>Ga0073934_10002231_pt1 | contig 41544 bp, 38 predicted proteins | sample LarsenN4metaG_FD_76834 | JGI IMG/M metagenome (GOLD analysis project Ga0073934, IMG submission 76834) | Hot spring sediment bacterial and archeal communities from British Columbia, Canada, to study Microbial Dark Matter (Phase II) - Larsen... ...
GGCCGTCGGCCGTCGGCCGCCGCCGGCCTGGCCTCCGGGATAGAGCATGCGCCGAAGCAGCGCGAGGCCTTCGATGCGCGACGCGATTCCGGCGAGATCGCCGGTCGCCGAATGACAGCTCGAGCACGCCGACTCGAAGTAGCGCCGCCCGGCCTGCGCGTCGCCCGTGAGCACGTCTTCGACCTCGACGGAGCGCCGGCCGCCGACGGCGGCCTCGGCCTTCGCTTTCTGGTCGTGGACGAACGCGACGATCGCGGTGAGATCGCTTTCGGAGAGCGTCGGAAACGCGGGCATGCCGGCCTCGATGCGGCCGGTGCGCACGACGGGGCCGATGCGGTTGCCGCGCTCGTCGGTAGCGACGATCTCCGAGCGCGTGAGGTCCGTGCCGCCCGAGCCGCCCGTCGCGTCCGGGCCGTGGCAGAACCCGCAATTGGCCCCGAACCGCGCGCGGCCGGCCTCGACGAGCGCGGGCTCGTACGACTGCGGCGTCGCCGACTGCGGCACGGGGCGGGCCGCGGGGCTCGATTCGCTGCGCGGCGGTTGAGCGTGGATCACGTCCGCCGCGCAGAGGACGACGGCCGCGGCGAAGAGGACGGCGCGGCGCGGCGGCGGGCGGGGATGCATGGCGCGCAGAGTTAACATGGCCCTTTCAATAGCGTCAACCCGTGCGATCATTGGCGGCCATGAAACGGTGGCTGCTCGCATGCATGGTGTCGGGCGTTGCGCTCGGTGCGGCCGGCGCCCGGGCGGCCGAGCCGATTCCGGTTCTGATTCTCGACGGCGAGAGCGGCGGGCCGTATCACGATTGGCCGCGCGTCACGGCCGTTCTCGAGCGCATTCTCGGCGAGGACGGCCTTTTCGACGTCAGCGTCGCCACGGCACCGCCGGCCGGCGGCGACTTCGCCGCGTTCGCGCCGAGCTTCTCGGCGTTCAAAGCCGTCGTGCTGAACTACGATGCGCCCGACGAGCGCTGGCCCGAGCGGCTCAAGTCGTCGCTCGAGCGTTACGTCGAGGGCGGCGGCGGATTGGTCGCCGTGCACGCGGCCGACAACGCGTTCCCGGGCTGGCGCGCCTACAACGAGATGCTCGGTGTCGGCGGCTGGCGCGGGCGCGACGAACGCGCCGGCGCGCACTGGTATTTTGCCGACGGAAAGCTCGTCGCCGACACGTCGCCCGGTCCGGCCGGCAGCCACGGCAAGCGGTTGCCGTTCGCCGTGGTCGTGCGCGACGCTTCGCATCCGATCACACGCGGCTTGCCGCGTGTCTGGATGCATGGCGACGACGAGCTTTACGCGCACTTGCGCGGGCCCGGCGGCATGACCGTGCTCGCGACGGCGTACTCCGATCCCGCGAACGCAGGCAGCGGGCGCGACGAGCCGCAGCTCATGGTGCGCGAGCACGGGCGAGGGCGCGTGTTTCACACCACGTTCGGGCACGACGTGCGCGCGCTTTCCTCCGTCGATTTCGCCGTCACGCTGAAGCGCGGCACCGAATGGGCCGCGACGGGCGACGTGACGCAGGCGGTGCCCGAGTCGTTCCCGACGGCGGATGCGCCGAGCTATCGGGAGTATCTACGCTCGCGCTGACTCGTTTCCTGCTCGCGCCGCGCGCTAGGCGGCGGCAGTGGCAGGGGCGTGAGGGTTCACTCCGGCCTTTGCGCTTGCGCGGGTGCATTCTCCTCGCACCCAAGACCGGCACGGACCCTCGTCAGCTGCGCCAAAAGCTCGAGGCCGTCCGGCCGAGCGCGTAAGCGAGCGCGCCGCCGACGAGCACTTTGACCCACGCCGGTCCCACGGCGACCGGAACGAGGCAGGCGCCGGTCATGAGCAGTAGGGCGCCCACGACCGTGAGCGAGCGGCGGCGCCACTCCGGGTTGTGGCGCACGGCGCCGGTGCGCCACGCGCTCTTCAAGTCGCGCAACCCGAACGACTCGCTGGCGCCGCGGCCGGCAGCATGGCCGAGCACGCGGTAGAACGAGGCGCGCGCGGTGACCGGCCGCGCCGCGATACGCATGCTGCGCTCGGCCTCCTCGACCGCCGCGTGCTCGAGTGCGCGGCCGTGGTCCATCGCGAGCTTGATGGTCGCGCCGATGAACAATGCGAGACCGAGCGCGAAGAGGGCGCCGCCGGTGAGCAGGAAGGCGGTCTCGCAAGATTCGATCCAACCTGCGAGCGCGCTGACGGGCGGCAGCTCGGACAGCACGACGGCCGCGAGCACCGCGAGCAGCGGGCCGCCGAACCCCGCGAGCTGGCGCATGTCAGCGGTGCCCCAACCAGACGCTGTCGCGCGGCCGGCCGCGATCGTAGCGCACGGCGCCGCGATCGCCGCGGCGCCATTCAGCGGCCTCGTCCGGCGCCAGCAGGTCGCTTGTGCCCGTCTGCATGCGCCCGTCGCGATCACGGAACTCGTAGCACAGATGCCATTGCGGCACGCGGTTCACCGTGACGCCGGCCGGCGCGATGTCGGTGACCACCGCTTCCGTCAGGACTCCGCTGCGATGGACGCGCCAGATCAAATGAGCGCGGCGCCAGCCGGGACGCGCGAGCAGCACGCCGACTAGCACGAATAGGACGGTCAGCCCCATCAAGAGCGGGCCCACCCAGGTGGCCTGCTCTGGCTGCAGCTGCGCGTCATCCGGGTCGGCCGGCCGGTAGCGCACCTCGAGCGTGTCGTGCGCGGCGAGAGCCTCCCATTGGGCGACGGGAACGTCCTCCGTTCGCTCGATCGTGCGCCCGTCAGGAGCCGCGAAACGATACGTCACGAGATAGCGCGTGCGCGGCGCCCCCTCGCGGCTTGCCGGTTCGATCGAGGTGGCGACGACGGTTGCCGACGTGGGTACGGCCTCGCGCTCGAAGGCGACCGATCGGCGCCAGTCGACGAACGTTGTGATGGCGCCTGCCGTGCCCGCGACGACGAAAATGGTGCCCACCCACAGCACGACGGCGCGGCGCAGGAATTCGAGGAGTGGACGCAGTGCCCCGCTCATTCAGCCTTCCCCGACCCACACGTGCGAACGGGGCTTACGCGGATCGTAGCGCACTCTGCCGACACTGCCGGCGCGCCAGCGGCCGGCGTCTTCGGGCGCGACGGTGCACGCACCGTTGTGCGTGCGCCCCTGCGCATCGCGGTAGCGATAGCGCAACGTCCACTGCGGCACACCGTTGATGCGCAGATTGCCCAGCGCAACGTCGATCACGCTCGCGCTCGTGAGCGTGCCGCGCCGCTCGAGCATGCGGGCGCGAGAGCGGTTGCGTAATGCTGCGCCGAGCACGAATCCGCCGACCAACGCCAGCGTGGCGCCCAGCAAGCCGAACACAATCGCGACGATCGCTTCCTCGCGCCGCTGTCCCACGACGCGATATGTGCCGGGCCGGTCGGGCAGATACACGATGTCGATCGGACCACGTTCCACGACGCTATCCCATGCCGCCGCGTCGACCTCCGCGGACCCCCTCACGCTCTCTCCCTGTGGACCGTCGAACCGAAAGATGACGCGATAGGATTCGGAGCCGTTGGCCGGCGCCGATCGTTCTTTGCCGAGCACGACGCCCGCGACCTGCTTGCCGTCGGTGTCGAGGCGTGCGTCGAGCCGTTGGATGTGCAGGCCTACGCCAAGCCCAATGCCGAGGAAAAGCACACCCACGGCGAGCCAAATTCCGCCAAACCAGATCCAGAAGGTCTTGGCCGTGATCAGCTGCAGCAGTCCTCTCGTTGTGCGTCGCGAGGCGTCTTGGCCACGGAGCGTTTGGTCTCGTGGCTGTGTCAATGCTCGCGTGCACGCCACTATAGTGCAGAGCCAAACAGCGGTGGAAGCAGCGTGGGCGATGGCGCGCAAGTCGCGACGAGACGGCCGGCGCCGGGCGCTCCCCGTTACGGCCCGTAGCCGTCGATCAGCCGGATGCGCTTGTTGCCGAGGTCGGAGACGAACACGTACGTCTTGCCGTCGTCCTCCGCCACGGCGATCGACACGGGCGCGTTGAACAGCGATTCGCTTGCGGGCCCGTCGCGGAAGCCGGCTTCGCCGTCGGCGGCGCCGGCCACGGTGGTCACCCAGTAGCGGGCGGGGTCGAGCTCGCCGAGGTCACGGCTCACGGCGAGATTTGTCAAGCTGCGCGCGACGTCGCTGTCGTACCAACCGCTGATGCCGCTCGCCCAGCGGTCGAGCGCTGCTTGCACGTCGTCCGCGCCGAGCACCTTGATCACGCGCACGGAGTGACAACCGGAGTCCGCCACCCAGACGTTGCCGGCCGAGTCCACGGCCACGTCCATCGGCGCGCTGAAAGTTGCGAACGGCAGCGGTCCGTCGGCGCATTTCGGCAAAGGCGTGACGTCGGGCGCGAGCGCGCCGCGGATGTCCTGTACCTCGCCGTTCTCGTCGAGCCGCCAGATCGTTGCGCAGTACGGGTCCGCAATGAACGTGCCGGACTTGCCGCTCGCCATCCCCATTGGCACGCCGAGCGGATGGCGCACGTCGCCGTCCTGACGCTCGCAACGATACGCGCCGCCGACGCCGGCGAAGTCGCTGAGCAACGAGCTGCCGTCGCGGAGCGTGATCTTCGCGAGCGTCGAGTCGGTCGACGTAGCCGCGATGGCGCTGTCGTTCGCGAGTGCGGCGACCGAGAGCGGGTAGTCTTGGAGGCGGTCGGTATTCGCGACCTGGAACGGCGCCGGCTTGGGCTCCGTGCCGGAGAAGTCGATGCCGACGGTCTTGACGACCGAGTTCCCGGCGTCCGCGACGAGGAACTGTCGATCGCCGACTACCGCGACGTCTATGGGCAAGAACAGGCGGGCGCCGAGCCGAAAACCTCCGGAGTTGCCGGGCGCTGCAGCGAGCCCCGTCCAAGGCAAAGCCATGTGCTCGCAGTCGCTGCCGGCCGCGCGGCAGATTTCGTCCAGCATCCGTTCGATGGCGCGCAGCAACTCTTCGCGTGGAGCCGCTGCGAAGTTGTCGACGCCGAAAGCGCCGAGCACCTTGCCGGCGACGTTCTCGAATCCCTCCAAACCTTGCAAGATGGCGAGCCCCGTTTGTCCGCCGGCCTCGTATGCCGCGACCTCGAGCAGCTCGCGCGCGGCGCCGTTCTTCGTGGCGATCAGGCGCACGCGGTGCTCGAGTGGGTCCGCCACGAGCAGCCGTTCCCGGTCGATCGCCGCGATGCCGCCGGGAAACGCAAACTGCGCCTGCTCGGCCGGCACGATGTCGTTCACGCCGAGCGACCAGGAGCCGGTACCGGCGATGGTTCGTACCTGCACACGCGATGCACGTTCGCCGATCACGTTGAGCGCCATGCCGCCCGGCAATGCGGCGGTGCCGAACGGCGTGACGAGCGACACCGCGTGCGCACCGACCGGTGCGTCGTCCGCGACACGCACACGGACGCGCACGCGCTTGGCCGATCGCTCGACGATCTCGCCCGTGACGCCTTCGCCGAGCGACACCGTGCGTGCGAGCCCGAGCTGGCGGCCGCGCAGGGTGAGCGTCGCCTGCACCCCGCGCTGGAGCGCGAGCGGTTGGATGCGATCGATCGTCGGCGTGCGCTCCGGATCGGTCGCGATGCGCACGAGCCGTACGGCGTGGTTGTCGGTGTCGGCGACGTAGAGGTCGCCCCACGGATCGAGGGCGAGGTTCTCCGGACCGTGAAAAAGTGCGTAATCGCCGGGCCCGTCGCGGAAACCGTACGAATTGGAGCAATCGAAACCTTCGGTGTGAGCCAGGCATCCGGCGATGCGTAGCGTCTCGCCGGTGGCCAAATCGACGCGCCGCACGCGCGAGCCGCCGGACTCCGTGAGATAGAGATAGTCTCCGTCGCTAACGAGCCCGGCGGGGTAGTCGAATTCGGCCGCAGCGCCGGCGCCGTCGGCGAAGCCGAGCGCCGTCGTCGGCGTGCCGGTGAGAGGCTCGAGGCCGCCGTCCGGCCGTAGCGTCCAGACGACGTGGCAGTTGGTTGTGAAGAATACGAAGCCCTTCCGGCCGCGTACGACGTCGTAGGGAGCGCCCGGTACGTCGGCATCGCAGCCGGTGCCGCCCTGCGGCCAGCTGCGAAGCGTCATCGCCGTGCCGTCCGGCGTGACGACGCGCAGGCCGAGCGGCAGCGCCCACTGCGCAACGGTCACCATCGCGCCATCTACGTCGATCCCGCCGGCCCACTGCATCTGCGCCATCGGGGAGCGGCCGTCGCACGAGAAGGACGTGCAGAGCGAGTAGCCGCCGAGGTTCGTGCCGGCCTTACCGATCGTGCGAATGACCGTGCCTCTGAGCTCACCGGCCGTCACGAGCCTGCTGATCGGTCCGCGCTCGTCGGCGGTGGCGGAGTCCCGATCGCTCACCACGAGCAAGCCGAGACCGTCGAAGCCCAAATCCCACGGCTCGTCGAACGCCGTGGACACGGTGGTGAGCTCGCCGTTCGGCGAGAGCTCGCGGATCGCGTGATTGCCGGTGTCCGCGATAAAGACTCGGCCCTCGCGGTCCACGACTACGCCGGCTGGCGCGCTCAGACCCGCCTCGAGAGCCGGCCCGTCGCCGCTGCCAACGGCGCCGGTTCCGGCCACGGTTGATACGTAGGAGACCAGCTCGCGCGGTTCGCGTTCGAACACCAGGCGCGCGCGCCGCTTGCCCACGCCGACCACGAGCGAGACGATCTTGCCGGCGGCCATCTCTCCGTGCAGCTCGACCTCGCCGGTGAACCGCCCGGCGACGGTCAGCCGCCCGCGGAACAGCCCGTGGCTCGCGGCCGGAGCAGCACGGTCGTCGCGAATGAAGTTGTATTGCACGCCGCCGTCCGCGCGGAGGGAGGGCGTCTCGGAGAACTGGGTCAGCAGCAAAGACATCTCGTAGCGCGCCGGCCACGGCCGCGTGAACGCGAGGCCGTTCGCTTGCACGGTGCCGGCGGCGCCGGCCGTGCTCACTTCGAACTCGCGCTCGAGCGGCTCGCCGTCGGGGACACGCCGCCCGCGCGTGAAAGCAACCGGCGCGAGATCGAAGCCGTCCGATCCGCGTGCGATGATGCGCTCGGCGGCGCCGTTCACGAGACGCTCGATCTCCGTCACGAAGTCGCCGAGCTGCGCCTCGGTGACGGCTGGTGGGGGATCCTCGGGCGCACAAGCGGCGAGAGCCGCTGCCAGCACGCAAGCCGCGAGCCGGTACGGCAGGCAGCCGCGTGTGCTCGACGTCCACTCCTTGCGCATCGCCCGATCGACCATGTCAACGCCCCTCCCCGAGACGGAGCGGCGCCGGCCTCGCACGTCAGCGGCGCTCGCGATGTCGGCTGCTCGCTCTCCTCGCGCAGGACTATACTCCTCGGCAACGAAGAAGAAGGAGCGTGGCGGGCGCCGCGACAGGCGTGGATCCGCGTCGCCCGCGCCCGTGGGGTCAAGATGAAGCTCGCAGCGTTGCTCGCCGGCGCGGCGCTCGCCGCGGCCGGCTTCGTCTCCGAGGCGCAGCCGTCGCTTGCGCTCACGCCCGGAACCGCCACCGGAAGCTGCGGGCCGGCACGCGACTCGATCGAGCCGCTGCTCATGGCCGAGGAGGCTACGATACCGGCCGCTTTGCTGAGCCAAGCCCGCGCCGAGCTCGGCGCGAACGCGAGCGATCCCAACGCATGGAGCGACTTCGGCGCGGCCGTGCTGCTCGCCGGCGATGCCGATCTCGCCGCGTGGGCGGGCTTACAGTCCGCGAAACTCGATTGGGACGGCGAGCTGATCGGCAACGCTGGCACGTTGTTGCTGCACGCCGGCCGCGCGGAAGCTCGCACGTGGCTCCTCTGCGCGCGCGAGCTCGGGCCGAGCTCGGCGTTCGTTCTCGAGGCGCTCGCGGCCGCGCACGAAGCGGCCGGCGACGCGGCCGCGGCCCGTGAAGCGATGGCGCAAGCGCGTCGGCTCGATCCCGACGACCCGATGATCGAGATCGAGCACGCGCTGCTCGACACCGGCGCGCCGCCTCCGCCGGCGCCGGAGCGGGACGCTGGCGCGCGCTGCCTCGAGGAGCTCACCGGACATGCGCAACGGACGTACGCGCAGATCGAGGCGCATCAGACGCTGCTCGACCGCCTGACGGGCCTCGACTCGCGTGCGCAAGCGTTCGAAGGCATGTGGGAGAGCACGTTCGAGCCGATGCTGGTCTCCCTCCGCCGCATGCAGAGCCAGCTCTCTGGCCTGCCGCCGGAGATGCAGCGCAGCAGTCTTCTGTCGCAATGCATCAGCTACTACTTCTCCTACACCGACCTGCTGCTCGGCAGCGTCGTGCGCGACGGCGGGACGACACTGACGTTCTGGGCCGAGGTCGTCGGGATCGACCCCGCGGCGTTCCTGCGCGACATCGTGGATCAGGATCGCGAGGTCGCGGACGCGCTGATGTTCTCCGCAAGCCGGCTGCCGAGCACCGCCGCGGACAAGCTGTTGCGCGACAAGGACTCCGCGGCGAACGACCGTTACTGGCGCGACAAGGAAGCGTGCAACGCGATGCAGGACGCTCGAGCCGCGAACGCGTGCTCGGAGCAGGCGCTGCGCGCCGAGTGTGCGGCGAACGTCATCAACTACGAGGAGTGGGTCGCGCTCCAGCGGCGGACTTTCGCGGCGGCCGCGCAGCGCTTCGATCCGAAAGCGCTCGAGCTCATGCGCTGGGCGGAGCGGGAGACCGAGCGGGCCCGCACCTTCGCCGAGCGCTACGCCGCGGAGCTCGACGCTGCGGGCGCGTCGTTCCCGGGGGCGAATGGAACACCGACGACGCCCCGCGGCTTCGCGCTCGAGCAGATCAACCTAGGGTTTCGCAATCTCGTCGAGCACAATTTCGCACCGGGCTCGTTCGGAGTCGTGGATTTCATCGCCGAGCAGGCGCAGTGGTACGAGCTGCAGAAGCAGGCGTTCGAGGCGAGCGTCGCCGAGGGCCGGCAGTCGCTCGCCGCGCGCTGCGGGCCCGTGCTGCTTGCCGACGAGATCGAGGCGCTCGCGCAGGAGCAATGGCAAGCCTATCGAGACGAGCTTTGGGATCGGCTGACCTCGACGATCGAGGGGGACTGGGACCCCACGTTCGCCTGCGAGGCGACGATCGGCCCCTATACGGTCTCGCTCAGCGAGAAGGGGCTCGAGAGCGTATCGGCGAAGTGGAAGAGGCTCAAAGCGTCGGTCGACGCTACCGGTAAAGTGAAAGTGTTCGGCAGCTGGAAATGGGACCGGATCACGTTCACCGGTAGCACCACTTACAGCGAAGGCAGAGTCGTCGGCACTTCGATGGGCGCGAGCGGCTCCGTGTCCGTCGTGCGCGGAGCGAGCGCGAAGGGCGGGGTCACCGTGGTGTCGGACGGCCGCCGGGACGAGCCTGCCGTCGTCTTCAGCGGCTCGCTCGAGCTCGGCCACGAGGGTCGCAGCTCGAGCTTCGCCTGCTCGCCCGGCAGCGGTACCTTGAAAATCTACCCGCGCGCGTTCACCAGGGCGGCGATCGGTTACGTGCTGGCGGCGCGGTGAGAATCGCGGGTGAGCGCCGGATTCTACGCGCCGCCGATGACGAGCCCAATCCGACGATGCAGAGCCCCTCAGCGCTGCACGGGCAAGCGATGCTCGTGCCATGCGAGCATCCCGCCGGCGAGGTTGGCGGCCTTCGAGAAGCCGGCCTTGCCGAGCATGACCACGGCCTGCGCCGAGCGGCCGCCGGAGCGGCACACCGTGACGATCGGAGCGTCTTTGTCGAGCGTGCCCGCCTGCGCCGAGAGCGTGCCGAGCGGGATCAGCCGCGCCCCGGCGATGTGGCCTAAGTCGTCGACGTATTCGAGCGGCTCGCGCACGTCCACTATCTGCAGATCTCGCGCATGCTCGGCCACCCACTGCGGATCGATTTCGTCGATGCCTGCGTAGGTATAGCGCAGCGGCGCCCAGGCTGCGCCGAGCGCGGCCTCCGCGGCCTCGACGTGACCGCACTTGAGGTTGGCGGGCACGGCGACGTCCATGAGCTTCGGATGCGGCAGCGCGAGATTCTCCAGGAAGCCCACGAAGTCCGCCTCGCTGCGCGCGCCGCCGATGCGCGGATTGAAGCGTTTCTCCTCGGCCACGCTGCTAGCCGTGAGGCCGCGGTAATCGTGCGCGGGATACAGCAGGCACTCGTCTGGCAGCGTGAAGATCTGCTCGGTGATCGAGCGATAGAGCGCGTGCGGGTCGCCCTGCTGGAAGTCGGTGCGGCCGGTGCCGCGGATCAGGAGCGCGTCGCCCGTGAACGCCCGGTCGCGGTCGTCGAGCACGAACGTCATGCAGCCGTTCGTGTGGCCGGGGGTCGCGCGTGCCTCCACGTGCCGCGAGCCGAACGCGACGCGCACGCCGTGCTCGAGCGGCAAGTCGATGCCTTCGGCGCCGGATCGGGCGGACAGAGCGATGCGGCTGCCGCTGGTGCGCTTGAGCAGCCACGCCGCCGTCACATGATCGGCGTGGACGTGCGTGTCGAGCGTGTAGACGAGCCGTAAGTCGAGCTCGCGGAGCAGCGCAGCATCGCGCCGCGCCTGCTCGAACACCGGATCGATCAGCAGCGCTTCTCGCGACTGCGGATCGCCGAGTAGGTACGTGTAAGTGGAAGATTCAGGATCGTGCAGCTGGCGAAAGATCAACGTCATGACGGCCCTCCTCGAAACAAGCTTGCCGCGAGCATCCCGGCACCCACGACAACGATGCAAATTGCGAACGCGCGCTGCAGTGCGGGCCCTGCAACGCGGGCGGCGATCGAGCGCGTGGCGATCATCATGAGCGCACCGCCCGCGGCGAACGGCAAGAGCACGCCCCAGTCCATCCGCCCTTGGAGCACGGCGGTGCCCGCGCCCGCTACGCCGATTGCGCTGATGATGAAAAGCGACGTCGCGACCGCGCGATGCACGCCCATGCGCGTGACGACCACGAGTGCCGGCACGATCAAGAAACCGCCGCCGACGCCGAGAAAGCCGCTCAAGAAGCCGGTGATGAGGCCCGCGAGCGCGAGCACGGCGGCGCACGGCGCGGTGAAGCGCAGTTGGCCATCGGGCGCGAGCACGCACACGGGACCGCGGCCCCGCTCGCGCGGCAACGAGCGCACGGCTGACGCTTGCTCGGGATGCGTGCGCGATGCGTGCCACATCAGCGCGCCCACGAGCACTGCCAGGAGCGCAAACGCCGCGACCAGCCAGTCTTGCGGCAGCCGGTGGGCGACCGTCGAGCCGAGCGGCGCACTGAGCGCGCCGCCGACCGCGAACAGGATCGACGGCTGCCAAACGACGAGCCCATGACGCAGCGACTGGGCCGCGCCGACCGCGGCCGTGGCAGCCACGGCCGCGAGCGACATCGCCACGGCATCGGCCGGCGGCACGCCGAGCGCGTAAATCAGCAACGGCACGGCGAAAATCGAGCCGCCGCCGCCGGTAAGGCCCAAAGCCGCGCCGACGATCGCCCCGGCGACTGCGGCCGCGAGCATGCTGAGCATCGTGGCGCCCATATGGCGAGCTCCCGCTTACCTGTACGTAGAAGCCGATACACGAGCAAATGATTCGTGGTGCTGCAAGAGGCATCGCGGCTACGTAACTCTACGCATGGCTGTTACGGAAGGCACGGAGAACACTGTCGTCGGTGATCGTTGCAATGTTCAACCACAGTGGAGAGACCGAAAATGAGTCGTCCGAGGAGAATTCGTGGGTCGATGCTGATCGTGTTGTCGGTGTCGGCCTGCGCGCTTGCCATGGCGCAAGGTCGAGATCGCGATCGAACGCGCGATCCGGCACCGGATCAGGATCGCGTCGCTACGGAAGACCGCACTCAGGACCGAATCGCCGATGGCGATCGCCTCCAGGACCGAGATCTGGATCGCATCCAAGACCGCGATCAGGATCGCGACCGGGACCGGTTTCAGGATCGCGATCAACGGCCATTGCACGTCCAAGATCGAGAGCAACTGCGTGATCGGGATATCTACGGCTCCGAGCTCATGACGCGTGAGGAGCGGCGGGAGTATCGCAATCGCATCCAAGCGATGCAGACGATGGAGCAATGGGTGCGCTTTCGCGCCGAGCACCAGCAGCGCATGCTGGACCGCGCGCGCCACGAAGGCGTCACGCTGTCACCTCCGTTCTACGGCCAGCAGCTCATGACGGATCAGGAGCGTGAGCGGTTGCGCGAGCGGATCGAGAACGCGGCCAACGAGCAGGAGCGCCGACGCATCCGCAACGACCACCGCGAGCAGATGCAAGCGCGCGCTCGGGAGCACCAGGTTCCCTCGAGCGAGCTCGGCGAATGATCCTGCCGCGCGCGGACATCGAGCGCTTGCTCGCCACGGAGCTTTCGGCGGCCGCCGTCGCCGGGGTTCCGTCCACGGCAGCCGCGTAGGAGCAGTTCGAGCTTGCGCGTCGGCTTCGCCCAGACATCGGGCGATGTGCGGCGGCACGACCGATTTCGACGATCGGTACATGCCCGTAACGCTGATCTATCAAACGCAGCGGATCGCGTTCCGTGCAACTGTGCCCTATCGAGGTCGAGGTTCGTCGATCCTGTCGACTCGTCCACGTATACTGAGGGCGGGCTCGGCGACGTCGCGTTCGGCGTGACGATCTACGACCTGATCGAATCGGCGAACGGCAGCCTCGCTCTAGACCTCACTCGGCAAGCTCGAGCTGCCCACGGCCGACGAGCCCAAGGGGCTCGGGTCCGGCGAGACGGACTACTTGTTGCAGGCCGATCTCTTCAAGCGCGTCGGCAATGCGGCATTCGTTGGCAGCCTGGACTATGAGGTTCGCGGCGAGCCGGTGGGTGTGGCGCCAGAGAACGGCTTGCTCGCGGCGGTCGGCTTCTATCGATTCTCGACGCGAACTCAAGGCGGTCTGTTCCTCGACTACCGTGGGTCGTCTTACCGGGCGGACAACCCATTCGTGAAGCCACGGCGGCGTTATCGCGCAACCGCGACGAGCACTGGCGCGTGCAGGGGCATCTCGTGCGCGGTCTCAGCCACGCGGCGCTCGATTGGGGTTCAGGGCTCTCGGTCCGGCGGGCGTTCCGGCCATGGTCTGCGACTTCGGCGGGCGACCAAATTGAAGCCCACCGGGCGAAAGATTCGGCCGAGCAGCGGCTTGCCGACGACGTCTAGAGACCGGCGCCAATGCGGCCGCCCAGCTGCTATGCTGGCCGGCGGCAGCTCCGCGCCCATACGCGAAAGAGGGAACGCAACATGAAGCCGATCCTCGCCGCCGTAACTGCCTTCGCCCTCTGCGCGACGCTCAAGGTCTCCGTGGCGGAGGAGGCCGACTCCGCCGACGCGCTCGTGAGCTCGTGGACGCTCGTGGCGCTCGAGCGCTTCGGCGCCGGCGGCGAGGCGACACGCGCCCGGGCGCCGCACGGGCTGCTCGTCCTCGACGGCGCCGGCTATGCGTTCGAGTATTTCAGCGCGCAGAGCCCGAGCGCATCGACGGCCGGCCAGACCGACGCGCAACGCACCTTCGCCGAGCACGGCGGCTTCTGGGGTCGCTACGAGGCCGATGCCGCGGCGGGGCGCATCGCGTTCGAAGCGCGTTCGGGCGTCAGCCCGAACGTGCAGGGCTTCCGCTTCTCGCGCCGTTACGAGGTCGACGGCGACCGGCTGATCGTCACGTCAGAGGACGAGCCGCAGGCTCAGGGTAACGCGCGCTTCTACTGGCAGCGCGTGCCGACCGTGGCGCACCTGACGCCGGAGTACCGGCAAGTCATGGGATTTTGGGAGCACGTCGAGGAACGCCGCATCGTGGCGGCGACGGGCGAGGTCTTGAGCGCGACGCGCCGCGCGCCGAGCGTCATCGTCTATACGCCGGGCGGGTTCGTCGGCGTGCATTTTCCGCGCCTCGACCGCACGCCGTTCGCGGGCGACGCGCCGACGGCGGAGGAAGCACAGGCCGCGCTGCGCGGCTACATCGGCTACTTCGGCGCGCTGAGCGTCTATCCCGGCGAGGTGGCGCACAACATCCTCGGCGGGGCGTCGCCGGCACCCGGCGCCATCCTGCGACGCGCCGCCGCGATTGCGGGTGACGAGCTCGTCGTGACGTTGCAGAACACGGGCGCGATCGTCACGGGGGAGCCCGCGGCGCAGCTCACGACCGTGCACCTGCGCCGCTTGAGCGATGCCGACGATATGCTGCCGAAGCCACCCTAGATAAGACGCCTGCGCCGGAACACGCGGGCCGTCACGGCCGTGGCCCGTAGACGGGGTAAGGCGCCCCGAGCTCGAGCGCGCCGAGATCGGGCGCGCGGCCCGAGAACCCGTCCGTGACTTGCGCGAGCGGTGTGCCGCGGTCGACCGCGCCCGAGCCGGGCCGCAGGCGAAAGTCGAAGTCCGCCGCCTCGTAGATTTCCTGCACGGTTTCGGCGTCCCGAGCGTCGAGCATCGGCACGTTCAGGAACACGTCGTAGTCGACGAGCACGCTGTTGCGATCTTGGCCTGTCGCGGCCGAGTACTCTTCGAGCGTCGCGAACTCGCGCGCTTCGAGCTCGGCCGTGCGGCCGGGCCCGTTGTAGTCCGCGACGACGCCGCGCCTCGGCGCGCTCCAACGAAACGATGCCGCGACGCCGGGGTTCGGCCGAAAGCCGTTGTAGTCGGACGACGTGTACTCCGTGAAGGTGGTGACGCTGAAGATCGCGGGCAGCGCGTTCTCGCCCAAGATCAAGTTGTTGCGCCAGTGCGTGTTCGACGTGCCGGCCGCGAACGTCTCGGAAAGGATCGTATTGTTGTAGAAGAGCACGCCCGCCGAGCCGTTCGGAGCCGCGTCGAGCCGCCGGGCAGGTGATACGCGATATTGCGGATCCAGTACACGGGGCCGCCGAGCGCCGGCTGATTGCAGAACGCGTGCGACGCGTGATTGATGAACAAGTTCCGCATCACGCGGATGTTGTGCATGCTGCCGTCGGTCTCGATCGGATTGTCGTGGCTGTTCGTGATGTGGTTGTTGTAGAAGTCGATCGCGACGGGCCGCCGGTCCCAGTATTCGCGCGGCGGATACTTCGGCCCGTCCTCGATGCCGGGCCCCGAAGCGACGGAGCCGTCGGGGTTGCCGTACGTCTCCACGTTGATGCCGTCGTGAAAGTGCGCGATGTAGTTGTGCGCGACGACGTGGCCGGGACCGTACAGCTTGACGGCCACGTACGACGACATGACGGGCGGAAAGATCTGTCCGTCGACGCCACGGAACTGGATCCACATGTCGCCGGCCCAGCCGATCAAGTGATTCGGATCGTTTCTTCCCAAGAACACGTTGTCGGCGATGTAGAAGTTGCTCGATCCAGACCAGTTCGTGAACACGCCGGCGCCGACGCGCTCGAAGCGGCTGCGCTTGACCGTGAGGCCTTTCGAACCGGCCAGGAACTGCGTGCCGGCTAGGATCGCGACCTCGGCGTTGCGAAACGTGATGCCTTCGAAGTACGTGTAGTCGGCCGCGCGCACGTCGAACAACGCATAGTTGCCGTTGCCGTCGAAGACCACTTCGCCGTCGCCGGCCGCGACGATCGCGATCGGCTGCTCCTCCGTGCCGTCCGCGGTCAAGTAATACGTTCCGTCGAGCGGCGTCGTGCGGTTCACGGCCGCGTCGTTCGTGTACTCGTAGCGGTTGTATTGATAGACGCCGGCGTGGACGACGATCGTATCGCCGGGCCGCACGCGCGGCCGCCCAGACGTGGCCCAATCCGTGCCGGCGCACCAATGGTTGTACGCGCACATGAGCCCTTCGAACGCGGGCTCGATCTTTCGTCCCTCGTAGCCGTGCGGATAGACGTGGAACGTGCGCCCGTCGCGATACCGTTGCGGCTCCGGGCGCGTGCGAACGACGACGGTGCGCTCGGCCTCGCCGCGCACGCCGTCGGGATCCGTGAGCACGAAGCGGGCTTCGTACTCGGTGTCGGGCGTGAGATCGAGCAGGCTGCCCGCGAACATGTTCGGCGCCACGACGTCGACGCGCGACTCGCTGTAGATGCGCTCGCCGTGCAGCCGCAGCAGCGGCAGACCGGGCCGCCACTCGGAGCCGCCGCGCTCGCGGAACGACACTGCGACGGCGGCGTTCCTGTTGTCGTCGCCTTCGATCCACCACTCGAAGCCGAGATTGATCAGCGTCGGCGGCTCGACGAAGAGCTCGCCCGCGACGACGGCGTTGCTCCGGCCGGCGCGATCCTGTGCTACGGCCGTGCACGCCAAGAGAACGCCGAATAGCGCCAGTGCTCGAGTGGGGCGTTCGATCCGCATCGGACGATTGTGCCACGAAAGTGGCGCTCTACGGCCTCGCCACAGCGGAGCGGAAAGCGCAAATGTCGCGGGTCGCCGACACGCCCCAATTCGTTGCTCCATGGCTCTCCAGAGAGACGATTGTCGCCGCCGTCCGACTCTGAACTAGCCTCGAACGATCTTGCAGAAAATCGTCCGGGGAGCTCGCGTGAGATCACTTCTGTTGGCCTTTTGCTTGGTTCCTATGCTCGCGTTCGGTGCGGCGCCGACGAGCTCGCGCGACATCGGCGCCGTCGCACGAGCCGGGTCCACGGCCGTGCGAACGGCGGTCAAGGCCGTGAGCTCGGCCGGCACCGAAAGTCAGTTCTCGAACGTCGCTAGCAAGGCGATTCAGTAACTTGCGCTCTCGCCTGTAACCTCACGCCGGCTTTCCCGTCTACCGTCTCGTCGACAGGGTCGGGAGGTCTTCATGGCCGTTCGCGGGCTATTCGTCGCGGCGCTCACGTGCCTCGTTGCGGGGTGCGGCGTCACGGGCAACTTTCGTCACGACCCGGGTTACGCATCGTTCGGCTCGTTGCACCGGCTCGAGTCGAACGAGCAGCTCTCGTTGTCGTTGGGTCCGCTGCCGCTCAGGCTCGCTCGGTGGGTGCTCGACGAGGAGGACGAGCCGGAGCTCGAGCCGCTGCTCGCGGAGCTCAAGGCCGTCCGGGTCTATACGCTCGAGGGCGTACGGCGGCCCGCGGCGGTGGCCGATGAAATCGAACGAGTGAAGCGCGAGCTGCTCGCCGACGGCTGGATCGGCGTGATCACCGTGCGCGAAGACGACGAGATCACTTCGGTGCTGTTGCGCCCAGGGGAACGCGGCAGGAATCGCGGCCTCACGCTGATCTCGCAGGAGCCGGACGAGATCGTGCTCGTGAACTTGATAGGCAACGTCCGGCTCGACGTCTTCGGCGACTACATGGCCGAGCTCGAGGTCGAGGTGCCGGCCGTCGAGATCGATCCAGTTACGTTGCAGGCTCGCGTGGCGATCGATTGATCATTGTTCGAGCAGCCCCGGCAGCAGGAACAAGTCCGTGACGCCGTAGTCGACGCGCGCCTGCGAGAGCAGCGCCGTCAATTGGCCGCGGTGATGCGTTTGGTGGTTGAAGAAGTGCGCGACGATCTTCCAGAGCGTCGGCGTATGGCTCCGTTTCGTGATCGCGCTCGTGAACGGCAGCTTCGCCTCGAGCGCCGCGTCCGTGAGCCCGTCCGTCCAGCGGCGAATCCGCTCGTCGAGCTCCGCGCGCTGCGCGCGCAGCTCGTCGAAGCTCGCATAGAGCTCTTGGTCCAAGCTCGTGAACGCGAACGGCTTGCCTTCGAAGCGGCCCATCCAAACCGAGTCCGCCAGGAGGAGGTGATTCAGCGTGCCGTGGATCGAGCCGAAGAACGCGCCGCGGTCGCGCTTGCGTTCCTCGTCGGACAACGTCGCGCACGCGGCATAGAGCTTGTCGTTCATCCACGCGTTGTAACGGGCCATCAGCCTAGCCTGCTCCACTCTCATCGCGCTCACCTCCGCAACGCCAAAAACGCACCGGCAATCATCAGCGCCGCACCAACCGCGCGCGCCGGCGTCAGCGCGAACTGGGCCGACCGTAGCAGCGCGAAATGGTCGATCGCGAGCGCAGACAGCACCTGACCGGCGACGATCAGCGCGATGGAAGTGCCGATGCCGAGTCGCGGGCTCAAGAAGGTGATCGTGAAAACATAAAAGGCGACGATGGGTCCGCCGCTGAAGCTCCACCAGGGCGCGTCCTTCAGTGCAGCGGCGGCCGGGAATCCTTTGCCCGAAAAAACCACCGCCGCAGCCGTCGCCGCTGCGGCCAGCGCGAAAAGCGCCAGCGCCGCGAACGGTACGTTGTCGCCGGCCGCTCGGCTCAATGCGGCGTTCGAGGCCGCCTGCACGGGTATCAGCGCGCCGCTTACGAGAGCCAGGCACCACAAGAACACGGTTGGGCTCATCGGAACCCACCTCGTCGAGCCAAGGGAAGCGCAGCATACCGCTCGGCGACGCCGCGAAGGGAGCGGGCCGCGCGCGTCAGTGGACGGCGGACGACGCCTGCGGCGTGCCGCGCAGGATCGCGGCGACTTGCACGTCGTCGTAGCGGAACGCGCGGTTGCAGAACTCGCACTTGAGCTCGACGTGGCCCTGCTCCGCGAGCAGGTTCTTCAACTCGTCCTCGCCGAGCATGCGGACGACGCCCGCGAGACGCTCCGGCGTGCAGCGGCAGTCGTGCGCGACGGGGTGAGCCGCGAACAGCCGGATCGATCGCCCGGCGAAGAGCTTCGGCAGCAAGTCCTCGGCCGGCATTTGCGTGAGCTCCTCGGCCGATACGGTGGCAGCGCACGCTGCCGCCGCCACGAATGCATCGACGGCGCGCTCCTCGCCGTGGCCCGGCAGCACCTGCAGCAACAGCCCAGCGACGCGTTGGCCGTCGCTGCGCAGCACGAGGCGCGTGTCGAGCTGCTCCGAGCGCGCGAAATACGACTCGAGGCATTCGTCGAGCTTCTCGCTCGTCAGCGGCACGATGCCTTGAAAGAATCCGTTCGGCTTCCCCGTGTCGAGATTCACGACGAGCCTTCCCTCGCCGAGCAGCGGCGCGTCGGCCGCGGTGCTCTTGAACGTGGCCATGCCGCGCACGCGTCGCCCGTCCGTGCACTGCACGAGCAGGAGCTTGAGCGGCCCTTCGCCCTGCAACTGCAGGGACACGCTCGGGGTGGCCTTGAGCCCGCTCGCGAGCAGCACGGCCGAGACGATGCCTTCGCCGAGCAATGCGCGCACGTCGGACGGGTAATCGTACGCCGCGACGACGCGCTGCCAGGTCTCTTCGAGACGCACGAGCGCGCCGCGGATGCCGCTGTCCTCGAGGACGAAAGTCTGCACTTCGTTCATGAGCGGTTGGTCGACCTACGATGCGCCGAGCTGCCTGCGCAGCGCTTCGTTGACTTGCTGCGGGTTCGCTTTGCCGCGCGACGCCTTCATGACTTGGCCCACGAGGAACCCGAGCACTTGCTGCTTGCCGGCACGGAATTGCTCGACTTGCGCGGGGTTGGCGGCGATGACCTCGGCGACGAGCTCGTCGATCGCGCCCGCATCCGAGATCTGCACGAGACCGCGTTTCTCGATGATCTCGTCGATCGCGCCTTCGCCGTTCCACACGGCTTCGAAGACTTCTTTCGCGATCTTGCCGGAGATGGTGCCGGCCGCGATCTTGTCGAGCAACGCCGCGAGCGTCTCGGCCGTTACGCGTGCGGCGCCGATCTCGAGCCCGTCTCGGTTCAGCGCGCCCGACAGCTCGCCCATGACCCAGTTCGCGGCGATCTTCGGCGCGGCCTTCGTCGCCTTCGCGACCGTTTCGAAATAGTCCGCGAGCGCGCGCTCGGCCGTCAGCACGCCGGCATCGTACGCGGGCAGGGCGTACTCGCTCATGAAGCGCTCGCGCTTCGCACCGGGCAGCTCGGGCAGCGACGCCCGGACTTGCGCGATCAGCTGCTCGTCGATCGTCACGGGCAGGAGATCGGGATCCGGGAAGTAGCGGTAGTCGTTCGCCTCTTCCTTGCTGCGCATCGGGCGCGTCTCGCCGCGCTCGGGGTCGAAAGACCTCGTCTCCTGCACCACGGCGCCGCCGCCCTCGAGAATCTCGATCTGCCGCTCGGCCTCGATCTCGATCGCCTGCTCGACGAACCGGAACGAATTCAGGTTCTTGAGCTCGGTGCGAACGCCGAGCTTCGTGGTGCCGCGCCGGCGCACCGACACGTTCGCGTCGCAGCGGAACGACCCCTCCTGCATGTTGCCGTCGCAGATGTCGAGATAGCGCACGAGCGCGTGGATCTTGCGCATGTAGGCGCCGGCTTCCTTCGCGGAGCGCAGGTCGGGCGCCGAGACGATCTCGAGCAGCCCGGTGCCCGCCCGATTCAAGTCGATCCCCGACATGCCGGCGAAGTCCTCGTGCAGCGACTTGCCGGCGTCTTCCTCGAGGTGCGCGCGCACGATGCCGACGGTGCGCGTCGTGCCGTCCTCGAGCTCGACGTCGAGCTTGCCGCCGTGCACGATCGGCAGCTCGTACTGGCTGATCTGATAGCCCTTCGGCAGGTCGGGATAGAAGTAGTTCTTGCGCGCGAACACCGAGCGGCGCGCGATCTCGCAGCTCGTGGCGAGCCCGAACTTCACGGCCATCGCCACGCAGGCGGCGTTCAGCACGGGCAGCACGCCGGGATAGCCCAGGTCCACGAGGCTCGCTTGGCTGTTGGGCGAAGCGCCGTAGCGCGTCGAGGCGCCCGAGAAGATCTTGCTCGCCGTCTTGAGCTGCGCGTGGATCTCGAGGCCGATGACGGTTTCCCACTCCATGGCCGTCACGCGTAGTCGGCCGGCACGCGCCGGTGCCAGTCCGTGGCCCTTTGGAAGTGATGCGCCACCTTGAGGAGGCGAGCTTCCTGCAAAGGCGGCGCGACGAGCTGCAACCCGACGGGCAGGCCGCGCACGAAGCCGCACGGCACCGAGATCGCCGGCAGGCCGGCGAGATTGGCGCCGATCGTGTAGATGTCGTTCAAGTACATTTCGATCGGGTCGCTGGTCTTTTGGCCGATGCCGAAGGCCGGTGTCGGCGTGGTCGGGCCGGCGACGAAGTCGACGTCGCGAAACGCGCGCGCGAAGTCGTCGCTGATCAGCTTGCGCGCCTTCTGCGCCTGCAAGTAGTACGCGTCGAAGTAGCCGGCCGAGAGCACGTACGTGCCCGTCAGAATTCGGCGCTTGACCTCGGCGCCGAAGCCTTCGCCGCGGTTGCGCATGTAGAACGACGTCAAGTCGAGCGCGGCCGCGTGCTCGGCGCGATGACCGAACCGCACGCCGTCGAAGCGCGACAGGTTCGACGAAGCTTCGGCCGGCGCGACGACATAGTACGCCGGCACCGACAAGCCGATGTACTCGAGCTCGACGCTCTTCAAGGTCGCGCCGAGCTTCTCGATCTCGGCGAGCGCCGCGCGCACCGCCGCGGCGTTGTCGGACTCGAGGCCGTCGAAGAAGCTCTCCGGCACGCCGATCGTCACGTGTTCCCACGGCTCGCCGAGCATTTGCGAGTAGCGCGGCACGGGGTCCTCGAGCGACGTCGAGTCGCGCGCGTCGAAACCGGCCATCGCCTCGAGCAAGAGCGCCGCGTCTTCGGCCGTCTGCGTGAGCACGCCGGCCTGATCGAGGCTCGACGCGAACGCGATCATGCCGTAGCGCGACACGCGGCCGTACGTCGGCTTGAGCCCCGTGATGCCGGAAAGGGCCGCCGGTTGGCGAATCGATCCGCCCGTATCCGTGCCCGTTGCGGCCGGCGCGATGCGCGCCGCGACGGCGGCCGACGAGCCGCCCGACGAGCCGCCGGGCACGAGCGTGCGATCCCACGGATTTCTAACGGGCCCGTAGAAGCTGGTCTCGTTCGACGAGCCCATCGCGAACTCGTCCATGTTCGTCTTGCCGAGCATGACGGCGCCGGCCTCGGCGAGACGCTCGACGACCGTTGCGTCGTACGGCGAGACGAAATTGTCGAGCATCCGCGACGCGCACGTCGTCCTCACGCCGGCCGTGCAAAAGATGTCCTTGTGCGCGATGGGTAAGCCCGTCAGCAGCGTGGCTTCACCCTTCGCGAGGCGCCGGTCGGCGGCCGCGGCCTGGGCGAGCGCCTGCTCGGCCGTCACCGTGATGAAGGCGTTCAGGCCGCGGTCGAACCGCTCGATCCTCTCGAGGAAGTGGCGCGTCAGCTCGGTGGCCGACACTCGCCGCGCCCGGAGGTCGGCGGCCAACTGTGCGAGAGTCCGTGTGTGCATGCGCGATGGTTGCCGATGGCTTCCGCTACGTGCCCGGAGGCACGCCGGGACTCACTCGATGACTTTCGGAACGAGATATAGATCACGTTCTACGAGCGGCGCGTTGCGCTGGTAGAGCTCGTGCCGGTCGACTTCCGTTACGGCGTCCGGGCGTAAGCGCTGCGGCCGCTCGAGCGGATGCGCCATCGGCTCGACGCCCGCGGTGTCGACGGCCCGAAGCCGGTCGACCATGGCTACGATGCTCGACAGCTTGGCCGATACGTCGGGTATTTCGGCGGGCGTAATCTCGAGTCGGGCGAGCCGGCAAAGGCGTTCTATGTCTTCGGGTCGAAGCACGGAATTCTCGGTGGGATGACGAGCACGAAGCGGAAGTTGATCGACTTCTCATTAGATAATACACGTCGCTTGTGGATTGGCCTACCCGTTGTTAAAGTCGCGCCACGTTTCCCCCTAGCGGCCTTGGGCCTCAATGTTAAAGAGCTTTCTCGGATATTTCTCCAACGATCTATCCATCGATCTCGGCACGGCGAATACCCTGATTTACGTCCGCGGGCGCGGAATCGTTCTCAACGAGCCTTCCGTCGTTGCCATCCGGGAAGAGCCGGGGCGGGGCGGCAAGGTGCTGGAGGCGGTCGGCATCGAGGCGAAGAACATGCTCGGCCGCACGCCGGGGCACATCACGGCCATCCGGCCGATGAAAGACGGCGTCATCGCCGACTTCAGCGTCACGGAGAAGATGCTGCAGCACTTCATCAAGAAGGCGCACGGGTCACGCTACTTCCGGCCAAGCCCGCGCGTGCTCGTCTGTGTTCCGTACGGCTCGACGCAGGTGGAGCGTCGAGCCATTCGCGAGTCGGCCGAAGGCGCCGGCGCGCGCAAGGTTTATCTCGTCGAGGAGCCGATGGCCGCGGCGATCGGCGCCGGCATGCCGGTGCACGAGGCACGCGGCTCGATGGTGCTCGACATCGGCGGCGGCACGTCCGAGGTCGCCGTCATTTCGTTGAACGGCATCGTGTATGCGTCGTCGGTGCGCATCGGCGGCGACCGGTTCGACGATGCGATCACGAATTACGTGCGGCGCAACTACGGCATTCTGATCGGCGAGGCGACGGCCGAGCGCATCAAGCACGAGATCGGCTCGGCGTATCCGGGCCAAGACGTGCGCGAGATTTCGGTGAAGGGCCGCAACCTCTCCGAGGGCGTGCCGCGCAGCTTCACGCTGAACAGCAACGAGATCCTCGAAGCGCTGCAGGAGCCGCTGCAGGGCATCGTCGGCGCCGTGAAGGTGGCGCTCGAGCAAACGCCGCCCGAGCTCGGCGCCGACGTCGCGGAGCGCGGCATCGTGCTCACGGGCGGAGGCGCACTCTTGACCGACATCGACAAGCTGTTGACGGAGGAAACCGGATTGCCGGTCGTCATCGCCGATGAGCCGTTGACGTGCGTCGCCCGCGGCGGCGGCCGCGTGCTCGAGCTTCTCGACGAATACGGGCCTTCGGCTTTCTCGGTGGAATAGCGACTACTCCGCACCAGCGCGCAGGAGGCGGAACGCATGAGTGCTCAAGGCAGAACCGGTTCTGGCTTCGGCAGAAGCGGTTTCACCATGGGCGCGCGCTTCTTGTTGCTCGCGATCGTCTGCGTCGGCCTCATGCTCCTCGACCGGCGCGAGCAGCATCTCGTCCAAGTGCGGCGGGCGCTGTCGGTCGCCGTTTATCCCGTTCGCGTAGCCGTCGATCTGCCGTTTCGCACGTGGAACTCGCTGCGCGAGACGCTCGCAGCTCGTCAGGCGCTGATCGAGGAGAACCGGCGGTTTCGCCGCGCTCGGCTCGAGACGGAGGCGCGCCTGCTTCGGCTCGAGTCGCTCGAGAGCGAGAACGCGCGCTTGCGCGAGCTGCTCGACTCGTCGGCGCGCATCGGCAACCGCGCGCTCGTCGCCGAGATTCTCGCCGTCGATCTCGATCCCTATTACCAGCGGTTCGATCTGAATCGTGGCCTCGTGGACGGCGTCTACGTGGGCCAAGCGCTGATCGACGCCGATGGCGTCATCGGCCAAGTCGTGCGCGTCGGCCCGCTGACGTCGGAAGCCGTGCTCATCACGGATCCCGACCATGCCGTGCCCGTCAGCGTCGACCGTAACGGCGTGCGCACGATCGCCGTCGGCACGGGCGACCGCGGCCGGTTGCGCCTGCGGAACCTCACGAACAATGCCGACATCGTCGTCGGCGACGTTCTGGTCTCGTCGGGCTTGGGCGGCGTCTTCCCGGCCGGGTACCCCGTGGCACGCGTCGTCGACGTGATACGGCGGCCCGACCAGCCGTTCGCCGAGGTCATTGCCGAGCCCGTGTCCTCGCTCGACCGCGATCGCGAGGTGCTGCTCGTCTGGAACGCGCCCGACGACGCGCCGCGCGCGGCCGCCGCGGCCGTCGAAGCGAGCGTGGCGGAGGCGAACTGATGGCCGCACGCCGCAGCCGCTGGGGAGCTTCGATCGCGAGTCTCGCGGCCACGCTAGCGCTCGCGTCCGTGCCGCTGCCCGACGGCGTCGCGGCGCTGCGACCCGATTGGGTGGCCGTGGTGCTGCTCTATTGGTCGCTGATGGCGCCGCGGCATTTCAGCCTCATGACGGCGTTCTGGATGGGCATCGCGCTCGACACGCTGACGGGCGCGCTGCTCGGCCAGAACGCGCTCGCGTTGCTCGTCATCGTGTACTTGGCCGACAAGTTCCACCTGCGTCTGCGCGTCTTCCCGCTGTCGCAGCTCGTGTTGACCGTGCTCGTGCTGCTCGGGCTCTACGAGTTCATCTTGTTCTGGATCGACGGCATGGCCGGCCGCACGGTGCCGCTCGTCGAGCGCTGGCTGCCGCCTCTGACGGGCACGCTCGTCTGGATCGCGTTGTACATGCTGTTCGACCGGCGCGAGCGTGAAGCGCCGGCGAGGCTCTGACGATGGCCGGGCCGTCGATGAAGCTCAAGGATCCCTGGCAGGAGCAGCGGCTCTTCCTGTCGCGCGTCATCGCGGCCGGGATCGTCGTCCTGCTCCTGGCCGGCGTGCTCGTCGTTCGGCTGGTGCAGCTCCAGATCCTCGACTACGAGCGGTTTGCCGAGCTGTCGCAGGGCAATCGGTACCGCATCGATCCGCTGCCGCCGACGCGCGGCATCATCTACGACCGTAACGGGTTCGTGATCGCCGAGAACCGCCCGAACTGGGAGCTCGTCGCCACGGCTGAGCAGATCGACGACCTCGACCGCACGCTCAAGTCGCTCGCGGATCTCGGCCTCGTCGATCCCGGCGAGCGCGACGAGCTGCGCAAGCTGATCCGCTCGCATCGCGGCTTCGAGCGCGTGAAGCTCTCGAACCTCACGGAGGAGCAGGCCGCCACGTTCGCCGTTCGGCGGCACCTTTTCTCGGGCGTGGACATCCAGGAGGCGTTGTCCCGCTACTACCCGTACGGCGAGGTGAGCGCGCACGCGATCGGCTACGTCGGCAGCATCAGCGCCGCGGATCTCGAGCGAATCGACCGCAGCAATTACGCGGGCACGTCGCACATCGGCAAGACGGGCATCGAGCGCGCATACGAAGGTCGGCTGCACGGCCAGGTCGGTTATCGCCAACTCGTCGTGAACGCGCAGGGCCGCGTCATCGACGTCATCGGCGCCGGCACGGGTCTCGCCGATTCGAGCGGCGTCGCCACTAAGCTGCCCGAGCCGGGGCAGAACGTGGTGCTGTCGCTCGACATGCGGCTGCAGCTCGCGGCGCAGGAAGCGCTGCAAGACATGCGGGGCGCCGTCGTCGCGATCGACCCGCGCAATGGCGACGTGTTGGCGCTCGTCAGCACGCCGTCGTTCGATCCGAACCGCTTCGCGGCCGGGCTGAGCCGCACCGACTACAACGCGCTCACGACGGACCCCGACAAGCCGCTCTACAACCGCGCGCTCGCGGGCACGTATCCGCCGGGCTCGACGGTGAAGCCGTTTCTGGCGCTCGCCGCGCTCGAGAACGAAGCGATGACGCCCGACGAGGAGCGCTATTGCCCCGGCCACTATCGCTTGCCGGGTCAGACGCACCGCTATCGCGACTGGCGTCCGCAAGGCCACGGCAACGTGGACATGCACGACGCGATCGTCCAGTCGTGCGACGTCTACTTCTATCACCTGGCCGTGGCCATGGGGATCGACGCGATGGCGGAGGGTCTGCGCCAATTCGGCTTCGGCGCGCCCGTGGGCCTCGACATCAGCGGCGAGAACTCGGGCGTCGTGCCGTCGCGGGAGTGGAAGCAAAAACAATTCGCGCGCCGCGAGGACAAGGTTTGGTTCCCGGGCGAAACCGTCATCACCGGTATCGGCCAGGGCTACACGCTCGTGACGCCCGTGCAGCTCGCGCACGCGAGCGCAACCTTGGCCGCACGCGGCCAACGGTTCGCGCCGCGTCTATTGATCGGCACGGAAGATCCGCTGACGCGCGAAGTGGTCCACATGGATCCGAGGCCGCTGCCGAGCGTGCCCGACCAGGAGCCCGAGCATTGGCAGATCGTCATCGATGCGATGGTCGGCGTGACGGCGGAGCCGCGCGGCTCCGCGCGCGCGCCGATGCAAGGCACGACGTACAGCGTTGCGGGCAAGACGGGCACGGCGCAGGTGATCGGAATCGCGCAGGACGAGCGCTATCGCGAGGAAGAGATCGACGAGCGCCTGCGCGACCACGGCTTGTTCATCGCGTTCGCGCCGGCCGAGGCGCCGCGTATCGCACTCTCCGTCGTCGTCGAGAACGGCGGCGGCGGCAGCCGCGCGGCGGCCCCCGTGGCGCGCAAGATTCTCGACGCTTATTTCGCTGCGGAGAGCTATGTCGCTCGCGAGCCTTGAATGGAGGGGCGCGGCCGGCGGCCGCAAGCGCGGCTTGAAGGGCATCGTCGTCGACATGCCCTTGCTCCTGATCCTGCTCGCGATCGTCGCCCTCGGCCTGGTGGTGCTGTACAGCGCGGCGGCGGGTGAGCGAGGTTTCGACGGCACGTTCGTCCTCGATCCCGACGGGCGTGACGCCGTGCTGCGTCAGGGCATGCGATTCGCGGTCGGTCTCGCGGCGTTCTTCGTGCTCGCGCAGATTCCGCCGCACTACTTGCGTATTTTCACGCCGTGGACGTACTTGCTCGGCATCGGCTTGCTGCTCGCCGTAGCCGTCGAAGGCCAGATCGGCAAGGGGGCGCAGCGCTGGCTCGATCTCGGCTTCGTCCGGTTCCAGCCGTCCGAGCTCCTGAAGCTCGCCGTGCCGATGATGTGCGCATGGTTCATGCACGAGCGGCGCCTGCCGCCGACGTTCGCGCAGCTGACCGTCATGGGTCTCATCGTGCTGACGCCGGCGTTGCTGATCATCGAGCAGCCCGACCTCGGCACGGCGCTGCTCGTCGTCGCGGCGGGCGGGCTCACGATTCTCCTGGCGGGCATCAGCGTTCGCGTGATGCTGACGGTCGGCGTTCTCGGCCTCGCCACGTTGCCGGTTCTGTGGGCGTACATGCGCGACTATCAGAAGGCGCGCGTGTTCACGTTCTTGAATCCCGAGTCCGACCCGCTCGGCACGGGCTACAACATCATCCAGTCGAAGATTGCGATCGGCTCGGGCGGCACGTTCGGCAAAGGCTGGCTGAACGGCTCGCAGTCCTACCTCGAGTTCTTGCCCGAGCGTTCCACGGACTTCATCTTCGCCGTGATGGCGGAGGAGTTCGGCCTGCTCGGCTTGTGCCTCCTGCTCGTGCTCTATCTCGCGCTCGTCGGGAGGGGTCTCTACATCGCGGCGCAGGCGCAAGACACGTTCAGCCGCTTGCTCGCGGGCGCGCTGAGCCTCACGTTTTTCGTCTACGTGTTCGTCAACGCGGGCATGGTGTCGGGCCTCTTGCCCGTCGTCGGCGTCCCGTTGCCGCTCGTGAGCGCCGGCGGCACTTCGATGGTGACCCTCCTCGGCGGTTTCGGTATTCTCGCCTCCATCCACGGACACAGGAAGTTGTTGGCCGCATGAGACAAGGAAGCAGCGCAGCTCGTGGGATTTTCGCTTTCTTCTTGCTCGCATCCTCGCTCGCTGTTTCCGGCCAAGAGGTGAACGGCGCCGCGCGCGGCGCGTTCATCGACAAGATGGTCGAGCAGCACGACTTCGACCGCGCGGAGCTCACGGCGCTGCTCGATGGCGCCGTCATCGACCAAAAGATCCTCGAGACCATCGCGCGGCCCGCGGAGCGCGTCGTTCCGTGGTTCGAGTACCGCAATATCTTCCTCACGGAAGCCCGCATCGCGGCCGGTGTTCGTTTCTGGGCCGAGCACGCCGATACGCTCGAGCGCATCGCCGAGCGCTACGGCGTCGCGCCAGAGATGATCGTCGCGATCGTAGGCATAGAGACGTTCTTCGGCACGCGCATGGGCAACTATCGCGTGCTCGACGCGCTCTCGACGCTCGCGTTCGCGTACCCGCCGCGCTCGTCGTTCTTCACGTCGGAGCTCGAGTCGTTTCTGTTGCTGACGCGCGAGGAGCGGGTCGATCCAACCGCCGCGCTCGGCTCGTATGCGGGCGCGATGGGGGCGGGGCAGTTCATCCCGTCGAGCTATCGCGCTTACGCCGTCGACGCCGACGACGACGGCCAGCGCGATCTGTGGAGCAACTGGGACGACGTGCTCGGCAGCGTGGCCAACTACTTCCGCCGGCACGGCTGGCGCACGGGCGAGCCCGTGACGGAGCAGGCCGTGCGCCACGAGCGGTTCGCGGGCCCCGAGCCGCGCAACGCCCTCGACCTCGACGCCACGGTGGGCACGTTGACGGAGCAAGGCTACGTGTTTTCGACGACGCTTCCGGCCGACGCGCCGGCCGCGGCGTATTCGTTCGAGGCCGCCGGCGGCGGATCCGAGTATTGGATCGGCTATCACAACTTCCACGTCGTGACGCGCTATAACCGCAGCACGAAGTACGCGCTGGCGGCGCACCAGTTGAGCCAAGCGATTCGCGGCCGCTACCACGAGGCCGTGGCGAGCACCGTCGAATGATGGCTGCCGCGACTCGCCCTCTTCGGACGTGCGCGGCATTGTTGGCGGTAGGGTGCTTGGCCGCGTGCGCGGGCAACGCGCCGCAGCGAGCGCAGCCGACGCCGTTGCCGCGTGACGCGGTGGTTCCGCCGGGCGGCGCCGCGCCCGCAACGCCGCCGCGCGCCGATCGCGGCAATCCTCCGTTCTACGACGTGCTCGGCAAGCGCTATCACGTGCTGCCGACGAGCGCGGGGTACGTGCAGCGCGGCATCGCGTCGTGGTACGGGCGAGAGTTCCACGGCCTCGCGACGTCGAGCGGCGAAATCTACGACATGCACGCGATGACGGCCGCGCACACGACGCTGCCGCTGCCGACGTGGGTCGAGGTCACGAACCTCGCGAACGGCAAGCGCGTCGTCGTCAAAGTCAACGACCGCGGGCCGTTCGTCGACAATCGGCTCATCGATCTCTCGTACGCGGCCGCGACGGCGCTCGACATGGTGCGCAGCGGCACGACGCGCGTCGAAGTGCGGACCGTGGCGCCGCCGCTCGACGCGTTTCGGCCGGGCGCGACACTGGCCGTAGCCCCTGCGCCGGTTCGGCCTTCGCAGACGACGCCGGCTGCAACGGTTCCGCCCGCGCCCGTCGAGCGCATGTTCATGCAAATCGGCGCGTTCGCCGACGCGGAGAATGCCGAGCGGCTCGTCGCTCGCCTGCGCGCGAGCGGGTTCCCGAACTCGTCGGTCGTCAGCGCGCCGGCCGACACGCGGCGCCTGCATCGCGTGTGGTTGGGGCCGATCCGCGATGCCGCCGAGTTCGACCGGCTCGACGCCCGGTTGCGCGCGATCGGCGTCTCGGGCTCGCGGCTCGTCGTGGATCGCGTGCCGTGAAGCGGCTTCGTTCCTTCGTGCGCGACGTGTGCCTCGCGTTCGCGCTTGCCGCCGCGGCGCACGCCGCCGCCGAAGAGGTGACGGCCGAGCTTTCGCCGCAGCCGCCGAAGCTCGCTTTCAAGAGTCACTACTTGGTCGACTTCAACACGAGCAGAGTCCTCGCCGCGAGAGCGGCCGACGTTCAACTTCCGCCCGCGAGCCTAACGAAGCTCATGACGGCGTACGTCGTGTTCGATGCCCTGCAACGAGGGCGCATTCGGCTCGACGACCGCACGCGCGTCAGCGAGAAGGCATGGCGTATGGGCGGCACGCGCATGTTCATCGAGGTGAACACCGAGGTCGGCATCGAAGATCTGCTGCGCGGGCTCTTGATTCAATCCGGCAACGATGCCGCCGTGGCGCTCGCGGAGCACGTCTCGGGCTCCGTCGACGGCTTCGTCGAGGAGATGAACGCGGCAGCGGCGGCGCTCGGCATGAAGAGCTCCGTGTTCCGCAATCCCCACGGGCTGCCGGCACGCGGGCATCTGACGACGGCGCGGGATCTGGCCGTGCTCGCGCGCGCGATCATCGACGAGTTCCCGGACTTCTACGCCCTCTATGCCGAGCGCGAGTTCAGCTACAACGGAATCGCGCAAAACAACCGTAACGCGCTGCTGTGGCGCGACCCGAGCGTCGACGGCTTGAAGACGGGCTACACGAGCGCCGCGGGCTACTGCATCGTCACGTCGGCGCAGCGCGACGGAATGCGGCTGATCGCCGTGGTCTTGGGCGCCGAGACTCCGCGCTCGCGCAACGAGGGCGCGGCGAAGCTGCTCGAGTACGGGTTCGCGAATTTCGAGACGCACAAGCTCTATTCGGCGGGCCAGGAAATCGATCTCGCGCGCGTTTGGGGCGGCGAGCTGGAGTATGCTGGGCTTGGATTGGCAGAGGACATCTACGTGACGATCCCGCGCGGAAGCTACGCGAAGCTCGCCGCGAGCATGGACGTGCTCGCCCAGCTCGCGGCGCCACTCGTGCGCGGAACGCCCGTCGGCGAGGTCGAGATATCGTTCGCCGGCGCGCCGCTCGTCAAGAGTCCTCTCGTCGTGCTCACGAACGTCATGGACGGCGGCGTCTGGGCGCGCATGCGCGACGAGCTGCAGCAGCTCTGGGAATGAGCGGCCCGGACGAGTCGCTGCTCGAATTTCCGACCGACCTCCCGATCAAGGTGTTCGGCCGCAACGACAGCGATTTTCGCGCCGCCGTCGTCTCGATCATCGAGAAGCACTACGGCGGCGCTTATACGCTCGCGGAGGTCGAGAGCAAGAAAGCCGCCTACGTGAGCCTGACGGTCACCGTTCGCGCCGAGAGCCGCGCGCAGATCGACGCGGTCTACCGCGAGCTCGTCGCGCACGAGCTGATCTTGATGGCGCTTTGAGCAGGGCCGTGGACGCGCCGCTGGTTCGCGATCTGGGCCGCCGGCCGTTGCCCGACGTGTGGGCGAAGATGCAGGCCTTCACGGCCGAGCGCACGGCTGCCACGCGCGACGAGATCTGGTTCCTCGAGCACCCGCCCGTCTACACGCTCGGCATGCGCGCGGACCGCGGCCACCTCTTGGCGCCCGGCGACATCCCCGTCGTGCAGATCGACCGCGGCGGTCAGGTGACGTATCACGGCCCGGGTCAGCTCGTGACTTATGTCTTGCTCGATCTCGAGCGGCTCGGTCTGACGCCGCGCGCGCTCGTGCAAGCGCTCGAGAACGCAGTCGTCGCTACCGTCGCGGAGTACGGCGTGCAGGCTGCCGGCCGCCGCGACGCGCCCGGCGTCTACGTGGACGGCGCGAAGATCGCGGCCGTCGGTTTGCGCGTGAAGCGCCGCTGCTCGTATCACGGCCTGGCCGTGAACGTCGCGATGGATCTGGCGCCGTTCGACGGGATCAATCCGTGCGGCTACGCGGGGCTTCCCGTCACGGATTTGAAGACGCTGGCCGGGATCGACAGCGTGGCGCGGTTTCGAGCCGACTTCGAGCCTCGGCTCTTGGCTACGCTCGCGCGAGGCTCGTGAGGTAGTTGCCGTACGTGAGCGCGAAGCCGACGACGATCCACGCGAGCCAGACGAACCGCGTGAGCTCGGGCATCCAGGCCTTGCGCGTGAACCAGTAGGCCGCGGCCGGCACGGCGCAGACGACCGCCGTCACCGCGAGCAGGAGCCCGGACTCGGCGGCCACCTCGAGCGCGGGTATCTCTTCGAGCCCGCGGCCGCGCAGCAGGGAGTTCGCGACGCCTAGCGCGATGCTCGCCGCGATCAAAGCAACCCACTGCGGCAGGCCGAGCCAAGGCGTTTGCGGCGCCGTCGCGGCGTCCGGTGTTTCCTTCGAGCTCAAGTAGATCGAGCTCGCCTTGACGAACGCGCGCTGCGTCGAGACGGCTTTGAGCCAGAGAAACGCGAGCAGCCCCGTCAGCACGAGCAGCGCGATCCAGTAGGCGGGCACGAGGAGCTCCGTCGCGAGCCCGACCAGCGCGCCGACGCCCACGGTGGCGGCGGACGCGGCGCCCGCGAGAGCGATGAGCCAGGGCTCCTGCCGGCGCCAGACGGCCACGTGCAGGCCGAGCAGCGCGACGAGCTGCGGCACGAAGACGTAGTGCAGCGTGGCGCTGCCCGGCGGCAAGAATTCGTTCTCGAGCACGATGGCGATCGATAGCGCGGCCAGCATCAGTGAAACGTAGATGCCGTAATCGCGCGCGCTGCGGTTCGGGGAGATCACGAGCGCGCTGCGCGCCGCATGGAAGGCGCCGTACGTGCCGACGGCCGTCGCCAGCAGAACCAGATAAGCGGCGCCGAGCGCCGCCAAATCGATGCCGCGCTCGGCCAACGAGGCGGAGAGATCGAACGAGCCCATGGGCGAAGACATACGCGCTCGCCGCGGTTACTTCTCGAGTGCGGCGTGCTTGTAGGCGTCCGGCTGGTCCGTCGCCAGGAATTGATACTTGCGCTTCCACGATTCGGCCGACTCGTTCAGCTTCTTGATCGTGGCTTCGTGCTCTTTGATCGTGCCCATGAGCCGCGTAACGGAGTTCTCGCGTTCCTTGAGCTTCGCTTCGAGCTCCGCGTTGTTGCCGCTGGCCGGCGCAACCTCGCCGGCGCGAGCGAGCGCCTCGCGCAGCTGGGCGACCTCGCGCTGCAGCGCATCGATCTCGCCACGGTCCTTCTCCGTGAGCGCCTTCAGGCGCACTGTCTCCGATTCGCTGCCGCGCAGCTTCGCGAGCTTGCGCTGCTGCTCGTCGGCGTCGGTCTGAAGCTTTTCGATGATCTGATTCTTGGCCTCGAGCTCTTTGGTCAAGCGCTCGAGCTCTTGCAGCTTGTCCTCGCCGGCCTTCTGCTTTTGCGCAAGACGCGCCGCCTTCAGATCGGCCTCGAGCGATTGGATGAGCTCGGCCTGCGTGTTCAGACGCTCCTCGAGCGCGGCGGCGCGCGAAAGTGCGTTCGTCAGCTCTTCCTTCGCCACCGTGCCGCCCTGGTGGCGTTTGATCGTCTCCTCGGCGTCTTTGAGCTCGGCCTTCAACGCGTCGATGCGCTGCAGCAGCTTGTGCTGATTCATCTCGGCCGTCTGCTTGAACGTGCGGAGCCCGTCGAGCCCGGCCTTCAAGGCGACGTTGGCCTTCATCTTCGCGCGCAGCGCTTCGAGCAGCTTCAGGATCAGTCCCTTGCGGCGCTTGACGATGCGCTCGAAGTACAGCGACTTGCCGAGCCGCCAGTTCGCGTCGGCGTAGCGCTCCTCGGCTTCTTCGACCTGCTCCTGGAGCTTCGTCATGTGCTCGCGGCGCTCGTTCGCGAGCTCGCTCAAGTCCTCGGCGTGCTGGCGCTCTTCTTTGAGCTCCATTTCGAGGCCCGCCATTTGCTCGCGGGCCGCTTCGAGGTCCTGCGCCGCGGACGCCGCGCGGGCGTCGGCGTCGGCCAGCGCCGCTTCGAGGCGTTGCTTCTCGGCGCGGAGCTCCTCGAGGTCCCGCCCCGAGGCGCCGAGCGTGTCGCGCAGGCTCGTGACCTCGCGCTCGTTGGCGGCCAGCGCAGCGTGCGCCTGCTCGAGCTCGCGCTGGTTCGCCGCGAGCGCGTCGCGGGCTTGCTCGAGCTCGCGCTGGTTCGCCGTCATGGCGTCGCGGGCTTGCTCGAGCTCTTGGCGGTTCGCCGTCAGGGCGCCGCGCGCCTGCTCGAGCTCGCTCTGCGATTCTTGCAGCGCCTTGCGGAAATCTGCGAGCTCGCGCTCGTTCGCGGCCAATGCGGCACGCGCTTGCTCGAGCTCGCGGTGCGGTTCCTGCACGGCTTCGCGCAGGTTCGCGAGCTCACGCTCGTTGGCCGTCAATGCGGCTCGAGCCTGATCGAGCTCGCGCTGATCTCGGTGCAGCGCCTCGCGCACGGCTTCGGTTTCGTTGCCTCGAGCCTCGAGCTCCGCGCGCACTCGCTCGAGCTCCTGCGCCGAGGACACCAGCCGCTCATCGCGCTGTGCGAGGGCCTGCTTCAGCGCGCGCAATTCCTCCTCGACGCCTTCGAGGCGGCGCTCGCGCTCCTGCAACTCGCGCCGTCGCTCCTCGGCCTCGGCCCTAGCCTTGGCCGCCGCGTGCTCGCGCTCCGCGAGCTGGCGGCGCAGGTCGTCGAAATCACGGTCGTTGGCGGCAAGCAGCCGGCGTTGCTTCTCGAGCCCTTGCTCGCGCTCGCGCAGCGCGAGCTCGAGCGCCGCGCGCGCGGAGCTCGCGTCGTGCCGGTCTTGGTCGATTCGGTGCCGCAGCGCTTCCGCCTCGTGCCTAAGGGCCGCGATCTGCTCTTCTTGCTGGGCCGTTTTCGTACGGTCGTGCTCGTCGCGCTGGCGAAGATCGCTCTGCAAGTGCTCGAGCTGTGCGGACAGCTCGGCGATGCGGTGCTCGCGTTCCGCGAGCGTCGTGCGCATTCGTTCCTGAGCCGCCGTGGTTTCGCGCGTCGCGCGCTCGCGCGTCGCAATCTCTTGCTCGGCGCGCGTCAAGTCGGCCTGAAGCGCCGCCCGCATGTTGTGCGCCTCGGCGAGGGCGCGCTCGAGATTCTCGACTTGGCCGCGCAGCGTCTCGATCTCGGCCTGCGTCTCGAGCGGCGGGGCGGGTTGGGCGCGCAGCTCGTGCAGCTCGAGGCGCAGCTCGGCAAGCCACCGGTCGCGCTGCTCGAGCTGGCGGCGCAGCTCGTCGTCGGAGTCGTTGCTGAGCCCGGCAGCGGTGCCGCCGCCGGCCGCCGAGGCGGCCTGCAGCTTTTCGATGAGCGCGTCGCGCTCGTTGAGCTCGCGGCGCAACGTCGCCAAGCGTTCCTGGTATTCCTTGATCTGGACGTCGATTTCCTCGGCTTTGGCCCGCCAGAAATTGACCTCCTTCTTCGTGAGCTTGTCGGGGCCCGATTCGGCGATCTCGAGCTTCTTCTTGAGCTGCGCGACCTTGACGCGCTCGGCTTCGGCGACTTCTTCGAGGTGACCGGCCTGCTGCTCCCAGCGCATGCGCTCGGCTTCGACGCTCTCGATCCGATGAGTCAGGACGTCGAGCTGCTCTTCGAGGCGGTTCTTGGGCGCGCGCTTGCGCTTCAGCTGATCGTCCAGGTCCGAAGCGCGCGCCTCGGATGCGCTGAGCGCGTTTTGTAGAAGGGCGAAAGCCTGTTCGGCTAATTCCCGCGGGTTAGCCATTGCTCGACCGACAGTGAACGGAAGTACCCGGCAGGGTACGCCCCCAGCCTTGAGCCAGCCCGGTACTTAGTCACGTTTTGACATAAACGGCCGTGGCATACTGCGCCCTTTTCACGTGGGACCCGAGCTGTGCCGCCGCAGCGCACCGTGGCCGATCGCTTGCTCGAAGGCGACAGCACCGTCGCCGCCGGGCTTGCACGAGGTTTATTGAAGCCGCAGCGCGACAATCTCGTCGAGCGCCCCTGGGGCGGAGAGCGGCTCTGCGCGTTCAAGCGGCTCGAGCCCACGGTTTGTGCGTCGGGCCGCACGTTCGGCGAGTCGTTCGAGCTCTCCGCCGACGACGGCGACGACGAGGCGCGCGTGCACCCGAGCGTCTTACCGCTTCAAGACGGCTCGACGATCACGCTGCCTGCGCTCTTGGCCGTGCACGCCGATGCATTGCTCGGCGAGGCGTTCGTGCGCCATTACGGCCGCCGGTTCCCGCTGCTGCCGAAGCTGCTCGACGTGGCCGAGCTTTTGTCCGTGCAGGCCCATCCGCCCGGCAACACGGAGGTCTACGTCATCGTCGACGCCGAGCCCGGCGCGACGATCCGGTTGGGGTTTGCGGCGGACGTGGATCCCGCTGCCTTTCGAGCCAAGCTCGCCGCAGGGCGCCGCGATCAGCAGCGCTTGCTCGAGTCGCTCGGCGCGGAGTCGGCCGCCGAGCTGCAGCGCGTGCTCAAGCCCTGGCTCGCGCGGCGCGGCGCGCGGCCGGCCGAGCTCACGGGCTCGCTCTCGGCGCGGTTGGCCGCGGGCGTGGAATGGGGTGCGGTCGAAGCACTGCTCGCGTCGCTGCACGAAGTCTACTGGGCCGCGCTCGACGCGCTGAACGCGATCCCGGTGAAAGCCGGCGACGTGATCTACAACGCGAACCCGCCGCGCGTGACGGCCGCGAGCGGCGCGCCGGCCTCGGCCGAGGTGCACGCGCTCGGCAATCCCGAAAACCGCGGCGTCTTCGCGCTCGAGATTCGCCGGCCGGGCCCGACGTTTCGCGCCTGGGACAACGTGCGCTTTCCGCTGCGCGACATCGACATCGAGGCGGCGCTCGGCGCGTTGAATCTCGAGGCCACGACGCCGGCCGACTTCGTCGTCGAGCCGAAGCTCGTGCGGCCCGGCGTGCGCCGGTCCGTCGACTGCGAGCACTTCAGGCTCGAGCACCTCGACCTCGTTGCCGGCCTCGGCGTCGACGTGCCGGCGTCGCCGCCGCACTCGCTGCACGCGTTGGCGGGCCGCGCGCGGCTCGAAGGCGGCGACGGCCGCGCGTTGGGCACGCTCGAGCGCGGCGAATCGGCGCTCGTGCCGGCCGGCGTCGGTGCGTACCGCGTGAGCGCGGACGGCGCGCTCGCCGCGCTCGTCAAAGTGGATCTGCCGCCGTATGCCGACTGAGCCGCGGCCCGCCACGCTGCGCGTCGACTTGGACGCGCTCGCGCGCAATTACCGGACGCTTCGCGAGCGCGCGAAGCCGGGCGAGTGCGCGGCCGTCGTGAAGGCCGATGCGTACGGCCTCGGCGTCGAACGCGTCGCCCGCCGTCTGCTGCGCGAGGGCTGCCGGCGGTTCTTCGTCGCGACGCTCGCCGAGGCGCAGACCTTGCGCGCCGTTGCGCCCGACGCCGAGATCGCGGTGTTCGAAGGCGCGCTCGCGAGCACGGCGGACGCGCTCGCGAAGATCGAGGCGCGGCCCGTGTTGAGCACGCTCGAGCAGATCGAGCGCTGGCGGGGAGGGGCCGCGCGCTGCTGCACCTCGACAGCGGCATCAACCGGCTCGGCCTCTCGGCGGCCGACGCGGCCGCGCTCGCTGACCGTCGCGAGTTGCTCGCGGATTTGAAGCTCGACTTCGTGATGACCCATCTCGCCTGCGCCGACGAGCCCGAGCATCCGCTGAACGCGGAGCAGCTCGCGCGGTTCGCACAAATGCGTGCGCTGTGGCCGGGCGTGCGCACGTCGATCGGCAACTCGGCCGGCACGCTGCTCGACGGTGCGCATCGCGGCGATCTCGGGCGGCCCGGCATCGCGCTCTACGGCGGCAACCCGTTTGCAAGCCGGCCGAACCCGATGGAGGCTGTCGCGACGCTGACGGCGCCGATCCTCCAGATCCGCGACATTGCGGAGCCGGCGACGGTCGGCTACGGCGCCACGTACGTCGCGACGCCGCCGGCGCGGATCGCCGTCGTCGGGATCGGTTACGCGGACGGCTATCCGCGCAACCTCGGGAACGTGGGCACGGCGGCCGTGAGGGGCCGGCGCGTGCCCGTCGTCGGGCGCGTCTCGATGGATCTGCTCACGGTCGACGTCGGCGCCGTGCCGCAAGACGAGGTGCACGTCGGCGACGCCGTCGAGCTGATCGGGCCGACGGTCGGCGTGGACGAGGTCGCCGCCGCGGCCGGCACGATCAGCTACGAGATCCTGACGGGCATGGGCCGGCGGCTCGTGCGCGAGTACGTCGAGGCCGATTGAGCTTGAAGCGGAGCCCGCGGCTTCGGGTACAATGGCGCCCGCGGAGCGCTCCGACCCACCATGAAAGCTTCGCCTTGACGCCACAGTCACGCGCCCGTAGCTCAGCTGGATAGAGCATCGGCCTACGAAGCCGGAGGTCGGGAGTTCGAATCTCTCCGGGCGCGCCAACTCATTCTTGTTGCCGTTCACGCTGCTCGTAAGTAGGCGGGAACACAAGAAAAACTAAGAAGTTCGAATTTTCGTCGCTCAAAAGAGCAGCAGCGAGGATGATCCGCCGAAGAATGCGCCGCTACGAGACCTATCGATAGCTTACGGAGGCTGGGAAAGTTCGAATCTTTCTCAGGTCTTTCGGGGGAATGAGTGCTCTCAGGCGGGCCGAGAAATCGGCTCGGGAACGACTGCAATCGAACGCTCTTTGCTCGTTAACGAAGGTCACCACGTCCGTTTGGCCTGAGACATTGTTCGGCCAAGAGTAGCCCTTCCCGCTGGCTTAGACCTTCCTGGCGAAGCGGCGTATTCGATCGGCGGTTTCCAAGGGCTTCTCGACGGCAAGGAGGTGGCCTACGCCCTCTAGCGCAATGAACTCGGAATTCGTAAGCCGCCCCGCGAGGATCTGGCCGTTCTTGAACGGGATGACGGGGTCAGCGGTGCCGTGCATGATCAAACAAGGCGCCGAGATCGACGGTAGGCGATCGTATGCTTCGAATTGGCTCACCGCTCGACCGTGCCATCTGAGAGTGTCCTCAGTCGTGTAGCGAAACCCTTTGAGCTCGAGTTCCAGAGCTAGATTCTCGTTCTCCCGTAGGTATGACTCGCTGAAGCTCGCCGGCAGCGCGTGACGCCAGCGTTCAATCTTGGATTTGATCGTCAGCGCACGCTCGAACAACTCGATCACGCTGGAATCGGGAGGGACTAACTGCTTGTTTCCCGCGAACGTCCCCAAAAGCACCAGCGCTGAGAGACGGTCCGGAAAGTTGAGTGCAAACTCTTGAGCGACGGCGCCGCCCATGGACGCACCGATGACAAGAGCTTCCTCGATTCCTTCGGCATCGAGAACCGCAATGCCATCTGTCGCTAAGTCAGCCAGTGAAAACTGCTGTGATGTCGGGCTCGATAACCCAGTCCCGCGATAGTCCGGTGTGACGACGGTGAATTCTTCGGCGAGAGACTCGAGAAAACGCTCGCTCCAGGACAGATTCGATGAGCTGGTGTGGTTAAAGAGAAGTGCGGCAGGACCCGCACCTCGAATGTCGTAGTTGACGACGATGGGCCCGTTTCGCACGTTTGGCATACGGAAGGATCGCCAGCGTCGCCCTTGTGAGCTAGCGGCCGACCCCGTCGCTCGGCATAGCAGTCATGGTCCTTGACGGCACTCCGCCATCTCGCCCTCCCAATAATCGACTAGCTCCTTGCGCAGGAAGGCGACCATGAGCTCGCGCTCGCCCTTCGCCGAAGCCTTCGGCGCCGCCATGCCGATCTTGTTCGAGTCGGGATAGAGCACGACGTCGGGGAGCACCATGCTCGAGAAGCAGTAGTACTCGAGATCCTCCGCGCTGGTGTTGATTACCTGGTGCGCATTTCCCGAGGCGGCTGGGAGATGCACGTAATCGCCTTCAGCCAGTGCGATCTGCTCGTCCCCGTAGCGCAGCGTGCCACGGCCCCGCGTCACGAGAATCGCTTCGTCGTTGGCCATGTGCTCATGAAAAGGAAACGAGCACTTTCCTGGACGCAGACGAAGCAACGATACGCCGAGCTTGGGCACGTACGCCTGATCGAGCGGCGTCAGCATCTTTCTCTGATTGTGAAAGCGCTCGCCGTGTCGCATCTCCGCCCAGTCCATCTCATTCACGTTGCGCTTGTAGGCCATGGCCGGTCTCCGATCAACTGGTAAGACTGGAAGCTACCTGACTGCCGAATGTCGACTTTGGGTGGATGCGCTGTCGCTTTGCCGGCGATCATAGCGCCGGCCCACCGCGAGTGGGCCTTTCCGGGAACCATTCCTGTGGTTAAGAACAGCTTCCGATACGCACAAGCGTCCGACGAAGTTCGGCCAGCTGCCGACATACCGGGGTTATACGCTACCCGCCTCGGCCGACGGAGATCGTCATTGGCCGAACAGAGGGACTGGTCCCCGACCACCCGGGCATCGGACTGGCCGCCGTGGGTTGCGCCACATTCGTATGCCAACGCACTTGTGGTGTCCGCCCTGATGCACTACATTGTAGTGCATGAAGACGTCAGTCTACAGCTGGCGCGTGTCGCCGCAGCGGAAAGCCGCCCTCGAAGAAGTCGCGCGTAAGCGGAATAAGCCGGTGGCCGAGCTGCTGGACGAAGCCGTCGACCGCTGGCTCAGCGAGCAGGAGGACGGCGAAGGCGAAGAAGCGCGACAGCAACGGCTTCGCGCGGCAGCCGCTCGCGCCTTCGGGCGAATCTCGGGTGGCGATCCTAATCGCGCCGAGCGGGCTCGCGCGACGATTCGTGCCAAGCTACGCGAGCGACGTGGCAGTCGGCGCTGATGCAAGCCCGTGGTCTGATCGATACAGGCGCGTTGCTCGCGCTGCTCGATAAAGACGACAAGTGGCACTCCGCCTGCGTCGCGGCGTTCGACGGAATGCGCCTTCCGTTGGGCACGACGTACGCCGTGCTCGCCGAGTTGTTCCATCTATTGGGCGAGAGCAAGAAGGAGCATGACGCGGCGTGGCAGCTCCTCCGGAGCGGGGGGATTACGATCCTCGGTCTAGAGGACGCGGATTTGCCGGCGTTGCAGGCTCTGATGGAGCGGTATCGCGACCGGCCGATGGACTTCGCGGACGCGACGCTCGTGCACGTTGCTGCGAAACACGCGCTCGCCGAGATTCTGACGATCGACCACGACGACTTCGAAACCTATCGCTGGTCCGGCAAACGCAGATTCCGCATCGTTCCCGGTCGTGACGTGGCCGGTGCATAGTGCAACGTCCACGTGTGCGGAGGCTCAATGGTGTGAGTCACGCCGAGACAAGCGAATGACCGTTCTCTGAAGAGGCGAGCGTCGTCGATGGGTCGACCTAAGCCAATCGAGGCGCCGTCAACGTGATGCTACTCGAACGACTCGCAACGTCACTACTCGTGCCGTTCGCGCGTACCAGATCACCAACGTCGGAGTCCTGCGCGAATCACGACATTCGCCGAGCCAAGCCGAGAACGATCTCGCAACTGCTCGGCCGGCGCCCTGATGTTGATCTTGGCCGCCCTGGCTGAGTCCGCACTAACCGCAGCGGCGTCAAGCGGTCGAGGTGCTCGCTCCGGAGCTGGCGCACCGCCCTCGGAGCCGAGCAAGCTCGGCTAGCAGCTCGCGTTTCCGGCTCAAGTTTTTCGAGCAGCCGCTTGACGGCATCTGTGTAGCTTCAGCGACTTCGGGACAAAAGCCTAGCCGAAAAATGGGACACTTCGAGCTGCTGCGGGCGAGCCGCAGGAGGCACGAGGTTCATGGGTCAGCATCGGCGA
>Ga0073934_10002232_pt1 | contig 41503 bp, 36 predicted proteins | sample LarsenN4metaG_FD_76834 | JGI IMG/M metagenome (GOLD analysis project Ga0073934, IMG submission 76834) | Hot spring sediment bacterial and archeal communities from British Columbia, Canada, to study Microbial Dark Matter (Phase II) - Larsen... ...
ACCCCTGCCGGCCGGTGGACGCCACCGGTGCCGGCGACACCTTCGGCGGCGCGTTCGCCGCACGCTGGATCGCCGGCGACTCGCTGCTCGACGCGGGGCGCTACGCCGCCGTCGCCGCCGCGTTGTCCACGGAAGGCTACGGCGCCGTCGAACCGATCCCGCGCGCCGCACAAGTCAGGGCGAGCCTGACACACTAGCGGCAAAGCGCCGCCGCGCCAGATTCAAAGAGTCCGCCACGGACGACACGACAGAAGGAGACCTCGATGCACGCCACGACTTCGCGCCCAGGCGCGAACCCCTCCCCCGGCCGGTCGCGTTCGCTCGGCCTGCGCCTGCTCGCCGCCGCGGCCATCGGGCTCATCGCCCTGCCGGCATCGGCCCAGCAACAGGCCGCTTCGGCGCCAGCGCCGGCGGCGGCGCAGGAAGAGCCGTTCTGGGCCCGGGGCCGCCCGAGGACCGACGTCGCGATGCGCATGGCGCCGGTGCCGGCCTTCCCGATCCCCACCGCCGCCGACAAGCTGCCGATCGCGAAGATGAAGCTGCCGCCCGGCTTCAAGGCCGAGGTGTTCGCCAGCGGCATCCTCGACGCGCGCGGCATGCGCCAGGGCGACAAGGGCACCGTGTTCGTCAGCTCGCTGTTCGTCGCCGGCAAGCTGTACGCCGTCGTCGACAAGGGCGGCACGCGCGAGGTGAAGACGCTCGCCGAGAAGCTCTTCCTGCCCAACGGCATCGAGTTCCACAAGGGCGCGCTGTACCTGGCGACGCCGAAGGACATCGTGCGCTACGACGCCATCGAGGACCACCTCGACAAGCTGCCCGCGCCGGTGATGGTCTACGACAAGCTGCCCGGCGACGTGCCGCACGGCTGGAAGTTCATCAAGATCGGCCCCGACGGCAAGCTCTACGTGCCGGTGGGCGCGCCGTGCAACATCTGCGAGAGCGACGATCGCTACACGAAGATCTTCCGCATGAACCTCGACGGCACCGGGGTCGAGGTGGTGGCGCACGGCATGCGCAACACGGTGGGCTTCGACTTCCACCCGAAGACCGGCAACCTCTGGTTCACCGACAACCAGCGCGACTGGCTCAGCGAGGACCTGCCCGAGGACGAGCTGAACCACGTCTCGCAGCCGGGCAAGCAGCACTTCGGCTACCCGTACTGCCACTCGGGCGACTTCGCCGACCCCGAGTTCGGCTGGGGCAAGAGCTGCGCCGACTACGCCAAGCCCGCCGCCAAGCTGGGCGCGCACTCGGCGCCGCTGGGCATGCGCTTCTACACGGGCAAGATGTTCCCGGCCAAGTACCAGGGCGCCATCTTCATCGCCCGCCACGGCCCGTGGAACCGCACGAAGAAGTACGCCGCCGACGTCGTGGTGGCCTTCCCCGACGGCAAGGGTGGCGTGAGCCGCGTCGAGGCGTTCCTCACCGGCCTCGTCGAGAACAACGAGTACCTCGGCCGGCCGGCGGACGTGATGGTGATGAAGGACGGCTCGCTGCTCGTCAGCGACGACCACAACGGTGCGATCTACCGCATCACCTACGGCGGCAAGAAGTGAGGTCGGGCACGTGATGGCAGGGCCGTGTCCTCGGCGTGGCGCCGTCGGGCGTGCCGCGGCGCTCGTGGCGGTGGCGTCGTTCACGGCCCTGGCGGCGTGGCCGGCCGGTGCCCTCGCGCAGGGCGCCGGCGGCGCCTACGCCCAGCGCTATGCCGAGCAGTGCGCCTCGTGCCACGGCGCCCGCGGCACGAGCGAGATGGCCCTCGTGCCGCACCTGGGCGGGCAGCCGGCGTTCTACGCCATCACGCAGCTCTTCCTCTTCCGCGAGGGGCGGCGCAACGACCACCCGATGGCCCCGGCGATGAGCGCGCTGGCCAAGGGCATGAACGACGGCGACCTGCGCGGCTTCTCCGACCACATCGCCACGCTGCCGCCGCCCGCCGGCGGCGCGACGGGGCCGCGCGACGCGGCCCGCTTCGCGCGCGGGCTGGCGCTCGCCAGCAAGCATCACTGCACCGGCTGCCACGGTGCGGACCTCGCCGGCGGCCGGCAGGTGCCGCGCGTCGCCGGGCAGCGGGAGGACTATCTGTTGATCGCACTGAAGGGCTTCCGCAGCGGCGTGCGGCTCGGCTACACGAACGCGATGGGCGAGGCGCTCGCCGGGCTCGGTGAAGCCGATCTCGGCGACCTCGCGCACTTCATGGCGCACGCCGTGCCCGGAGCGGCCGGTGCCACTGCCGCGCCGGCCGCCGCGCCCGCCTCGGGAGGCCGCCCGTGACGCGGCGCGTGCTGGTCACCGGTGGCACCAGCGGCATCGGCCAGGGCATCGCGCAGGCCTTCGCGGCGACGGGCGACGAGGTCGTCGCCACCGGCGCCACCGAGGCCGAGGCGGCCGCCGCACCTGCCGCGCAGGCGGCCGGCCGCATCACCTACCGCGTGCTCGACGTGCGCGACGACGCCGCCGTGCGCGCGCTCGTCGGCGGCCTCGGCGAGCTCGACGCGGTCGCCAACTGCGCCGGCATCATCCAGCGTGGCGCCGAGCACGACCCCGAGGCGTTCGCACGCACGGTGGACATCAACCTCACCGGCACGATGCGCGTCTGTGCCGCCGCGCGGCCGCAGCTGAAGGCGCGCCGCGGCGCCATCGTCAACACCGCCTCGATGCTGAGCTTCTTCGGCGGCGGCCTCGTGCCCGGCTACAGCGCCAGCAAGGGCGGCGTCGCGCAACTCACGAAGAGCCTCGCCATCGCCTACGCCGCCGACGGCATCCGCGTCAACGCGGTGGCGCCGGGCTGGATCGCGACGCCGCTGACGCGGGCGCTGCAGGACGACCCGGCGCGCAGCGGCCCGATCCTCGCGCGCACCCCGCTCGGCCGCTGGGGCACACCGGAGGACGTGGCCGGGCCGGTGCTCTTCCTGTGCAGCCCGGCCGCGCGCTTCGTCACCGGCACCGTGCTGCCGGTGGACGGCGGCTACCTGATCGCCTGAACTCGTTCCACCCTCCTCACCCGCAGGACCCGTTCATGACCCAGCCCGTGCCGCCCGATTCGCAGAAGTGGCAGCCCTACCGGCACCCGATGCCCAAGGAGTCGCCGCCGGAGCTGGTGGTGCCCGACGTGGTGCCGAAGGACGAGCGCATCTGGGTGCCGGTGGACGACAACGTCTGGTTCCGCCCGTTGTGCCTCTCGGCCACGCGCGGCTACTGGATGAACCTGCTGCGCGTGCGGCGCGCCGGCGTGCTCTCGCGCCATCGCCACCCGCAGCCGGTGCACGGCTACGTCATCAAGGGCCAGTGGCGCTACCTCGAGCACGACTGGGTCGCCACCGAGGGCAGCTACGTCTACGAGGCGCCGGGCGAGACGCACACGCTGGTGGTCGACCCGCACGTCGAGGAGATGATCACGCTGTTCCAGGTGAACGGCGCGATGATCTACACCGACCCCGACGGCCACTGCACCGGCTACGACGACGTCTTCACGCGCATCGACAAGTGCCGGCGGCACTACGCCGCCAACGGGCTGGGCGAGGGGTACATCGACCAGTTCATCCGCTGAGGCCCCGCCCGCGCTGCCGCCCCGCCTGCACGGCCGACCGTCGCGAGACCGACCGCCCGATGAGGCCGGCCCGGGTGTCAGTAAGTGCCCGGGTAGGCGCCGCCGTCGATGAGCAGGTTCTGGCCGGTGATGTACCCGGCCTGAACGCTGCACAACCAGGCGCAGTAGGCGCCGAACTCGGCCGCCTCGCCGAAGCGCTGCGAGGGCACGAGCTTGCGGCGCGCCTCGCGGACCGCTTCGACCGGCTGGCCCGACTTGCCGGCCACCGCCGCGAAGCCCGAGCGCAGCCGGTCGGTGTCGAACGAGCCGGGCAGCAGGTTGTTGATGGTCACGTTGCGCGAAGCAAGGCGGACCTGCCTCGCCGTGCCCGCCACGAAGCCCGTGAGGCCGCTCCGCGCGCCGTTGGACAGCCCGAGGAAGTCGATGGGCGCCTTCACCGCGCTGGAGGTGATGTTGACGACGCGCCCGAAGCCGCGCTCGGCCATGCCGTCCACGGTGAGCCGGATGAGCTCGATGGGCGTGATCATGTTGCCTTCCACCGCGGCGAGCCACTGCTCGCGCCGCCAGTCGCGGAAGTCGCCAGGCGGCGGCCCGCCGGCGTTGTTGACGAGGATGTCCACCTGCGGGCAGGCGGCCAGCGCCGCGGCGCGGCCCGCCTCGGTGGTGATGTCGCCGGCCACGGTGCGCACCTGCACGCCGGCGTTCAGCGCCCGCAGCTCGGCGGCCGTGGCCTCGAGCGCCTCGGCCCCGCGCGCGGTGATGACGACGTTCACGCCCTCGCGCACCAGCGCCTCGGCGCAGCCCTTGCCGAGGCCCTTGCTCGCGGCGCAGACGAGCGCCCACTTGCCGGCGATGCCCAGATCCATGCGTGTTCTCCTGTGGGGATGGGTGAGGTCGAGGGACGGAGGAGGTGATGCTATCGGCGGCGCGGCGCGGGCCCGTGGCGCGGGCGGCTACCGGCTGCGCGCCAGCAGCCACACGCCGGCCAGCACGAGCGCCGTGCCCCCGACGATCCAGGCATTCAGCGGCTCGCCCAGCAGCGCCACGCCCATCGCGACGGTGGCCAGCGGGCCGATCATCCCGGTCTGCGCCGTCACCGCGGCGCCCACGCGCTCCAGCGCGAGCATCACCGCGAGCACGGGCACGAAGGTGCAGGCGACCGCGTTCAGCACCGAGAGCCAGAGCACCGGCTCGGGCACGACGGCCGCGTCCAGCGGGCGCAGGATCGCGAACTGCCCGATGCACAGCACGCAGGCCACGCTGGTGGCCAGGCCCGTGAGGCGCAGCGAGCCGATGCGCGCGACGACCTGGCCGCTGTAGACGAGATAGACCGCGTACGAGAGCGCGCTGGCGAACACGAGCGCGGCGCCCTTGAGGCTGGCCTTGACGTCGGCCCCCTCGAAGCGCAGCTCGTGCCCGAAGGCCAGCGCGATGCCGGCGTAGCTCACCGCCATCGCGGCCATCTGGCGCGGCCGCACGGTGCGCCCGAACAGCGCCCAGCCGAGCAGCAGCACGAGCGTCGGGTTGAGGTAGAGCACCAGCCGCTCCAGGCTCGCGCTCACGTACTGCAGGCCGATGAAGTCGAGGAAGCTCGCGAGGTAGTAGCCGCAGAAGCCGAGCCCGAGCACGGCGAGCCAGTCGTCGCGCTTCATCGAGGGGCGGCCGCGCCCGCCCCACCAGGCCAGCAGCGCGAACATCGGCAGCGCGAAGAGCATGCGGTACATCAGCACCGTCACCGCGTCGACGCCGTGCCGGTAGGCGAGCTTGACGATGATCGCCTTGCCCGAGAAGGCGACGGCGCCGAACGCCGCCAGCGCGAGCCCGGTGCCGAAGCCCGGCCGCGCCGAGGCCGGCACCTTCAGGCTGCGCCCGCGCGGGAAGCGCGTGCGCGCACCGACGCCACCGGGCGGCAGCGGGGGTGGTAGAGGGGGCGGCGGCGCGGGCCGCTCACCCGGCTGCACTCAGCACCCTGCCGCCTGCCCGTCGCGGCGCGGGTCGCTCGCGGCGGCGTAGCCCTCGACCGCCGGGTCGCCGAGGCGCCAGATGAACTGGCCGGCGCCGTAGTCCTGGTAGCTGTCGGCGAAGGGCTCGACGCGGTGGCCGAGCTCGCGCAAGCCCGCGGCCGTGGCCTCGGGGAAGCCCTGCTCGGCGTTGACGAGGCCCGTGGCCACGCGCCAGCGCGGCGCGTCGCAGGCCGCCTGCGGCTGCTGCCGGTAGTCGAGCATGCGCACGAGTGTCTGCAGGTGGCCCTGTGGCTGCATGTCGCCGCCCATGACGCCGAAGCTCATCACCGGCGCGCCGTCCTTCGTCAGGAAGGCGGGGATGATGGTGTGGAACGGCCGCTTGCCCGGCGCCACCACGTTGGCGCGGCTCGCGTCGAGCGTGAAGCCGTGGCCGCGGTTCTGCAGGCTCACGCCGTAGCCCGGCACGACGACGCCCGAGCCGAAGCCCATGTAGTTGCTCTGGATGAAGCTCACCATCATGCCGCTCGCGTCGGCCGCGGTGAGGTAGATCGTGCCGCCCTGCGGGCCGTGGCCGGGGCCGAATTCCTGGGCGCGCTTCGGGTCGATCAGCGCGGCGCGGCTCTTCAGATAGGCCGGGTCGAGCATCTGCGCCGGCGTGAGCTTCATCGCGCGCGCGTCGCCGACGTAGCGGTAGACGTCGGCGAAGGCGAGCTTCATCGCCTCGATCTGCAGGTGCTGGCTGACGACGCCGTCGACCGGCATGGCGCCGAGGTCGAAGTGCTCGAGGATGCCCAGTGCGATGAGCGCGGCGATGCCCTGCCCGTTCGGCGGGATCTCGTGCAGCTCGTGGCCGCGGTAGCGCGTGGAGATCGTGCCCACCCAGTCGGGGCGGTAGGCGGCGAGGTCGGCCTCGGTCATCGCGCCGCCGTGCGCCTTGGCGTGCGCGGCGATGGCCGCGGCCACCTCGCCGCGGTAGAACGCCTCGCCCTTCGTCTCGGCGATGAGGCGCAGCGTGCGCGCGGCCTCGCCGAAGGCGAAGCGCTCGCCGACCGCCGGCTGGCGCCCGCGCGGCAGGAAGGCCTCGGCAAAACCCGGTTGCTGTGTCAGCTCGGGCAGCGAGGCGGCATTGGTCCACTTCTGCTGCACGATCACCGGCACCGCATAGCCTCTCTCGGCGATGTCGATCGCCGGGGCCAGCAGGTCGGCGAACGGCCGCTTGCCGAATCGTTCGTGCAGCGCCACCCAGGCCGAGACGGCGCCGGGCACCGTCACCGAATCCCAGCCGCGCTTGGGCGGCGTCTTGGCGTCGGCGCCGTACTTCTTGCGAAAGTACTCGGGCGTCCACGCGGCCGGCGCGGTGCCGCTCGCATTCAGGCCGTGCAGCTGGCGGCCGTCCCAGAGGATGCAGAAGGCATCGGAGCCGAGGCCGTTGCTGCACGGCTCGACGACGGTCATCATGGCCGCGGCGGCGATGGCGGCGTCGACCGCGTTGCCGCCGGCGCGGATCTGCGCGAGGCCCGCCTGCGCGGCCAGCGGATGCGAGGTGGAGACGACGTTGCGGGCGAAGACGGGCGAGCGGCGGCTGGCGTAGCCGGTGCTCCAGTCGAAGGCGTTGCTCATCCTCGCATCGTAAGCCCGTAGCATCGGTGCCATGCTGCGCCGGGCTTTTTCGCTGGTTCTGTGGCGGTCGCTGGCGCTCGCGATGGTGCTGCTCGGCTTCGTCGGCATCTTCGTGCCGGGGCTGCCCACCGTGCCGTTCCTGCTCGTCGCCGCGTGGGCCGGCGGGCGCGGCTGGCCCCAGCTCGAGCGCTGGCTGCTCGAGCATCCGAAGCACGGGCCGGCCATCCGGCGCTGGCGTGACCACCGGGCCGTGCCCCGCCGCGCGAAGTGGCTGGCCACGGCGATGATGGGCGCCAGCAGCGTGCTGATCGCGCTGACCCCCGCGCCGCTCCATGCCAAGGTGGCCGTGCCGGCGCTGATGCTGGTGGTCGCGATCTGGCTGTGGCGCCGGCCCGAGCGCTAGCAGCGCGCGGGCGGCCGGTGGGTCCGGCCCTCAGTGCACCGGTGGCAGGTCGGCCGGCGGCAGGTGCGCATCGCCGACGTAGCGGCGTACGACCGGGGCGTCGGGCCCGAGGTGGAAGGCCAGCCGCTGCTGCCGCAGCTCGGCGTCGAAGGCCGTGAAGCGCTCCAGGCGCCGCAGGTGCTCGACCCAGCTCTCGTCGACGAAGTACTCGACGTAGCGGCCGGGCACGGCCACGTCGCGAAAGAGGCCCCAAGACAGCGCGCCCTGCCGCAGGCGGGCGCGGCGCGTGCGCTGCATCACCTCGGCGAACTCGACCGCCCGCGCCGGGTCGATCTGGTATTCGATCGTCACCATCACCGGCCCGTCGTCCGGCGCCACCGGCACCTGCGGCTCGGGCAAGGCCCGTGCGCTGGCCGGCGTGAAGTCGAGCTCGCGCTCGCCCTCCACGCTCATGCGGCGGGTCAGCAGCAGCACCACGAGCCCGAAGCCGGCCGCTGCCCACACGGTGGGCGCGACGCCGATCCACGAGGCCACCTGGCCCCACAGCAGCGAGCCGGCCGTGGCCCCGCCCATCAGCGCCGTCTGGTAGATGGCCATGCCGCGCGCGCGCACCCAGTCGGGCATCGCCACCTGCGCCGAGATGGTCAGCGAGTTGGCCACCGAGATCCAGGCCATGCCGAGCACCAGCATCGCCGGCAGTGCCAGCCACACCTCCGACACCGCGACGATCAGGCTGGACAGCGCCGCGTGCACGAGCCCGCCGTAGCGGACGAACTGGTCGCGGTTGAAGCGCGCACGCCAGCGCGGAAAGAGCAGCGCCGCGATGATCGCGCCCACGCCGAGCATCGACAGCATCAGCGTGAAGGTGCCGGGGCCGCCGCCGTGCAGGCCGCGCGCCACCAGCGGCAGCAGCGAGGACAGCGCCGCCACCTGCACGAAGAACAGGAAGATGCGCAGCAGGATGATCTTCAGGCGGGGCGACTGCGCCGCGTAGTTCAGCCCCACCCGCATCGCGCCGACGAAGCGCTCGCCAGGCAGCGCGCTCGTGCGGCGCTGGCTCTTCCAGCGCAGCACGAGCACGAACGAGGCCACCGCGAGCGCCGCGTTGAACGCGAACACGGCCGCCGGGCCCACGAGCGCGAGCATGCCGCCGGCCAGCATCGGCCCGACGACCCGCGACAGGTTCATCGACACGCCGTTCAGCGCCAGCGCCTGCGGCATGTGCTCGCGCGTGACGATCTGCGGCACCACCGCGGCGAACACCGGCCAGCGCATCGCCAGGCCCATGCCGTTGCCGAACGTCAGCAGCAACAGCAGCGGCGCCGTCAGCGCGTCGGCCGACACCAGCGCCAGCAGCGCCAGCGCGTTGAGCATCACCCACAGCTGCGTGGCCGCGAAGAAGCGCTTGCGGTCGACGATGTCGGCCAGCGCGCCGCTCGGCAGCCCGAGCAGGAACACCGGCATGCTGGCCGCCGTGGACACCAGCGCCACCATCACCGGGCTCGTGGTCAGCGAGGTCATCAGCCAGGCGGCCGCGACATCGTGCATCCACATCGCCAGGTTGGCCGCAAGCGACGCGATCCACAGGCCGCGGAAGACGCGGTTCTCGGCCAGCGGTGCAAAGGCGGCGGGGGCGCTCATGGCGGGTCGGCCGTCAGGCGTGGCGCCGCTCTACGCCCGAGACGGGAAGGGGCCCCGCATCACGGGAGCCCTCGCGGCCGGCGGCAGGGGGCGGCGACGACGGGGCCGCCTGCGCCGGCCAGCGCCCTGCCCGACAGGGCCGCCGCAAGGGCTGGCGAGCGTGCGCGTGCACACGCTCGCTCCCGTTCAATCGGCTTCCTGGAAGGCCTCTTCGCGCTTGCGCTTGATCGACGGCAACGTCACGACGACGATCATCGCCACCGCGCCCAGCAGGAGACTCGCCGACAGCGGGCGCGTGACGAAGGTCGTCCAGTCGCCGCGGGACAGCAGCAGCGCGCGGCGCAGGTTCTCTTCCATCATCGGCCCGAGGATGAAGCCCAGCAGCAGCGGCGCCGGCTCGCAGCCGAGCTTGTAGAACAGGACGCCGATGACGCCGAAGATCGCGGCCACGTAGACGTCGAAGTTGTTGTTGTTCAGCGTGTACAGGCCGATGCAGCAGAAGCTCAGGATCGCGGGGTAGAGGAAGCGGTAGGGCACCGTCAGCAGCTTGATCCACATGCCGATCAGCGGCAGGTTCAGCACGATCAGCATCAGGTTGCCGACCCACATGCTGGCGATCAGGCCCCAGAACAGCTGCGGGTTGCTGGTCATCACCTGCGGGCCGGGCTGGATGCCCTTGATCGTCATCGCGCCCACCATCAGCGCCATCACCGCGTTCGGCGGAATGCCCAGCGTCAGCATCGGGATGAACGAGGTCTGTGCGCCGGCGTTGTTGGCGCTCTCGGGGCCGGCGATGCCGCGGATGTTGCCCTGCCCGAACGGCACCTCGCCGGGCTTGCCCCGGGTCTTCTTCTCCAGCGTGTAGGCCGCGAAGCTCGCCAGCAGCGCGCCGCCGCCGGGCAGCACGCCGAGGATCGAGCCGAGCGCGGTGCCGCGCAGCACCGCCGGGTAGGCCTGCTTGAAGTCCTCGAAGGTCGGCCAGAGCCCCTTCACGTCCTTCGTGAACACCTCGCGGTGCTCGGCCGGGCGGGCCAGGTTCATGATGATCTCGCCGAAGCCGAAGATGCCCATCGCGATGGCGACGAAGCCGATGCCGTCGGTGAGCTCCGGGATGTCGAAGCTGTAGCGCGGCACGCCCGAGATCACATCGGTGTTGATCTGGCCGAGCAGCAGGCCGAGGATGATCATGCCGATGGCCTTGACGAGGGAGCCCGAGGCCAGCACGACGGCGCCGATGAGGCCCAGCACCATCAGCGAGAAGTACTCGGCCGGGCCGAACTTGAACGCCAGCTCGGTGAGCGGCGGCGCGAACGCGGCCACGATGAGCGTGGCCACGCTGCCGGCGAAGAAGGAGCCGAGGCCCGCCGCTGCCAGCGCCGCGCCGGCGCGGCCGCGCCGCGCCATCTGGTAGCCGTCGATCGCCGTCACCACCGACGCGCTCTCGCCCGGCACGTTGATCAGGATGGCCGTCGTCGAGCCGCCGTACTGCGAGCCGTAGTAGATGCCGGCCAGCATGATGAGCGCCGGCGTGGCGTCGAGGGCATAGATGCTCGGCAGCAGCATCGCGATCGTCGCCACCGGGCCGAGACCCGGCAGCACCCCGATCAGGGTGCCGAGCAGCGCGCCCATCAGGGCGTACAGCAGGTTCTGAAACGAGACCGCGACGCCGAAGCCGAGCGCGAGGTTGTTGAGCAGGTCCATCGTGTGCTCCGGCTCAGGCCGTGATGAAGGTGGGCCACAGCGGGATCGTCAGCCCGAGGCCCTTGATGAAGATGGCCCAGGAACCGACGGTGAGGACGATCGCGTTGAGCAGCACCTCCTTCCAGTCGAACTCTCCGCTGGCCAGGCTCGACAGGCCGATGAGGATGGGCAGCGTCGCAGCCATGCCCAACCGCGGCAGGAGCAGGCCGAAGAGGACCACGGAGCCCAGGATGATGCTGCCCTGCTTGAGCGGCCAGGGGCCGATCTTCTCGCCGCCGTCGACCTCGATGGTGAGCGACTCGAAGAGGATCAGCGCACCGATGAGCGCCAGGATGATGCCCAGGCCGAACGGGAAGTAGCCGGGGCCCGGGCGGGCCGAGCTGCCGAAGCTGTAGGCCGTGGCGCCCCAGGCGAATCCGATGCCCACGACGACGAACATCAACCCGGCCCAGAAGTCCTTCTCGCTCTTGATCTTCACGCGCGTCTCCTCCAACCGCTCCAGCCGAGCGATCGACGCGCGATTCTAGGAATCGCTCCCGGGCGTCCTCTCTGTGGTTTCCACGTAAGGGGATGGCGGCGCCAGCCGTGTGCACCGGCAGCTCGGCCGCCGGGCGGCCGGCCCGAACTGCGCCGGCGGAGGCCGCCCGCGGCCCGCACGAACGCCAACGAGCGCAAGCGTCCGAGCTCGGCCTACAGCATCGGCGTCGCGCGCAGCACTTCCTCGATCGTGGTCACGCCTTCGGCCACGCGCATCGCGCCGGCCAGGCGCAGCGGGCGCATGCCCTCCTTCACCGCCTGCTTGGCCAGCGCCCCCGCGTCGAGCGTCGGGTGGATGTGGCGGCGCAGGTTCTCGCTCATGACCAGCAGTTCGTACAGGCCGGCCCGGCCGCGATAGCCCGTGTTGCGGCACTCCAGGCAGCCCACCGGGCGGTACGGCCGCACGCCGCCCGAGAGGCGCCACGGCCGCACCATCTCGTCCAGCGCCTCGCGCGTGGTGGTGTCGTCGCGCTGCTTGCAGGCCGGGCACAGCGTGCGCGCGAGCCGCTGTGCCAGCACGCCGATCACCGTGGCGGCGATCAGGTAGCCCGGCACGCCGAGGTCCGCGAGGCGCGTCACCGCGCCGACGGCGTCGTTGGTGTGCAGCGTGCTGAAGACGAGGTGGCCGGTGAGCGCCGCCTGGATGGCCATCTCGGCCGTCGCGAGGTCGCGGATCTCGCCGACCATGATGATGTCCGGGTCCTGCCGCATCAGCGCCCGCAGGCCCTCGGCGAAGCCCATCTCGAGCGCCGGCTGCACCTGCGTCTGGTTGAACGAGGGCTCGATCATCTCGATCGGGTCCTCGACGGTGCACACGTTGACCTCGTCGGTGGCCAGGCGCTTGAGCGTGCTGTAGAGCGTCGTCGTCTTGCCGCTGCCCGTGGGGCCGGTGACGAGGATGATGCCGTGCGGCCGCTGGATCAGCTGGTTCCACGCCTCGGCCTCGTGCTCGGCGAATCCGAGCGCGTCCAGCGTCTTCACCGCGGCTTCAGGATCGAAGATGCGCATCACCATCTTCTCGCCGAACGCGGTGGGCAGCGTCGACAGGCGCATCTCGACCTCGCCGCCCTTCTCGGTGTCGGTGGGCGGGCGCACCGTCTTGATGCGCCCGTCGAGCGGCCGGCGCTTCTCGACGACGTCCATGCGCCCGAGCAGCTTGATGCGCGCCGTCATCGCGCTCATCACCGTCAGCGGCACCTGGTAGACGGTGTGCAGCACGCCGTCGATGCGGAAGCGGATGGCGCCCATGTCGCGCCGCGGCTCGAGGTGGATGTCGCTGGCGCGCTGGTCGAAGGCGTACTGCCAGAGCCAGTCCACCACCTGGACCACGCCCTGGTCGTTGGCATCGAGCTGCTTGTTGCTGCGGCCGAGCTCGACGAGCTGCTCGAAGCTCGCCGCCGTGGCCACCTCGCCGCTCTTGGCGGCGGCGCGCACGCTGCGCGTCAGCGCGTAGAACTCGGTCGTGTAGCGGCGCAGGTCCTCGGGGTGCGCGAGCACCAGGTTGACGCGCTTGCGCGTGTGCGCCTCGATCTCGGTGACCCAGGCCGTGTCGAAGGGCTCGGCGGTGGCGATCGTCACCTCGGTCGCCGTGCTCGCCACCGGCAGCGCGTGCCGCAGCTGCGCGTACTGCACGCTCATCACGTCGGCGAGGCGACCGAAGTCGATCTTCAGCGGATCGATGCGCAGGAACGGGCGCCCGATGCGGCCGGCGAGCCACTCGGTGAGCGCCTCGGTGTCCAGCGGCCGCTGCGTGCCGTGGCGCGTCAGGCCCGCGCCACCCAGGCGAACGAGCGCGTGCAGGCTGGACGTGCCGGCGCCGAACCGGCGCGACACGCGCTCGGCGTCGTCGGCGCTGACCCAGCCGTCGTCGCGCAGCCAGTCGAGCAGCTGGCGCCAGTCGAGGCGCCCTCTCGGGGCGGGCGGCGGCAACGGGGCGGATCGCTCGCCCGGCCGATCGGGGGTCTTGCGTTGCTGGGTCGTGGACATGGGCGACGGGGCGACGGGGCGACGGGGCGACGGACGACGGGGCAGCGGGTGGCCCTGGGGCCGGGAGGATTCTGCGGCGGCGCCCGCCTCAGCGGTGCGTGGGCATCTCACGGGCCGCGGCCGGCGTTGTGTCCATCGGTGAATACGGCCGCACCATGCGAAGCCACTTGCGCGCCGGCAGGCCGAGCGCGCCGAAGCGCCGCTCCAGCGACTCGGCACGCGCGGCGAGTTCCTCGCGTCCCGGCACGACGACACCCCGCCCGGCCACGACGACGGTGTTGCCCTCGCGCGTGGGCGTGAGGCTCCACACCTGGTCGGCTCCGAACGCTTCGGCCACGAGCCCGATGCTGCGCGAAAAGCTCGCGTGCCGACCGAACAAGTTGACGGCGAAGAGCCCGCCAGTTCGCTCCAGCACGCGCCGGCAGGCGGCATAGAACGGCGCGTCGTCGAGCACGGGCGCCGCGGCGTCCTGGTCGTAGAGGTCGACGTGCAGCAGCCGCACGCTGCCTGCCTCGGCCTGCGCCAGCCAGTCGGCGGCATCGCCCACCACCACCTCGGCCGTGCGCGGCAGGTGGAACCAGCGCGCGTTGACCTCGACGACCTCGCGGTTGATCTCCACCACGGTCGTCGGCATGCCGAGCGTCGTGGCGGTGAAGCGCGTGATCGCGCCGGCGCCGAGGCCGAGCTGCACCGCCTGCCCCTGCCCCAGCTCCGCCGTCGGCAGCCACAGCAGGCAGGCGAGCATGCGCTGCACGTAGACGAGCTCGACATGCTGCGGCCGGCGGATTCGCATGGCCCCCTGCACCCACGGCGAATCGAGGTGCAGGTAGCGCACGCCGTCGGCTTCGGAGAGGGTCACCGCCGGCAGGTTCGCCGGCCGTGCCGCCCTCATCGCGGCACCAGGCGCATCTGCACCATCGGGTCGGTCACGTGCTCCACCGGCTCACCGTCGCGCGCCGTCGTGAAGCGCACGACATGGCGCAGGCCCATCATCGTCCGCGGCTCGATCCACGAGCGGCGCCACCCCGGGCGCACCGCTGCCACCGAACGGGTTGTCGCGGCGGGCGTCGAGCGCGACGGTCTGCGTCCGTGCCCCGATGGCGCCCCGTCCCGGAAGCGCGCCAGCGCGTCGCGCATCGCCGCCGCGTCCAGGCTGGCCCGGCGGTTCGCGTCGTGTCCCATCGTCCGGGGCTCTCCTTCGTCGTCAGGGTCGCGGCCCGGCGATCCCGGCCGCTTCGAACGCGGCACGCCAGGCGGCCAGCTTGCGCTCGAAGCTCCAGCTGGCGTTGGCCGGGCTGCTCGAGGGCAGCCTGACGGCGCGCAGGCCCATCGCCTCGATCTGCCGCAGTGCGCGCGCCGATTCGCCGCCATTGTGGGCCACCCACTCGAGCGCCGGCGCGCGACGGCGCAGCTGCGCGAAGTCGTTCACCTCGGCCGCCTCGATGGCCGCATCGAGGCTGCCCTCGCGGCGGCAGGCGGCATAGACGTCCCAGATCCCGAGACCGCGGCGCTTCACCTCGGCCAGCCGCTCGGCATACGGCAGCGCGAGCAGATCGCACTGCCAGATCGCACCGAGCAGCGGCCAGAAGTGATTGCGCGGGTGGCCGTAGTACTGCTGCGCGGCGAGCGAGGCGACGCCCGGGAAGCTGCCCAGCACGACGAGGCGCGTGTGCCGCGCCAGCACCGGAGGCAGCCCGGTGAGGCGCGGCGACGCGGTGGCGGCTGCCGCGGCCGGCATCGCGGCCGGCCGCCCGGCGCGCGGCGGCGTGCGTGGCTTCATGTCGTCGCGGCGGGAGGCGGCACCGAGGCCAGGCGAGGCAGGGCCGCCAGCACGTTGGCCGTCGTGCGCGCGGCCGTCTCCTCGATCGACCAGCCGCGCAGCTCGGCCAGCGTGCGCGCGATGCGCGGCAGCTCCGCCGGCTCGTTGCGGCCGTGTGCGCCGCCGCCCGCGCGCGCCCCGGCACTGGCGTAGAGCCACCAGGGCGGGATGTCCGGCGCGTCGGTCTCGAGCACGGGTACGTCGTCGGCCACGCTGGCGGCCAGGGCGCGGATCTGCAGCGCCCGCTCGAAGGTCATCGCGCCGCCGAAGCCGAGGCGGAAGCCGCGCGCGGCGAAGCGGGCGGCCTGCTGCGGGCTGCCGTTGAAGGCGTGCGCGATGCCGCCCGGCACCTCGAAGCGCGCCAGCCCGGCCAGCAGCGCGTCGGCGGAGCGGCGCACGTGCAGGATCACCGGCAGGCCGTGCTCACGCGCCAGCCGCAGCTGGGCGAGGTAGAAGCGCTCCTGCAGGGTGCGCGACTCCGGGTCGGTCACCCCGGCGACGAAGTGGTCCAGCCCGATCTCGCCCACGGCCACGAGGTGCGGGTCGTCGCGGTGGCGGCGCAACGCATCGGCCAGGCGCTCGAGGTCGGCGGCATCGGCCTCGCCGACGTAGAGCGGATGCAGCCCGAGCGCATAGGCCAGTCCGTGCGCGTGCGCCAGCTCCCGCACCGCCTCGAAGTCGCGCGCCCGCACGGCGGGCAGCACCAGCTGGCCGACGCCGGCGGCGCGGGCGCGCGCCACGACCCCGGCCCGGTCGCCGTCGAACTCCGGGGCGTCGAGGTGGCAGTGCGAATCGATCCAGGGGCCGCGCGGCATGGGTTGCGGATGATGACGCACCGGCGCGCCGCCCCCGGGCGGCGACGCGCGCGTCGAAGCGCACGACGCCTGGGTGCGGCGTCGGGGCGCAATCGGACCTCTCGCACGCAGCGCCCGCCGACGTGATACCGTGTTTCCCGTCGCCTCACCAGCCGGTCGGCCCCCATGAAAGCCAAGGCTCCGCTGTACAGCCGTTCTCCGCGACGCCCGCAGGTCGGGCCGGGCCTGGTGCCGCTGCCGAAGCCGCCTCAGGCCGCAGGCGATGCGACGTCCTCCGCGGCGGGCATGGCCGAGGCTGCCCCGGGCGTTCACGAGGATGCCGACGCTGCCCCGCCAGCCGCCGCCGGCCGGGCTGGCCGCCTGCGAGCGGCCGCCCGACGCTTCCAGGGCCCGCTGTGGGGCCTGGCCGGGGCATCGCTCGCGGTGCTCGTCAGCGCCGCCATGCTGCAGGCGCGCGCGCCGCGCGTCATCACGCAGGACGACATCGACGCCGCCGTGCGCGAGTCGATCGAGCGCGAGCCGCTGCCGTCGCAGGCGACCAGGGCGCTGGAGGCGGTGGCGCCCTCGATCGTGCGCGTCGTGGGCCTGATGAACGAGGAGGACAACGGCGACAGCTCCCCCGAGAAGAAGGCGATGGACCGCAGCCTCGGCACCGGCGTCGTCATCGTCGCCAACGGCACCATCCTCACCAACCTGCACGTCGTGTGGGGCGCCAAGAAGATCCGCGTGCGCTTCCACAACGGCGAGGAGAGCGAGGCGATGATGGTCGGCGCGATGCCCGAGAACGACCTCGCGGTGCTGAAGGCACTGTCGCCGCCGGCCGAGCTCGAGCCGGCGACGATGCGCAGCACCGGCGACCTGCGCCCCGGCGACCACGTCATCGCCGCCGGCTTCCCGTTCGGCATCGGGCCCTCGGTGAGCTACGGCGTCGTCTCCGGCCTGAAGCGCGAGTTCCGCTCCCCCGACGGCGACAAGACGCTGACCAACCTGATCCAGTTCGACGCCGCCGCCAACCCCGGCAACAGCGGCGGCCCGCTGGTCACGATGGACGGCGCCGTCGTCGGCATCGTCACCGCCATCCTCAACCCCAACGAGCAGCGCACGTTCATCGGCATCGGCTTCGCCGTGCCGATCGAGAACGCCGCCTCGGCGGCCGGCCTGCCGCCGTTCTGACCGGCGCCGATCGAGCCGCTGGCCACGGCCCTCGCCAGATCCCCTTCACCGACCGAACCCGCCCGCGCAAGGAAACCCCATGGAAGACAAGGCCCAGGCTACCGCGACGCTGATGGAACGCATCCTCTACGAGGTCAAGCGCGTCGTCGTCGGCCAGGACCGGTTCCTCGAGCGCGTGCTCGTGGCGATGCTCGCCCAAGGGCACCTGCTCGTCGAGGGCGTGCCGGGCCTGGCGAAGACGCTGACGGTGAAGACGCTGGCGCGCACCGTGCGCGGCAGCTTCAAGCGCATCCAGTTCACGCCCGACCTCGTGCCCGCCGACCTCGTGGGCACGCGCATCTACAACCAGAAGACCGGCGAGTTCGGCACCTCGCTCGGCCCCGTGTTCGCCAACCTGCTGCTGGCCGACGAGATCAACCGCGCGCCGGCCAAGGTGCAGAGCGCGCTGCTCGAGGTGATGCAGGAGCGCCAGGTCACCATCGCCGGCGAGACGCACAAGGTGCCCGAGCCGTTCGTCGTGATGGCGACGCAGAACCCGATCGAGACCGAGGGCACCTATCCGCTGCCCGAGGCGCAGGTCGACCGCTTCATGATGAAGGTGCTGGTCGACTACCCCACCGAGGACGAGGAGTTCGTGATCGCCGAGCGCGTCACCGGCCGCCCGGTGGAGGTGAACTCGGTCGCCGACACCTTCCAGCTCGCCGCGCTGCAGCGCGAGTGCCGCGAGGTGTTCTGCGACCCCTCGCTGATCCAGTACGCGGTCAAGCTCGTCGGCGCGACGCGGCGGCCCGAGACCTACGGCATTCCCGAGATCGCCAAGTTCCTCACCTTCGGCGCCAGCCCGCGCGCCACGATCGGCATGGTCGAGGGCGCCAAGGCGCTGGCCATGCTGCGCGGCCGCAGGTACGTGCTGCCCGAGGACGTCTCCGACCTCGTGCCCGACGTGATGCGCCACCGCATCGTGCTCAGCTACGAGGCGCTGGCCGAGAACGTGAGCGCCGACGACGTCGTGCACAAGGTGATGGCCAAGATCCCGCCGCCGGACAAGCCGCTGGAACACGCCGCGGAGGTGGGTGGCGAGCGCTAGCGCCGAACGAGCCCCTGCCTGGCATGGCCACCCTTCCCCCGCGCCCCCGGAACGCTCCCGGCACGCCCGCCGCACCCGAGCCGGGCGCGACCACCTCCGACCAGATGCTGCGCCGGCTCGAGTGGACGGTGCTGCGCCGCCTCGACGGCATCCTGCAGGGCGACTACCGCACCGTGCTGCGAGGCAGCGGCGTCGACCTGGCCGACCTGCGCGAATACCAGCACCACGACGACGTCCGCCACATCGACTGGAACGTCACTGCGCGCCTGCAGCAGCCCTACGTGCGCCAGTTCATCGAGGACCGCGACCTGACGGCGTGGTTCCTGCTCGATCTGTCGGGCAGCGTCGACTTCGGCAGCAGCGACGTCACCAAGCTCGGCCTGTCGGCCGGCTTCGTGGCGACGCTGGCGCGCGTCATCACGCGCCACGGCAACCGCGTCGGCGCCGTGCTCTACGGGCGCCGCGTCGAGAACGTGCTGCCGCCCGGTGCCTCGCGCGTGCACGTGCTGCGCCTCCTGCAGCAGATGCGCAAGCCGCGCCCGCAGGAAGCGCCCATCGACGCGCGCCAGCTGAAGGCGGCGCGCAAGGGGGGCAGCGCGAAGTCGGCGCTGCGCCCGGGCACGCGGCTGGCGGACCTGCTGCACGCCGCCGCCGGCATCGTGCGCCGCCGCTCGCTCGTCTTCGTCGTCAGCGACTTCATCAGCGAGCCCGGCTGGGCCGAGGCACTCGGCCGCCTCGCGCGCCGGCACGAGGTGATCGCGGTGCGCCTCGTCGACCCGGCCGAGATGGCGCTGCCCGACGTCGGCCTCGTCACCGTGGAAGACGCCGAGACCGGCGAGCAGCTGTTCATCGACGCCTCCGACCCCTCGTTCCGCGCCCGCTACGCAGCCATCGCCGAGCAGCAGGAGGCCGAGCTGATCGAGCAGCTCGGCAAGAGCGGCGCCGACATCCTCGAGCTCGCCACCGACGAAGACCTGCTCGAGGCGCTGCTTCGCTTCGTCGACCTGCGGCGGCAGCGCGCGCGCCGGCGCGCCTCGCCGCGCTTCCCGGCCGCGCTCCGGCAGAACCGGGCCCTGCCCGCCGCTAGCGGCAGCGCGCCCACCGCACCCGCGCAACCCTCCAAACCGATCCAGGAGGCCGCATGAGCTTCATCTGGCCCTCGATGCTGTGGCTGCTGCTGCTGCTGCCGCTCACGGCCCTGCTGTACGTCTGGCTGCTCTCGCGCCGGCGCAAGAACACGGTGCGGCTGGCCAGCCTCGGCGTCGCCAAGGCGGCGCTCGGCCGCGGGCCGGGCTGGCGGCGGCACGTGCCGCCGGCGCTCATGTTCCTCGCGCTGGCGGCGCTGCTGTTCGCCGTCTCGCGGCCGACGGCCGTCATCACGCTGCCGATGGCCGAGCGCACGATCATCCTGGCCATGGACGTCTCGGGCAGCATGCGCGCCGAGGACATCAAGCCGAACCGGCTCGTGGCCAGCCAGGAGGCGGCGAAGGCCTTCGTGCAGGCGCTGCCGCGCGAGGTGAAGGTGGGCGTGATCTCCTTCGCCGGCACGGCGGCCGTCGTGCAGGCCCCGACGACCAGCCGCGAGGACGTGGTGGCCGCGATCGACCGCTTCCAGCTGCAGCGCGCCACCGCCACCGGCAGCGGCATCATCCTCAGCCTCGCGACGCTGTTCCCCGACCACGGCATCGAGATCCAGCACGTCACCGGGCAGCGCAACTTTCCCGGCGGCGAGAGACCCCGGGCGCTGGGCAAGGACGGCACGGAGAAGAAGTTCACCCCGGTGGCGCCGGGCAGCTACACGTCGGCGGCGATCATCATGCTCACCGACGGCCAGCGCACCACCGGCCCCGACCCGCTGGACGCGGCGAAGATGGCCGCCGAGCGCGGCGTGCGCGTCTACACCGTGGGCATGGGCACGACGAAGGGCGAGATCATCGGCTTCGAGGGCTGGAGCATGCGCGTGCGCCTCGACGAGGAGACGCTCAAGCACGTGGCCACCATCACCCAGGGCGAGTACTTCTACGCCGGCACCGCCGAGGACCTGCAGAAGGTCTACGAGGGCCTGTCCTCGCGCATGGTCACCGAGCGCAAGGAAACCGAGATCAGCGCCCTCTTCGCGGCGCTGGGCGCGTTGCTCGCGTTCGTGTCGGCCGGGCTTTCGGTGTGGTGGTTCGGGCGCGTGGCTTAGGCTTAGCCGCCGCCTTGCCTGCACCGGCCCGCGCGGGGGCCGCCCCGCGACGCGCGGCCCCGCCCGCGCCACGCGGGGTCGTCGTCGCAGGCAGCACCGGCGCCCCCGGCCGGGCCGCGGCGCGCCAGTCCTGGCCGAGGAACATCGCGCGCTCGGCGCGGCGCCGGCGCGTGAGGCCGGGCAGTTCGACGAGCACGCCGTTCCTGCGCCCCTTGTTCCACACCAGGAACTGGTCGGCCGCGCCGGCGAAGTCGCGCGCGTTCAGCTTGCGCAGCAACGTGCTCTGCGCGAGCGCGCCGACGCCGACGTTGAACGCGAAGCTGACGAGCGCGCCGAAGGCCGCGTCGCCGAGCGGCACCTTCACCAGCGCCTGGACGTTGCTGGCGTAGTCGACGAGATCGCCGCGCAGCAGCGCCTCGGCCTGCGCGCGCGTGATGCCGCCGGGGTAGAGCGCACGCGCGATGCCGCGGTTGTCGGCACCGCGCAGGAACTGGCCGCGGAAGCGAACGGCATGCCCCCAGCCGATCGTCCAGATGCCCACCGGGTCGAGATAGGCATCGAGGTTGACCGTGCGGGGGTCGCCGTCGACGATGCCTTCGAAGCTCTTGATCAGTTCGACGGCCTCCTGCGGCACGTCGCGCAACGGCGCGGGCATCGGCGGTTCCTCCTCAGGGCGACGCAGTATCGCGGCCGGCTGCCGGAGCGCCCATCCCCTGCATCACCGACGCGCACTGCCAGGCACGCGACGCCGCGGGGCTCGGGCGGTGCGCAAGCCTTGCCCCAGCGGCGCCCGCCACCTCACCGCTCGATCCGGATGACCTGCCCTTCGGCCCCGTCGGTGACGATGTAGATCCACCCGTCCGGGCCCTGGCGCACGTCGCGGATGCGCTGGCCCAGGTCGGTGAGCAGCCGCTGCTCGCCGGTGATGCGGCGGCCGTCCAGCGTCAGCCGCAGCAGCGTCTGCGCCCGCAGCGTGCCCACCAGCAGGCTGCCCTTCCAGCCCGGGTAGCGGTCGCTCGTGACGAAAGCCAGGCCGCTCGGCGCCACCGACACCGGCACCCAGTGCTTGAGCGGCATCTCGATGCCCGGCTTCGGGCCTTCCTCGCCGATGGTGGTGCCGCTGCCGTAGTTGCGGCCGTAGGTGACGACCGGCCAGCCGTAGTTGCGCCCGCCTTCGACGACGTTGATCTCGTCGCCGCCCTGCGGGCCGTGCTCGCTCGCCCAGAGCTCGCCGGTGGAGGGGTGGGTGGCCAGGCCCTGGATGTTGCGGTGGCCGATGCTCCACAGCTCCGGGCGCGCCCCCGCCTTCCCGGTGAACGGGTTGTCCGCCGGCACGGCGCCGTCGGCGGCGATGCGCACGACCTTGCCGATGTGGTTGTCGGTCGTCTGCGCGGAATCCTTGCCCGAGAAGCGGTCGCCCAGGCCCACCCACAGATGGCCGGCGCGGTCGAAGGCGATGCGCGAGCCGCAGTGCAGCCGGCTGTCGAGCTTCGGCGCCTGCCTGAAGATCACGCGCACGTCGGCCAGCCGCTCCTGGCCGGCCGGCCCGTCCAGGCGCGCACGCGCCACGGCCGTGCCGTTCGTGCCGCCGCCGCCGGGCTCGGCAAAGGTCCAGTAGAGGGTCCGGTTCTCCGCGAACTTCGGGTCGAGGGCGACGTCGAGCAGGCCGCACTGGCCGACGTTGGCCACCGGCAGCATGCCGGCCAGCGGCGCCGACACGCGCCCCTGCGCGTCGACGATGCGCAGGCGTCCCGGCTTCTCGGTGACGAGCATGCGGCCGTCGGGCAGGAAGGCCAGCGCCCAGGGGTTCACCAGGCCGCGCGCCACCGTCACCGGCTTCAGCGGTTCGACGGCCGCCGCAGGCCCGAGCGCGGCCATGAGCAGCGCCGCGGCGGCAAGGCAGGCGCGCCGCGCACGGTGCCCGGGACGCCGCCGTGCCTTCACAGGATCATCGCTTGACATGCGCGCGATGTTGCCAGTGTCCGCCCCGTGTGGGCGGCGGGCCGGCGTGTCGACCCCACTAAAGGCCGGGCCGAGCCCTGCCGATAACGACCTGAGTCGCCTCACGCCCTGCCCACGAGATGAAGTTCATCGACACCCGGCCCTTCGGCCGCGACGAACGCGGCGACCCGGTGCTGCTTGCCGCGATGGAGCGCTACCGGGTCACCGCGCCCGACCGCATGCGCCAGGTGCTGGCGCAGCTGCAGCGCATCGAGGCGCCGGTGGTCATCGGCCTGCCGGAGACCGGCGCCTTCTTCAGCGCCACGCTGTGGTCGGTGGATGCCGCCAGCGACCACCTCGTCTTCCACGCGGCGCGCGAACCCAAGGTCGCCGTCATCGTCACCGACCCGGGCCGCCTGTGGGGCGCCGCCTATGACGGCAACCGCAAGGTGCAGTTCGACCTGCGCGGTCGCACGCTGACCCAGCAGGACGACTTCTGGGTCGTCGGCTCGCACATGCCGAGCGCGCTGTTCGTGCTGCCCCGGCGCACCGACGTGCGGGCGCGCCATGCCGACGGGCAGGAGCCGGTCGTCCGCTTCGGCCACCCGCTGGACGCGGGGCGCCTGCTCGAACTGCGCGTGCACGACATCAGTCGCGGCGGCCTCGCGATCGTGGCCCATCCCGACGAGGCCCCGCTGACACCGGGGATGTCGGTGCCGGAAGCGCGCATCGAGCTCGAGCCGGGCGAGGTCATCAACGCCGGCTTCCGCGTGCAGAACGTGCTGCTGCACGACGAAGCCGAGGCGACGTTCCGCTTCGGCTGTGCGTGGACCGAACTCGACCCCGAAGCCGAGCACCGCGTGCACGAGTGGACGCAGCGGGCGCGCCGCCGCAGGCAGCTGCTCTCGCTGTCGCTCGACCTCTAGGCGCGGATCCGGGCGCGGATCCGGGCGCGCCGCCGGACTCCCTGCCGGACACCCTGCCGGACTCGCAGCCGGACACGCAGCCGGTGCGCCTCCGGGGCCACACCCGCCTCGTTCGCCAGTCCCGCCTCCACCGCCCTCGCGCAGGAGCCCGCGGCGTAAGCTCGCCGCATGCCGAAGCTCGTCTGGGTGCTGCTGCCGCTGGCCGCCGTCGCCGCTTGGCTGGCGCTGTGCGCCTGGCGCGGGCGCATGCCGGCGCGGACGACGCTGAACGTGCTGTTCAGCCTGCTGCTGCTCGGCTACGTCGCCGGCACGGCCGGCCTGGGCGTGTTCTGGGTGGCTCACCAGCAGCTGCCGGTGTTCGACTGGCACTACACGTTCGGGTACGCGACGGTGGTGGCGCTGCTCGTGCACCTCGGCTTCAACCTGCGCGTCGTGTGGCATCACCTCCGCCAGCTCCTTCGCCGGGGAGCCGCGCCGCCGGCTCGGCCGCAGCGGCCGGCGGCGCAGGCGCCCGCGGCCGGGGCCGGAGCGGGCCGGCGCCCGCTGCTCGGCCTCGGCGGCGCCGCCGCGCTGCTGGGCGCCGCGGGCCTGGGCTATCTCGTCGGCCTGCGTCACGGACGCACGGAACTGCTCCTGGCCGCCGGCTCCTCCGATGGCACCGTGCGGCCCGACGGCGTCGCGCGAGCCGAGGCCACCGGCACCGCGGCCGCGGCACCGGGCATCGAGGCCGAGGCCTGGGCCGTGGTCGAACGCTTCCACGCCTTCTCCGCGCACTCGCGCACGCGCGTGCTGCGACACGCCGCGAGCCCCGAATGGGGCGGCGCACCGCCCGCGTTCAAGCGCCAACCCGGCGGCGAGCGGCTGCCGCTGCCGGCACCGGCCGCCGCCGCCCGCGAAGGCGAGGCGACCGGCCTCGCGGCGCTCTCCACGTGGCTGTGGCACACCGCCGGCATCAGCGAGTGGCGCGGCGGCATCGCCTTTCGCACCGCCCCTTCTTCGGGCGCACTGTTCGCCACCGAGCTGTACGTGCGGGCGCTGGATGCCGCGCTCGGCCTGCCACCCGGCTCGTGGTGGCACTACGACGCCGAGTCGCACGCGCTGCGGCGCCTGCGCCACGAGTCCACGCGCGCGACCGCGAACATGACCGCGGACATGGCCGCGGACACGCCCGCGCCGCCACCGGCACCTGCAGCGAGCACGCCACCGGCCGAGCCAGCCGCACCGGCCGTGGTCGGCACGCCGGCGTTGCCGGCGCCGTGCCACGCCCTCGTCGTCGCGACCGCGGTCTTCGCGCGCAGCGGGCACAAGTATGGCGATCGCACCTACCGCTACGTGCTCGCCGACCTCGGGCACGCGCTGGAGAACCTGCGCCGCGCCGCCGCCGCGCACGGTCGCGTGCAAGCCGTGCTGCTGCCCCGCTTCGACGAGGCGGCGCTGGCCGCCTCGCTCGCGCTCGACGAACGGCAAGAGGGTGTGCTGGCCGCGGTGGCGCTGGTGCCGCAGGCTGCCGTGCCGGCGGGCAACGGGCCGGGCGGCGAAGGCCGCGCCACCTCGGAGGGGTCGCGCTGGACGAGCGCCTGGCGCAGCGACGCCACTGCGCAGGCCTCCGCCAGCCTCGGCCTCACGGAGGCCGTGCATCGGGCGACGTCGCTGCGCGCCCTGCCCGTCCGCACCGCGCACGGGGCACCAGCCACAGACACCGCGCCGGTGGGGGGCGGCGCCGCGGAGGCCGGCGCATCGGCCCGCGCGGAGCCTGCAGCACGCCCCTCCGGAACGGGTGCGAACGACTCCTCCGCCCCAGCCGTCTCGACGGCGGCTTCCGGAGCCGCGCCCGGCCGTGCGCTGCGGCTGCCGCAACCCCGACCGCTGGCCGCCGACCCGCTGCCGCTCATCGCGCGGCGCCGCTCGCAACGCCGCGTCTCGGCCGCACCGCTCGCCCCGCAGGTGCTGGCCGACGTGCTGGGCGCGATGACGTCGCCGCGGCCGCAGCTCTCGCAGGCGCTGCGCATCGACGTCGTCACGACCGCGGTCGCCGGGGTGCCCGCGGCTTCCTGGCGCGTCGAGGTCGTGCACCCCGCCGAGCCACCGGGCAGGACATCGCTGCACCTGCTCCGCCGCGTCGACCACGACAGCTCGCTGCGCCGGCGCGCACGCGCCGCGGCCCTGGACCAGGACGTCATCGGCGACGCGGCCGTCGTCTTCGTGCTGTCGCTCGACCGCGCCACGCTGAGGGCCGACCCGGCCGGTGCCGCACGCGGCTACCGCCACGGCTTCATCGAGGCCGGGCTCGTCGGCGAGCGCCTCTACCTCGCAGCCGCCGAGCTCGGCCTCGGCGCCTGTGCGGTGGGCGCCTTCCACGACGACGAGGCCGCCGCGCTCGCGGGGCTGGATGCCGGGCGCGAGTGGCCGGTGCACTTCGCGGCGCTCGGCCTTCCGGCCTGACGGCGCGGGCGCCAGCCGGGCGCACCTCGGCCCGAGGACCGCCTCACTCGCCGGCCGCCTCCACGACCATCTGCACGCGCCGCTGCCCGTTCCATTCGTCGAGATCCAGCCGCCAGGCGAGGCGGGCGCGCCCGGGCAACGGCTCGTTGCGGCCGAACCAGATGCCCTCGCGCTCGGTGCCGCCGTGCCGCAGCCTGAGCTTGAGGTGCTTCTCGCCGACGAGGCGCTGCTGCAGCACCTCCACCTCGTCGCAGAAGAGCGGCGCCTCGAAGCCCTGCCCCCACACCTGCGCGGCGAGCAAGGCCGCGGTGTCCGGGTTGAAGTACTCCACCGGCAGCGGGCCGTCGGTGCGCAGCGTGCGCGTGAGCGTCGCGCGGTCGAGCCACTCGCTGGCCACCCGGCGCAGTGCGGCGTCGAAGCGGGCCAGGTTGGCGGCCGCGTCGCCGTCGGCCAGCGTGCAGCCGGCGGCCATCGCATGGCCGCCGAAGCGGGCCAGCAGGCCGGGCTCGCGCTTGGCCACGAGGTCGAGCGCATCGCGCAGGTGGAAACCGGCGATCGAGCGGCCGCTGCCCTTCAGCGCACCGCCTGCCGCGGCCGCGCCGCGCGCGAAGACGAAGGTCGGCCGGTGCAGCCGGTCCTTCACGCGCCCGGCGACGATGCCGACCACGCCCTCGTGGAAGCTCTCGTCGAAGAGGGCCAGCGCGGGCGGCGCCTCGCCGAGGCCGGCGAGCAGGGCCTCCACCGCGCCTTCGGCCCGCTCGCGCATGCCGCCCTCGACCTCGCGCCGCTCGCGGTTGATGGCGTCGAGCTGGCGTGCGAGGTCGGCGGCGCGGCCGATGTCGTCGGTGAGCAGGCACTCGATGCCGAGCGTCATGTCGGCCAGCCGCCCGGCGGCGTTCAGGCGCGGCCCGACCGCGAAGCCGAAGTCGAACGTCGACGCCCGTGCCGGCAGCCGCCCGGCCGCCGAGAACAGCGCCGCCACGCCCGGCTGCATGCGGCCGGCGCGCACACGCTTCAGGCCGAGCGCCACGAGGCGGCGGTTGTTCGCGTCGAGCTTCACCACGTCGGCCACGGTGCCGAGCGCGACGAGGTCCAGCAGTGCCTCCAGCCGCGGCTGCGAGGCGGCATCGAAGCGCCCGCGCGCCCGCAGCTCGGCCCGGGTGGCGAGCAGCACGTAGAACATCACGCCGACGCCGGCGATGGCCTTGCTCGCGAACTCGCAGCCGGGCTGGTTGGGGTTGGCGATGACGTCGGCCTCGGGCAGCGGCAGCCCGGCCGCCGGCAGGTGGTGGTCGGTGACCAGCACCGCGATCCCGAGGCTGCGGGCGTGCGCGACGCCGGCGTGGCTCGCGATGCCGTTGTCGACGGTGACGAGCACGTCGGGGCGCGCCGCCGACTTCTGCAACGCGAGGTCGACGATCGCCGGCGTCAGCCCGTAGCCGTGCACGGCGCGGTCGGGCACCACGTAGGCGAGCTGCGACGGCTCGGCGCCGAGCATCGCGAGCCCCCGCATCGCGACGGCACACGCGGTGGCGCCGTCGCAGTCGTAGTCGGCCACGATGCAGACGCGCTGCCGCTTCTCGATCAGGTCGGCGAGCAGCCGGCCGGCCTCGGCGGCGCCCTTCATCGCCTCGGGGCGCAGCAGGCGGGCCGGGCTGTCGTCGAGCTCGGCGGGGTCGCGCACGCCACGCGCGGCGAACAGGCGCGCCAGCAGCGGGTGCACGCCCGCCTGCTCGAGGGCGAAGGCCACGCGCGGCGGCACGTCTCGGGTGTGCAGGATCATGGTCGGGCTCGCGCCGGCACCGGCACGGACGATTCAGGGCGGGCAGTCATCCGGCCTCACAGCGATGCGAGCAGCGCCGGCACCGAGGGCCTGGCCAGCGCATGCTTCAGCCGCGCCACGAGGCCGCCGCGCAGCGGCGCGAAGGTCACCGCACTGCGCTCGCCGGCGAGCGTCAGCCAGACCTCGCTGCCGCGGCGCAGCGCCACCTCCAGGCCGAGCAGCGCGCCCTCCTCGACGCGGCGCCACGCGGCGGCCCAGGCCGGCCAATCCTCGGCCACGGCCGCGGCGCGCAGCGTGAGGTCCACCTGCAGCGGCACCGGCGCCGCGGCGGCCTGCACGCGGCCGCAGCCGCTCAGCCAGAACGAGTTGACCGGCAGTGCGCCGGCCACCTCGCGCGAGGCGTTGAGCGGGTGCGCGTGCAGCATCATCTGCACCTCGGCCTGCAGGCGCCGCCAGCGACGGAGCGGCGCGGCCGCGGCGCCCGTCGACGCAGCACCGCCGATGTCGAGCCAGGGGTCGACATTGCGGCCGACGACGCGGTCGAGCGAGGCGGTGCGCAGCTCGGCGAGGCTGTCGTGCACCACGTACCAGCGCAGCGGGTGGCCGTAGACCAGGCGCAGGCCTTCCTCCTCGAAGAGCGGCCGCACGGCCTCGAAGAAGGCACGCGAGGTGGCCTCGTCCAGCTGCAGCGCCTCGGGATCGACGACGCTCACCTGGTCGGTGCCGACGTGCCAGTGCACCGGGCTCACGAGGCCCCAGGCCTGCTCGCCGGGCGCGCCGGCGTCGATGCCGTCGGCGCGCGCCGCGTGGGCCGCGAACGGCCAGCGCCCGTCTTCGCCCTGCCAGCCCAGGGCGCGCGCGAGCACGCGCTCGTGCGGCGGGGTGAAGGTGGTCGGCTCGGCCTCGTCGCGGTCGACGAGGGCCAGCCGCAGCAGCAGCGATTGCAGCCTCGGCCACTGCATCACCGCGAGGGCCGCGCGGCCGGCGTCGCTGGCCGGGGCGGCAAACGGGACGATGCAGTGCATGCGCTCGATTATCCCGGGCCGCCGCCGCCCGGCGCCCCGGAAGCGGCGGCCGGCCCGGCCCTGCCCGGGCCGTTAGCATCGCCCCCCCATGCAACGCTGCCCCGGTGCGGCTCGATGAGCCGCCTCGCTCCCATCGGCAAGCGGGCTGTCGAATGGCCCTACGAGTGCCTGGTCGGCTGGCGCTACACGCGCGCCGGCCGCGGCGGCGCGGCGGCCGGGCGGCCGGCGGGCGGTTTCCTGTCGTTCATCAGCGCCGTCTCGGTGCTCGGCATCGCGCTCGGCGTGGCCGCGCTGATCATCGTGCTGTCGGTGATGAACGGCTTCCAGAAGGAGGTGCGCGACCGCATGCTCTCCGTCGTGGCGCACGTCGAGCTGCACGCGCCGGCCGGGGAAGCACTGCCGGACTGGCGCGCCACCGCGGCCGCCGCCGCGCGGCACCCGCAGGTGCGGGGCAGCGCACCCTTCGTCGCCGCGCAGGCGCTGCTCGGGCGCGGCGACGCGCTCCGCGGTGCGCAGGTGCGCGGCATCGACCCCGCGGAGGAGGCGCAGGTCACGCCGCTGGCCGCGCGCGAGCGCGAGCTCTTCGCGGCCCTGCAGCCCGGCGCCTGGCAGATCATCCTCGGCGCCGAGCTCGCGCGCTCGGTCGGAGCGCGCGTGGGCGACAAGGTCACGGTGATGGCGCCGAGCGGCCAGGTGACGCCGGCCGGCGTGCTGCCGCGCATGCGCCAGTTCACCGTGGCCGGCACCTTCCATGCCGGCCACCACGACTACGACGCCAGCTTCGCGCTCGTGCACATCGACGACGCGGCACGGCTGTTCCGCAGCGGCGGCGTCAACGCCGTGCAGCTGCGCCTGGCCGACGCGCAGCAGGCGCGCCGCGTCGGCGAGGAGCTGCAGGCCGCGCTGGCCGGCAGCACGCCGCCGGTGCAGGTGCGCGACTGGACACGCAGCAACCGCAACTGGTTCGACGCCGTGCAGGTGGAAAAGCGCCTCATGTTCATCATCCTCGCGCTCATCGTCGCGGTGGCCGCCTTCAACCTCGTCAGCACGCTCGTGATGACGGTGACCGACAAGCGCGCCGACATCGCCATCCTGCGCACGCTCGGCGCGAGCCCGCGCTCGATCATGGGCATCTTCGTCGTGCAGGGCGCGACGGCCGGCGTGATCGGCACGCTGGCCGGGCTGGGCCTCGGCCTCGCCGTGGCGTTCAACATCGACACCCTCGTGCCGGCGATCGAGCGTGCGCTCGGCATCGCCTTCCTGCCCGGCAGCGTCTACCTCATCAGCCGCATGCCGAGCCAGCCGCTCGCCTCCGACATCGTGCCCGTGGTCGCGATGGCGCTCGTGCTCGCGTTCGCGGCGACGCTGTACCCGAGCTGGCGCGCCAGCCGCACCAACCCGGCGGAGGCGCTGCGCCATGAGTGAGACGAGCCCTGGCACCCGGCCCGACGCGGGCTCCGACGCCGGCGGTGCGGCGGGCCGGTCCGGTGGCGGCGCCCCGGTGCTCGCCGCCTACTCGCTGAGCAAGCGCTACCGCGAGGGCAGCGGGGCCGGCGCGCTCGACGTGCCGGTGCTGCAGGAGCTCGATCTCGCCGTCGCGCGCGGCGAGACGCTGGCCGTCGTCGGCGCCTCGGGCTCGGGCAAGAGCACGCTGCTGCACCTGCTGGGCGGCCTCGATGCGCCGAGCGGCGGGCGTGTCGAGCTGATGGGCCGCGACTTCGCGTCGATGGACGCGGCCGAGCAGGGCCGCTGGCGCAACGCGCACCTGGGCTTCGTCTACCAGTTCCACCACCTGCTGCCCGAGTTCAGCGCGCTGGACAACGTGGCGATGCCGCTGCGCATCCGCCGCATGCCGGCCGGCGAGGCGCGCGCGAAGGCGCGCGCGATGCTCGAGCGCGTCGGCCTGGCCGCGCGTGTCGCCCACCACCCGGGCCAGCTTTCGGGCGGCGAGCGCCAGCGCGTGGCGGTGGCGCGCGCGCTCGTGGCCGACCCCGCCTGCGTGCTCGCCGACGAGCCCACCGGCAACCTCGACCGCGCGACGGCGCAGCACGTGTTCGAGCTGATGCTGGCGCTGGCGCGCGAGAACGGCACCGCCTTCGTCGTCGTCACGCACGACCCGGCGCTCGCCTCGCGCTGCGATCGCATGCTGCGTCTGTCGCCCGAAGCGGCTGCCGTGCCTCCCACCGCGGCGCCGGGCGGCAATCCCGAAGCCTCCACGGGCGTCGCGCGCGGCGCGGCGACGCCGGCCGCGCCGCGCCCGCCCGCCTGACATGCGCGACTGGGCCGCACCCTACGAGTGGCAGGTCGGCTGGCGCTACCTGCGCGCCGGCCGCAGCGCTCGCCACAACCGCTTCATCAACTTCATCGCCGGCTTCTCGATGCTGGGCATCGCGCTCGGCGTGGCGGCGCTGATCGTCGTGCTGTCGGTGATGAACGGCTTCCAGAAGGAGGTGCGCGATCGCATGCTCGACGTCATCGCCCACGTCGAGCTGCACGACGTGGGCGGGGGCGAGCTGGCGCGTGGCGGCACGCTGGCCGCCGCGGCCCGGCGCGAGCCCGCGGTGCAGGCGAGCGCACCCTTCCTGCAGTTCCAGGCGCTCGTGGGCACGGGCGAGACGCTGCGCGGCGCCCTGCTGCGCGGCATCGTGCCGGCCGAGGAGGCCGCCGTGACGCCGCTGGTCGGGCGGCAGATTGCCGCGCGCGACCCGGCCTTCGCTGCGCTCGCGCCGGGCTCGATGGCCGTCGTGCTCGGGGTGGAGCTGGCGCGCTCGCTCGGCCTGAAGGCCGGCGACCCGGTGGCGGTGGTGCTGCCGCCGCGGCGGACCTCGTTCGGCGACGGCGAAACCGGCGCGGCGGCGGCGCCGCGCACCTTCCGCTTCGTGCTCGCGGGCACGTTCGAGGCCGGGCACTACGAGTACGACAGCGCCTTCGCCTACGTGCACGCCGCCGACGGCGCGGCGCTGCTCGGCCTGCCGGGGCCGGTGGCCCTGCAGCTGCGCCTCGCCGACGCGCTGCAGGCGCCCGAGGTGGCGGCACGCCTGGCGCGCGAGCTCGGGCCCGATGTCGTCGTGCGCGACTGGACGCAGACCAACCGCACCTGGTTCGAGGCCGTGCACCTGCAGAAGCGCATGCTCGGCCTCATCCTCGTGCTGATCGTCGCGGTGGCCGCGTTCAACCTCGTCAGCACGCTCGTGATGACGGTGACCGACAAGCGCGCCGACATCGCCATCCTGCGCACGCTCGGCGCGAGCCCGCGCTCGATCATGGGCATCTTCTTCGTCCAGGGGGCCGCCGCAGGCCTCGTGGGCACCGCGCTCGGCGTGGCCATCGGCCTGCTGGTGGCACTCAACATCGGCCACATCGTGCCGGCGATCGAGCGGCTTCTCGGCGCGACGCTCCTGCCGGCGAGCATCTACTTCGTCAGCCGCATGCCGAGCCTGCCGCTGGCCTCCGACATCGTGCCGATCGCACTGGCCTCGCTGGCGCTCGCCTTCGTCGCCACGCTCTACCCGAGCTGGCGTGCCAGCCGCGTGCAGCCGGCGGTGGAACTGCGGGACGAGTGACGCGGCCGCGTCGCGCGCGGCTGCCGGTCGGGCCATGCAGCGCCTGAGCAACGAGGACGCACCGGGGTCCGGCCGGGCATCGAGCCGGCGGGTGCGGCGCCGTCCCGCGGCCGCCTCGGAACCGCCGCTGGCCGCTCCGAGGGCGCGCGACCGCGAATAGTCCCGCGAACATGGCCTTCTTCGGGCGTCGGACACGCCGCCGCCGGGATAATCGGGGCCCGTGCATCTGCTGAACGCCGACCTCCACTCGCACTCGAACGTCTCCGACGGCACGCTCTCGCCCGAGGCCGTGGCCGAGCGGGCCGCGCAGGGCGGCGTGCAGTTGTGGGCCCTGACCGACCACGACGAGGTCTCCGGCCAGGAACGGGCGCGCGAGGCGGCACTCGATCTGGGCATGGCCTGGGTCGGCGGGGTCGAGGTCTCGGTGAGCTTTGCCGGCGAGACGGTGCACGTCGTCGGCCTCGGCATCGACCCCACGCACGAGCCACTGCGCGCCGGCCTCGCCGCCACGCGCGCGGGGCGCCGCGAACGTGCGCGCCAGATGGCCGCGGGCCTGGCGCAGGTGGGCATCGACGGCGCCTTCGAGGGCGCGCTGCGCCACGTCGGCAACCCCGACCTCGTCTCGCGGACGCACTTTGCGCGTTATCTCGTGGAGCGCGGCGTCTGCGCGCACACGCACGAGGTGTTCCGGCGCTACCTCACCGAGGGCAAGCCGGGCTACGTGCCGCACCAGTGGGCGCACCTGGGCGAGGCCGTGGCCTGGATCCGCGGGGCCGGCGGCGTGGCCGTCATCGCGCACCCGGGTCGCTACAAGTTCACCGCCAACGAGGAGTACGCCCTCTTCACCGAGTTCATCGCCCACGGCGGCACCGCGATCGAGGTCGTGACCGGCAGCCACAGCGGCGCCGAGCAGGTCCGCTTTGCGGAGACCGCGATCGAGTTCGACCTGCTCGCCTCGCGCGGCAGCGACTTCCACTCGCCCGAGGAGAGCCGCACGCCGCTGGGAGCCCTGCCGGACCTGCCGGGCCGCCTCAAGCCCGTGTGGGAGGCGCTGGTCGAGCGGATCGAAGGCGCGGTGCCGGCCTAGGACCGGCCGGCCGCCGCGCGCAGGCGGCGGCACGCAGCGCGAGGGCGCTCAGACCCCGAGCAGTTCCACCTCGAACACGAGCGTCGCGTTCGGCGGGATGACCCCGCCCGCGCCGCGCGCGCCGTAGCCGAGTTCCGGCGGGATCGTCAGCACGCGCGTGCCGCCCACCCTCATGCCGGCGACACCTTCGTCCCAGCCGCGGATCACCTCGCCGCCGCCGAGGCGGAACGCGAAGGGCTGGCCACGGTCCTTGCTCGAGTCGAACTTGCGGCCGCGCGAGTTGTTCGCGTTCACGTCGTGGAGCCAGCCGGTGTAGTGCACGCGCACGGTCCTGCCGGCCACGGCCTCGCTGCCGGTGCCGGGCACGGTGTCTTCGAACTGCAGGCCGCTCGGGGTGGTGGTCATCGGGGGGCTCCCTGGTTGAGTGAGTCGATGTCGACGGAGCCCGCGATGATGCCAGCCCAGGCCGGCACGGCCGATGGCAGCCACTGCGCCGGCGTGGTGGCCTCCAGCGGCGGCAGGCCCAGCACCGCGCCGGCCGCCTGCAAGGCCGTCACGGGATCGGCGAGGTCGAGCGCGCGCGCGCCGTTCTGCTTGCTGAGCTTGGCGCCGTCGGCGCCCAGCACGAGCGGCGTGTGCAGGTAGCGAGGCGTCGGCAGTCCGAGGTCGCGCTGCAGCAGGATCTGCCGCGCCGTGTTGTCGGCCAGGTCCTCGCCGCGCACGACGTGCGTGACGCCCTGGGCGGCGTCGTCCACCACCACCGCGAGCTGGTAGGCCCAGCAGCCATCGGCCCGCCTGAGCACGAAGTCGCCCACCACCTCGGTGACGTTCTGCGCCTGCGCACCGAGTCGGCGGTCGAGCCACTCGATGCACACCGGCGCGCCCTGGCGCAGCGTGAGCAGGCGCACCGCGCGCGCCGGCCGCCCGCGCAGCGCGAGCGGCACGCCGCCGCGGCAGGTGCCGGGGTAGACCCGCTCGCCGTGCCGCTCGTGCATGCGGCCCTGCCGCTCGAGGGCTTCGTCGATCTCGCGCCGCGTGCAGGCGCAGTCGTAGGCCAGGCCGGCTTCACGCAGCCGGGCGAGCGCCGCCTCGTAGCGCGCCTGGCCGTCCGACTGCCAGTGCACGGCCTCGTCCGGGTGCAACCCGCAGCGCGCCAGCTGGCCGAGGATCACCTCGGCCGCCCCCGGGACGCAGCGCGGCCGGTCGACGTCCTCGATGCGCACCAGCCATCGGCCTTGGTGCACGCGCGCGTCGAGCCAGCTGGCCAGCGCCGCCACCAGCGAGCCGGCATGCAGCGGGCCTGAAGGCGTGGGGGCGAAGCGGCCGACGTAGGTCATGCGTGCGGTGCGGATGATGCCGCGGACCGGCGGACCGCCCGGCGAACGCCGCGCCCTCGCGACCCGTCGTCGCGCATCTCGCGGGTCGTCTCGCAGGTCATGTAGCGGGCCGTGACGCGGGCCGTGTCGCGAGTCCTGTCGCGGCTCACTCGCGTCGCCATCCCGGCCCCATCGCCGCCGCCTCGCGCCGCACCGCCGCTGCTACACTGGCCCGGCCAGGAGAGAGTTGTGCTGCCGGAGTCCGGCGGCCCGGCCGCCGAAGGCGAAGCCGCAGCAACGGGCCGAGGGGCTTGGTGCGGTGGCGAAACGCTCAGGCAAAAGGACTGGCTGACTTCCTCACTGGAGAGAGGTCGTCGCGGGCCACCGCGGCGGCCCACCGAAGGGGCAAGGCCCGCCGGCCGGCCACCCGGACGATGTCCGGGCGCCGGAAGGGGCGGCGCCGAATCTCTCAGGTAAAGCGGACAGCGGGGGCCCGGACGGCGCGCCGATCATCGGATCCGGCGTATCGACCATGGCCACCGAGAGACGAGGAAGCGAACCATGTCCGACGCATCCGCCACCGAACTGCTGCAGACCCCGCTGCACGCGCTGCACCTGAAGCTGGGTGCCAAGATGGTGCCCTTCGCCGGCTACGCGATGCCGGTGAACTACCCCAACGGCGTGATCGCCGAGCACCGGCACTGCCGCGCCTCGGCGGCGCTGTTCGACGTCTCGCACATGGGCCAGCTGCGCCTGGTGGGTGCCGACGCGGCGGCCGCCCTCGAGTCGCTGGTGCCGGTGGACGTCGTCGACCTCGCGCCCGGTAGGCAGCGCTACGCCTTCTTCACGAACGCCAGCGGCGGCCTGCTCGACGACTTCATGGTCACGCGTCCGGCGCCGGGCGACGCCGCTCAGGGCTTCGGCGACCTCTTCCTCGTCGTCAACGCCGCGTGCAAGGCGGAGGACACGCGCCACCTCGTCACCCACGTCGGCCACCGCTGCCAGGTGGTGCCCATGCCCGAGCGGGCGCTGCTGGCGCTGCAGGGCCCCCGTGCCGTGACCGCGCTCGCGCGGCTTGACCCGGGCGTGCAGGAGCTCGTGTTCATGACCGGCGGCGTCTTCGAGCTCGCCGGGCAGAAGTGCTTCGTCACGCGCTCGGGCTACACCGGCGAGGACGGCTTCGAGATCTCGGTGCCCGCCGAGGGCGCCGTCGCGCTGGCCGAGGCGCTGCTGCGCGAGCCCGAGGTGGCTCCCGCCGGCCTCGGTGCACGCGACACGCTGCGGCTCGAGGCGGGCCTGTGCCTCTACGGCCACGACATCAACGAGAAGACCACGCCCATCGAGGCCGGCCTCGCCTGGGCCATCCAGAAGGTGCGCCGCGCCGGCGGCGCCCGTGCCGGCGGCTACCCCGGGGCCGCCGCGATCGACAAGCAGCTCGCCGGCGGTCCGCCCTGCAAGCGCGTCGGCCTCGTCGGCCTGGAGCGCGTGCCGGTGCGCGAAGGCGCGCCGATCTTCGACGCCCACAACCGCCGCCTCGGCGCGGTGACGAGCGGCACGCTGGCGCCCACCGTGAACCAGCCGATCGCGATGGCCTACCTGACGCAGGAGCACGCGCTCGCGCACCACGAGGTCTACGCCGAGGTGCGCGGCAAGCGCGTGCCGATGCGCGTGAGCCCGATGCCGTTCACGCCGCATCGCTACCACCGCAAGGCCTGACGCGGCCGATCGAATCAGCGGCAGTACCGGCCACCGCTTCACTCGCAGCGCACGACCGCCCGCCCTCCTTCCGCACTGACCGAACACCTCCCACCGACCAGGAGCCCTCGCCCATGACGACCATGTTCACCCCCGACCACGAGTGGATCAACATCGAGGACCACGAAGCCGCCGTCGTCGGCATCACGCTGCACGCGCAGGACGCGCTCGGCGACGTGGTCTTCGTCGACCTGCCCGAGGTCGGCCGCACCTACAAGAAGGGCGAGGTCGCCGGGGTCGTCGAGAGCGTCAAGGCGGCCGCCGACATCTACATGCCGGTGGAGGGCGAGGTGGTCGAGGTCAACGAGGCGCTGCGCGCCGACCCGGCACTGGCCAACAAGGACCCGATGGGCGAAGGCTGGTTCTTCAAGGTGCACGTCACGCACATGGAGCAGTTCGACGAGCTGCTCGATCCGCCCGGCTACGACAAGCTGCTGAAGTCGCTGAGCTGAACTCGCCGCGCCGGCCGCGGGCGGAGCCCGGTGGCGATCACCACCGGGCCCTCGGCCCCCGGCCTCTCGATCCCCCGCCACCGATACCGGGCGCGCCGCATGGCCCTGCGCCCAGCCGAGCCGATCCATGTTGATGTCGTCCCTGAAGCCCCTGGGTGAACTCGAGAACGCCGGCGAGTTCGCCGCTCGCCACATCGGCCCCGACGCCGCGGACGAGCAGCACATGCTCTCCGTGATCGGCGCCGCCTCGCGCCGTGCGCTCGTCGACACGATCGTGCCGCCGAGCATCGCGCGCAGCCGCCCGATGCAGCTGCCGGCCCCGCTCACCGAGGCCGCCGCGCTCGCGGAGCTGAAGGCGCTGGCCGCGAAGAACCGCGTGCTGAAGAGCTTCATCGGCCAGGGCTACCACGGCACGTTCACGCCGGGCGTCATCCAGCGCAACATCCTCGAGAACCCGGCCTGGTACACCGCCTACACGCCCTACCAGGCCGAGATCAGCCAGGGTCGCATGGAGGCGCTCGTCAACTTCCAGCAGATGGTGTGCGACCTCACGGGCATGGCCATCGCCAACGCCAGCATGCTCGACGAGGCCACCGCCGCCGCCGAGGCGATGACACTCGCGCGCCGCAGCGTGAAGAGCGCAAGCGACACGATCATCGTCGCCGGCGACTGCCACCCGCAGACCATCGAGGTGCTGCAGACGCGCGCCGCACCGCTCGGCCTGAAGGTGCTCGTCGGCTTCGCGCCGAAGCTGATGGAGGAGAACGACTACTTCGCCGTGCTGGCGCAGTACCCGAGCACCACCGGCCTCATCCACGACATGGCGCCGTACGTCGAGATGTCGCACGCCAAGGGCGCCGCGTTCATCGTCGCCGCCGACCTGCTGGCGCTGACGCTGCTGAAGCCACCGGGCGAGTGGGGTGCCGACGTCGTCGTCGGCACGACGCAGCGCTTCGGCGTGCCGATGGGCGGCGGCGGCCCGCACGCCGCCTACATGGCCTGCCGCGACGACTGGAAGCGCAGCCTGCCCGGCCGGCTGGTGGGCGTGAGCGTCGACGCGCATGGCGCGCCCGCCTATCGCCTGGCGCTGCAGACGCGCGAGCAGCACATCCGCCGCGAGAAGGCGACGAGCAACATCTGCACGGCGCAGGTGCTGCTGGCCGTGATGGCGAGCATGTACGCCGTCTACCACGGCCCGGAGGGCCTGAAGCGCATCGCGCGCCGCGTCGCGAGCTACACGGCCATCCTCGCCGCCGGGCTGCAGGAGATGGGCCTGAAGGTGCTGACGCCGCACGCGTTCGACACGATCACGGTCGCCACCGGCGCGCGCACCGAGGCCATCGTTGCCGCGGCGCTCAAGGACGGCGCGAACCTGCGCCGCGTCTCGCCGGAGCATGTCGGCATCGCGCTCGACGAGACGACCACCCGCGCCGACCTCGAGGCGCTGTGGCGCTGGTTCGCGCCCAAGGGCAAGAAGCTGCCGCAGGTGGCCGCGCACGAGAAGGGCATCGAGCCGCTGATCCCGCCGGCGCTGCGCCGCACCAGCGCCTTCCTCACGCACCCGGTGTTCAACGCGCACCACAGCGAGACCGAGATGCTGCGCTACATCCGCAGTCTGGCCGACAAGGACCTCGCGCTCGACCGCAGCATGATCCCGCTCGGCTCGTGCACGATGAAGCTCAACGCCACGAGCGAGATGATCCCGGTGACGTGGCCCGAGTTCGCCGGGCTGCACCCCTTCGCCCCGCGCGACCAGCTGGCCGGCCTGTGGGCGCTGAACGACCAGCTCTGCGAGTGGCTGGCGCAGGCCACCGGCTACGCGGGCGTGAGCCTGCAGCCCAACGCCGGCAGCCAGGGCGAGTACGCGGGCCTGCTCGTCATCAAGGCCTGGCACGAATCGCGCGGCGAGGGCCACCGCAACATCTGCCTGATCCCCGAATCGGCGCACGGCACCAACCCGGCCAGCGCGCAGATGGTGGGCATGCAGGTCGTCGTCACGAAGTGCGACGCAATGGGCAACGTCGACCTCGACGACCTCAAGGCCAAGTGCGAGCAGCACGGCGCGAATCTCGCCTGCGTGATGATCACCTACCCCAGCACGCACGGCGTGTTCGAAGCGCGCGTGAAGGAACTGTGCCAGCTCGTGCACCGGCACGGCGGCCGCGTCTACGTCGACGGCGCGAACATGAACGCGCTCGTCGGCGTCGCGTCGCCGGGCGAGTTCGGCGGCGACGTCAGCCACCTCAACCTGCACAAGACCTTCTGCATCCCGCACGGCGGCGGCGGGCCGGGCGTCGGGCCGGTGGCGGTGGTGGCCGACCTCGTGCCGTTCCTGCCGGGCCATGCCACGGCGGGCCTGGGTGGCAAGCAGTCGGTCGGCGCGGTCAGCGCGGCGCCGCTCGGCAACGCGGGCGTGCTGCCGATCAGCTGGATGTACTGCCGCATGATGGGCGCCGACGCGCTGCGCGCCGCCACCGAGGTGGCGATGCTGAGCGCCAACTACGTGGCCGCGCGCCTGCACGAGCACTTTCCGGTGCTCTACAGCGGCGGCCATGCGGGCCTGAAGGGCGGCGGCGTCGCGCACGAGTGCATCCTCGACGTGCGGCCGCTGCAGAAGACGAGCGGCATCGGCGCCGAGGACGTGGCCAAGCGGCTCATCGACTACGGCTTCCACGCGCCGACGCTCAGCTTCCCGGTGGCCGGCACGCTGATGGTCGAGCCCACCGAGAGCGAGCCGCGCGTCGAGCTCGACCGCTTCTGCGACGCGATGATCGCCATCCGCGCCGAGATCGCGAAGGTCGAGAGCGGCGCGTGGCCCAAGGACGACAACCCGCTGAAGAACGCGCCGCACACGGCCGAGTCGCTGCTGCGGGCCGACTGGTCGCACGCCTACTCGCGCGAGGAAGCGGCGTATCCGGTGAAGAGCCTCCGACGCCAGAAGTACTGGTCGCCGGTGGGTCGTGTGGACAACGTCTACGGCGACCGCAACCTCTTCTGCGCCTGCGTGCCGATGAGCGCGTACGAATGAGTGCTCACGGGTGAGCTCGAAAGAACGAGCCGAACGCGGCGCGGTTCGGTGAATCGTCACCGTCGCGCACGCAGCGCTTGACGCGCGGCGCCGCATCACGCACAGTCCGGCCCGCGCCAAGCGCTTTCAGCCCCTCTCACCCACCCATCACCACAGGAGGTCACCATGATGTCGATTCACGGTCTGCGCCTCCTGTCGGCCGCGTCCACCTGACGACTCGCGGCCGGCGCCAGGCCTCTCGCGCCGCCGCCGCCCTGTCGTAGGTTCCCACCTCCCCCAAGGCACGCCCGGTCCGCGAGACCGCCGGCGCCACCGTGCGTCCGCCAGGACACGCGGCCGACAGGCCGTTGCCCTGCCCTGCGCGTAGCGCGGGGACCCGGTCCGCTCCCTCCTCCGCACGTGCTTCGGCACGGGCGGTGCGGGCGAACTCGTCCCTGCCGCGCCCCACTGCCTTCGATCGAGTTCACCCACATGCCCACCACGTTCCACTCCGGCCCCTTCGCAGTCGCGTCCTTCGCGGCACTGCGACAGGCGCTGACCGCATGGCCCGCCGGCCGCGTCGCCCGCCTGTTCCACGGACCCCCAACGCCCATCAGGAGAAGACCATGAAGTTCTCGCTCCACCCCAAGCCGCCGGCGCGTGAGCGCGTCGTGCTCGCCATGGCCGCGGCCGCCGTGGCCGCCGCCCAGTTCATCGTCGTCGCTGCGGTGTTCAACGACGCGTCGCGCGAGCCCATCCTCCGCGACACGCCGCACAACCGGCTCGCCGTGGCGCGCTGCGACGCGAAGGCCACGCGCGAGGCGCGCGACCGCTGCGTGCGGCTCCTCGTTGCCGCGGCGAAGGCCAGCGACGCCGGCGCTGCCAGGCTGGCGGCCGCCGAAACGGCGCGGCACGCCGAGTAGTCGCCGCGTGCCGGGTGCGGGCGGCGGGCCCACGGGCCCGCCGCCCGCGTTTCGGTGCCTCGGCACATCCACCCTCGCGGCCCGTCGGAGAGGATTCCTCACGATCGGGCCCCGTCGCGGTGCAGGCGGGCTCAGGGATCGGGGCTGCGCGCCGATACCCCAGCGGGCCTCCTCCATCTCGCGACGCCGCGCCCCGCTACAGCGCGGCAACGACGCCGCTCTCATCCACCCGGCAAGCCGCTCCCATGCACGCCCTCCTCCATCGCGACGAAGTCCTTCCTGCCCCGGCGGCCGCCGCGCGCGACAGCTTCGGCGGCTTCTTCACCCACCACGGCGTCTGGGCTCCGGGCGTGCGACTGTTCCGCAATCTCGGCTTCGCGGCCAAGGCGCTGACCATCTCGCTGGCCTTCCTGCTGCCGCTGCTGGCGGTGCTGGGCTGGCAGCTCAAGACCGAGGCCGACAACGCCATGCGCGACCGCATGGAGGCCACGCGCGGGCACGTCGACATCGCCCATGGCGTGCTCGCGTGGGCGCACGCGCAGGAGCAGGCAGGAGCCATCAGCCGCGCACAGGCGCAGGCGCTCGCGCGCCAGACCATCGCCACGCTGCGCTACGGCGACGGCAAGGAGTACTTCTGGATCAACGACATGCAACCGCGCGTCGTGATGCACCCGGTGAAGCCGGAGCTCGACGGGCAGGACGTGGGCGGCATGAAGGACCCGAACGGCCTGCCGCTGTTCCGCTCCTTCGTGCAGACCGTGCAGCAGCACGGGCGCGGCTTCGTGGCCTACCAGTGGCC
>Ga0073934_10002234_pt1 | contig 41456 bp, 48 predicted proteins | sample LarsenN4metaG_FD_76834 | JGI IMG/M metagenome (GOLD analysis project Ga0073934, IMG submission 76834) | Hot spring sediment bacterial and archeal communities from British Columbia, Canada, to study Microbial Dark Matter (Phase II) - Larsen... ...
AGAGGGGCCTCCGCGAATCGATGGATGACGTGGGCACGTCGCTCCATTTGATGCGTGGAATCGCCCCTCTGATGCTTTTCGCGAACGATTTCGGGCGCTCAGGAATTTCGGATCAGGGCTAGTCGTCCCACCTGGAGCGTTTCCGGGCCCGGCCCCGGGAAGCCGCTGAGACCGTACATCCGGAAGGAGAACACCATGTCGCCCAAGGTCCGAGCGGCGGCCTCCGTCGCGGCGCTCGTCGTGGCCGTCGTGCTCCTGATCGGCCTCGCCCCGCCCGGGGACGCCCAGACGCGCATGCCCCGCACCCTCGTGTGGACGGCGTACGACGTCGGCTCCGCCGGCTACATCCAGGCCGCGTCGATCGGCCACGCGATGGCCCAGAAGGCCGGCATCACCGTCCGCGTCATCCCGGCCGGCAACGACGTCTCCCGGCAGGCGCCGCTGGCGGCCGGGCGGGCGCAGTTCGGCGCGCTCGGCATCGCCTCCTTCCTGTCGCAGGAGGCCGTCTTCGAGTTCGCGGGGACCGACTGGGGGCCCCAGCCCGTCCGGATCCTGGCCGCGGCCTGGGGCGACTTCAACACCGGCAACGTGGCCGCCGGCGGCGACACCGGCGCGAAGACGGTCTTCGACCTCAAGGGCAAGCGCGTCGCCTGGGTCGTCGGGGCGCCGGCGCTGAACCAGAACATGACCGCGTTCCTGGCCTGCGCCAACCTCACGTGGAACGACGTCAAGAAGATGGACTTCCCCAGCTGGGGCGCCGCCGGGCGCGCCGTCATCGAGGGCACGGCCGACGCCTACATCGCGAGCACGAACTCCGGCGTCGTCTACGAGCTGGCCGCCTCGCCGCGCAAGTACATCGCGCCGGCGGTGCCGAGCCCGCAGGAGGATCCCGCGTGCTGGCAGCGGCTCAAGAAGGTCGCGCCGTACTTCGAGTACAACGTCGCCACGGTCGGGGCGGCGCCGATCTCCAAGGACAATCCCCACAAGGGCGCCACGTACGGCTACCCGATCGTCACCGCCTACGCCAGCCAGCCGGAGGAGGTCGTCTACCAGCAGGCGAAGCTGATCTACGAGCTCCTGCCCGACTACGTCGGAGCCCATCCCGGCAACGACGGCTTCGACCTGAAGAAGCAGCGCCTGAAGTGGGTCATGCCGTACCACGCGGGCGCCGTCCGCTACTTCAAGGAGAAGGGCGTCTGGACGGAGGAGATCGACCGGCACAACCAGATGCTGGTCCGGCGCCAGGAGACGCTCCAGGCGGCCTGGGAGCGCGCGCAGGCCGAGGCCTCCGAGAAGAAGATCAAGGCGAGCGACTACCCCAAGCACTGGATGAAGGTGCGCGCGGCGGCGCTCCGGGCCGCCGGCCTCGAGCCGTTCTGGGAAGAGTAGGCGGGCGGCGAGCGGGACGGTGACGGAGCCCGCCGGGTTCGTTCCCCGTCACCGGTCGCTCCCGCGCGGATGGCTGGCCGTGCTGATCCTCTTCAGCACGGCCGGCACCCTGCTCTCCATCAACCAGGTCTTCAACCTCCGGTTCTTCGCCGGCCGGGTCCTCCTCGAGAACTCCTATCTCTACCTGCTGCTCGCCCTCTTCTTCCCCCTGACGTTCCTCATCTTCCCGGCCGCGGCGCGGGCGCGGCGCGACGGCGTGCCGTGGTACGACGTCGTGCTCTTCGCGCTGGCGACGCTGGCGCCGCTCTACTTCGCGTGGAACGGCCACCGCATCATCGAGGAGGCGTGGGACTTCCGGGGGCCGGTGGAGTCGGTCGCCGTCGGCGCCGTGCTGGGGATCTTGATCCTGGAGGGGGCGCGGCGCGCGGGCGGGACGGCGCTCTTCGCGCTGCTGGTGGTGCTGTCGCTCTACCCCGTCTACGCCGGCGTCATGCCGGGGCCGGTCTCGGGCCTCGGCCTGTCGCTCGCGGACACCATCCGCTACCAGACGATGAGCGTCGAGGCGATCCTCGGCATCCCGATGCGGGTGTTCGGCACGCTCATCATCGGGTTCATCATCTTCGGCGCCGCGCTCCAGGCGACCGGCGGGGGCCGCTTCTTCATCGACCTCTCGATGGCGCTCCTCGGGGCCTTCCGCGGCGGCCCCGCGAAGGTGGCCATCGTCGCCAGCGGGCTCTTCGGGTCGATGAGCGGCAGCGTCGTGTCCAACGTGCTCTCCACCGGCGTCGTCACCATCCCCACCATGCAGCGCACCGGGGTCCGCCCCGAGGTGGCGGCGGCGATCGAGGCCACGGCGTCGACCGGCGGCACGCTGATGCCGCCCATCATGGGCGCGGTCGCGTTCGTGATGGCCTCGATCCTCGGCATTCCGTACCTCACGGTGGCGGTCGCCGCGGCGATCCCCTCGCTGCTCTTCTACCTGAGCCTGTTCATGCAGATCGACGCCTACGCCGCGCGCCACGGCCTCCGGGGCCTGCCCCGCGAGGAGGTACCGTCGTTCTGGCGCGCGCTGCGCACCGGCTGGTTCTACCTGGGCGCGTTCGCGGTGCTCGTGTTCCTGCTGGTGAGCCTCCGGCGCGAGGTGCACGCCCCGTTCTTCGCGACGGCGATCCTGCTCGTCCTCGCGATGCTGCGACGGGAGACCCGCTTCAGCGCCGGCACCTTCCTCGCCTTCCTCGGCGACGTCGGGCGCACGCTGGCGGAGCTGGTGACGGTGCTCGCGGCCGTCGGGCTGATCATCGGGGCGCTGGCGGTGACGGGCGTCGCCGGCACGTTCTCCACGGACGTCATCCTCCTCGCCGGCGGCAACGTGTTCCTGCTGCTCCTGCTGGGCGCGCTCGCGTGCTTCATCCTCGGCATGGGGATGACGGCGACCGCGGCCTACGTGTTCCTCGCCGTCGTGATGGCGCCGGCGCTCATCCAGCAGGGGCTGAACGCGATCGCGGTGCACCTGTTCATCCTCTACTGGGCGATGATCTCGTTCATCACGCCGCCGGTGGCGATCGGCGCCTACGCGGCGGCCAGCATCGCGCGCTGCAGCCCGATGCGCGCGGGCCTCGGGGCCGTGCGGTTCGGCTTCGTCAAGTACCTGCTGCCGTTCTTCTTCGTCTTCAACCCGGCGCTGGTCGCGCAGGAGGCCACGGCGCTCCAGATCCTGGTCGTGACCCTCGCCGCCTGCCTGGGCGTCGCCCTCCTCGCCTACGCGCTCCAGGGCTACGTCCTCGGCGTCGGCCGGATCACCGCCACCCCCGGCGGCTTCCTCGTCCGCGCCGTCCTGGTCGTCGCCGGCGTGCTGCTCACCGCGCCGGAGCCCGTCACCGACGTCCTGGGGCTCGTGCTCGCCGCCGTCACCTACGCGGCGCTGCTCGGCGTGGCGCCCGTCCGCCGCGCCGCCGTCGCGGAGTGACGGCGGCGCCGGCCTCAGCGCGCCAGCCGGGCGAAGCGCCGGACCGAGACGGCGAACACGGCGACGCCCAGCACCAGGATGCCGGCGATCTGCGGCCACACGTACGCGAGCCCGTTGCCCCTGAACAGAACCTGGTAGCCGAAGTCCACGTAGTGGCGGACGGGCGAGAGCAGCCCGGCCCACCGCAGCACGACGCTCGTGCTCTCCGGAGGCGTGAAGGCGCCGGACAGCAGCATCATCGGGTAGAACGCCGGCAGCAGGAGCAGGACGGCCTGGCCGAGCGTCCGCGCCACGACGGCGATCGCCAGGCCGGGGCTCGCCATGGTGAACGCGCACACGACCGGCGCCGCGTGGAAGAGCGCGACGCCGCCGCGATCCGCGTGTCGAAGGTCGGCGAGATCGACCGACGTCGCCGCCCGCTCACCGGGGCCGCGCCGCCCGGGTGGGGCGCGATCTCCCCAGCCGGGCGGCAGCGGCGCCGTCCCGGCGGCTGCCGCCGCCGACGCAAGTCGTTGTATTGTCGCCACTCGAGGCTGGCAGTGGCATTGCACCGGAGCCTGACGCCCGGAGGGCTCACACGATGAAGCGCATCCTGCACCCCACGGACTTCTCGCCGGCCTCGCGCCCGGCCTTCGCCGAGGCCCTGGAGATCGCGAAGGCGGAGGGCGCCGAGCTGCTCCTGGTCCACGTGCTGGCGCCCGTCGTGCCCGTGGCCGGCGACGGGTACCTGCCCCCCAAGGTCTACGACGACATGGTGAACGCCGTGCGCGGCGACGCCCAGAAGCGCCTGGACGCCCTCCGCGCCCGGGCCGCCCGGCGCGGCGTGCGGGCGAGGACGCTGCTGCTGGAGGGCAGCGCGCACGACCAGATCCGGCGCGCGGCGCGGTCGCACGCGGCGCGGATGATCGTCATGGGGACCCACGGCCGCGGCGGCGTCGCCAGGCTCTTCCTGGGCAGCGTGGCGGAGCGCGTGATCGGCGTCGCCCCCTGCCCCGTGCTCACCGTCCGGGGGCGCTGAGTCGCGCGTGGCGGCCGGCGCCGACGACGGCCGCGACGCCGCCGGACGCCGCCGGCTCGCGCGCCGCGCCGGCCTCCCCGGCGGACCGCTCCTCGCCCTCGCCGTCCTCGCGTGGCCCGCGCCGGACCTGAGCCGCGAGGCTCACCTGCTCCTCGCGGTCTTCGCGTGGACCGTCGTGTACTGGGTCACCGAGGCGCTGCCGGTCCCCGTCACCGCGCTGATGTCGTCGGTGCTGGCGGTGCTCCTCGGGATCGCGCCGGCCACGGTCGTGCTCGCCGCGTACGCCGATCCCATCGTGTTCCTCTTCATCGGCAGCTTCATCGTCGCCGAGGCCATGAAGGAGACAGGGCTCGACCGTCGCTTCGCGCTCGCCGTCCTCGACCGGGCGTGGGCCACGCGCACGCCGGCCCGGCTCATGCTCACGCTCGGCGCCGTGACGTGCGCCATCTCGCTCTGGGTGAGCAACACGGCGACGACGGCCATCATGCTGCCGATCGGCCTCGGCGTGCTGCGCGCGCTCGGTCACGCCCAGGACGGCCGGCCGACGGCGCTCGGGGTGGGCGTGCTGCTGATGCTCGCGTGGTCGTCGTCGGTCGCGGTCGGCGTGCCGGTCGGCTCGCCGCCCAATCTCATCGCGATCGGCATGCTGCGCGACCTCGCCGGGCGCCGCCTGACGTTCGTCGACTGGATGGCCGTGACGATGCCGCTGACGATCCTGATGCTGCTCCTGTGCTGGCTGATCCTCGGCCGTCGCTACGGCGGCGGCGGGGCGACCTTTCCCCACGATCCGCGCGCGTGGCTCGACGCCGAGCGCGCGCGGCTGGGGCCGTGGACGCGCGCGCAGGCCAACGTCAGTGCGGTGTTCGCGCTGGCCGTGCTGCTGTGGGTCCTCCCCGGCGTCGTCGCGATCGTCGCCCCGGCCGGCGCGGCGGCGTCGCGGTTCCTCGAGGCGCGCCTGCCGGAGTCGATCGTGGCCCTGGGCGCCGCGGTGCTCCTGTTCGCGCTGCCGGCCGGCGGCGGCCCCACGCTGACCTGGCGGCAGGCGGCCGACATCGACTGGGGCACGGTGCTGCTGTTCGGCGGCGGGCTGGCGCTCGGCACGCTGATGTTCGCGACGGGGCTGGCGCCGGCCATCGGCGGCGCCGCGGCCCACCTCACGGGCGGCGGCCTCTGGACGCTGACGGCCGCCGCGATCGTGGTCGGCGTCGTCGTGTCGGAGACCTCCTCGAACACCGCCTCCGCCAGCATGGTGGTCCCCGTGGTGATCGCCGTCGCCGAGGGCGCGGGAGTGTCGCCCGTGCCGCCGGCGCTCGGGGCCGCGCTCGGCGCCAGCTTCGGCTTCATGCTCCCCGTCTCGACGCCGCCGAACGCGATCATCTACGGCTCGCGGCTGGTGCCGCTCGGCGAGATGATCCGCGCCGGCATCGTGCTCGACGTCGCGGGCGCCGCGCTGATCTGGCTCGGGCTCAGGGTGCTGTGCCCGTTGCTCGGCGTGATCTGAGCGGCGGCGCGGCGCGATCGGGCGTCGGGGCCGGCGCGGACGGGCGGGGGGGCTACTGCGGGCGCGGCGGCACCTTGATCCAGGGCTCGGGACACGAGGGCGCCGTGGGGTAGTAGGCCTTCGCGCTCTCGCAGTAGTACCAGTACGGTCCCTCTGGCGGCGCGGGCCGCTGGATGTAGACGGGCGGCTCCTGGATCACAATTGGCGGCGCGTAGTAGTAGTAGTAGTAGTACGGGACGTAGGGGTCGTACAGCCAGTGACGGTACGGCGGCTCCCACCAGTACGGATGGTACGGTCCCCACCAGAACGGCCCCGCCCCGATGAAGACGTGCGTGCGCACGGTCGCCTCCACCGGCGCCGCCGCCCCGGCCAGGACCGCGACCGCCGTCATCGCCGCGACGACCCCGACGACCGCCCACCGCAGCGACCGCCTCATCCCCGCCCTCCGAGCAGCGTCATCCAGCCGGCGGTGCGCCCGCCGTCGGGGTGGCGGCGGTCACCGCTTCTTCTCCTTCGGCTTCCCCACGCCCCACCACACGCGCGCCTCCTCCGTCTGGGTCACCATCGTGTCCTTGCGCACGGCCGCCGTCGCCGACTTGCGGCGGCGCTGGACCTGCGGCGAGGCCGCCGAGTCCCGGGGGGCGCGCGGCGCCTTGGGCGAGCGCGTCCGCTGAATCGCGTTCCTGGTCCTCCGCTTCTTCGCTGCCATCTCGGCTCCTCTCGATGATCGACGTGGACCCGCGCGCGTCACGACGGCTCGCCGGTGTCGCCCGCGGCCTCCGGGCCGGGCAGCGGGAAGCCGTCGTCGCAGTCGCCGCCGCCCCCATCCTGGCGCAGCGCGCCCGGGTGCGCCACCCGCCCCGGCACGGCCTGGAGGAGCGCGGCGCGCGTGTCGCTCTCCGTCAGGATGCCGACGACGCGCCCGCCCTCGACGACGGGCAGCGCCCCGATCTTCCGCTCGTGCATCAGCCGGGCCGCCTCGCGGAGGTCCGCCGTCGGGCGCACGGTCACGACGCCCCACGTCATCACCCGGCGGACGGGCAGGCGCGCGAGCGGCGCCCCGCGGCTGCGGAGCGGCTCCTGGTCGGCGGGGTCGAAGACGACCTGGCGCAGGTCGCGGTCGGTGACGATGCCGACCAGCCGCTCGGCCGCATCCGTGACGGGCAGGTGCCGCAGCCCGCGACTGCGCATGAGACGGGCCACGTCGCCGACCGCCGCATCCGTGGTGACGGTGACCACCGGCTGGCGCATCCACCGGCGGACCGGCATCGGCTCGAGCCAGGTCGGTCGCCTGTCGACGGGGCGCCGGCGCCGCCGGAGGGCCATGCTCACATCTCTCCCGCCGGCGGCTCCTTCCTGTCCGGCACCTCGGTCATCGTCGCTTCCGTCAGCAGGAGCAGGCTGGCCGCGGACACCGCGTTCTCGAGCGCGACCCGCACGACCTTCGTCGGGTCGACGATGCCGGCCTCGAGCAGGTCGACGTACTCGCGCCGCGCGGCATCGAAGCCGCGCGTCCCCGTGCCGCGCCGCATCTCGTTCACGACGACGCCGCCGTCCGCCGCCGAGTTCTCGGCGATCTGTCGCGCCGGCGCCTCGAGCGCCCGGCGGAGGATGGCGATGCCCGTGCGCTCGTCGCCCTCCGCGCCCGCTTCCTCCTTCGCCACCGCGTCGATGGCGCGGAGCAGCGCGAGCCCGCCGCCGGGGACGATGCCCTCGGCGACGGCGGCCTTCGTCGACGAGATCGCGTCGTCGAGCGCCTCCTTGCGGCTCTTGAGCTCGGCCTCCGACGGCGCGCCCACGCGGATGACGGCCACGCCGCCCGAGAGCTTCGCGAGCCGCTCCTCGAGCTTCTCGCGGTCGTAGTCGCTCGTGGCCTTGTCGATCTGCTGGCGGAGCTGCTGCTTGCGCGCCTCGATCCTCCTCGCGTCGCCGAGGCCGCCGATGATCGTCGTGCGCTCGCGGTCCACCACCACGCGGTGCGCCCGGCCCAGGTGCGCCAGCTCGACGTGCTCGAACCGGACGCCCAGCTCCTCGCTGACCACGCGGCCGCCGGTCAGGATCGCGATGTCCTCGAGCATGTCCCTGCGGCGATCGCCGAAGCCGGGAGCCTTGACCGCGACGCAGCGGAGCGTGCCGCGGATCTTGTTGACGACCAGCGTGGCGAGCGCCTCTCCCTCGATGTCCTCGGCCACCACCAGCAACGCGGCGCCGGCGCGGGCGACCTGCTCCAGCAGCGGCAGCAGGTCCTTCATGGCGCCGAGCTTGCGGTCGGCGAGGAGGACGTGGGCGTCCTCCAGGACGGCCTCCATCCGGTCGGTCTCGGTGACGAAGTAGGGAGACACGTAGCCGCGGTCGAACTGCAGCCCCTCGACGACCTCCAGCTGGGTCTCCGTGGTCTTCGCCTCCTCGACCGAGATCACGCCCTCGTCCCCGACCTTCTCCATGGCGTCGGCGACCAGCGCGCCGATGCTCGCGTCGTTGTGGGCGGAGATGGTCGCCACCTGCGCCTTCTCCAGCCGGCTCTTCACCGGCCGCGACAGCGCCCGCAGCGCGGCGACGGCGGCGCGCGCCCCGCGGTCGAGCCCGCGCTTGAGGTCGACCGCGCTCGCGCCCGCCACCACGTTGCGCACGCCCTCGGCATAGATCGCGTGAGCCAGGACCGTCGAGGTGCTCGTGCCGTCGCCGACGGCGTCGCCGGTGCGCTCGGCCGCCTGCCGGATCACCTGGGCGCCGAGATTCTCCACCGGGTCCTCCAGGTCCATCTCCTTGGCGATCGTCACGCCGTCGTTGCAGATCAGGGGCGGGCCGTACCGCTTCTCGATCAGCACGGACTTCGACTTCGGCCCCAGCGTGACGCGGATCGCGTCCGCGAGCGCCGTGGCGCCGCGCAGGATCTTCTCCCTGGCCTCCGAACGGAACGTCATCCGCTTGTGAGCCACGCCCGTCTCCTCCCCGTCAGCGGCGCGTGGCCGCGAGCCACGCCAGCACCGCCGCCGCGACGACGACGGCCGCCACGATCAGCCACTGGTCCCTGATCGCCTCGACCATCCCTCGACCTCAGCGGTACGCCAGCGCCCAGCGGTACGGGCGCGCCAGCGCGTCGGTGCCCAGGGCCTCCTCGAACGCGCGCAGGACGTCGCGCTCGGTGAGGATGCCCACCAGGCGGCCGGCCTGGACGACGGGCAGCGCGCCGATCCGCTGCTCGCGCATCAGCCAGGCGGCGTCGCGGATCGCCGTCTCGGGCCGCACGGTGACGACACCCCAGGTCATCACGTCGCGCACGGCGAGATCCTTCAGCGCGTCCGCCGACCGCCCCAGGCGGGCCTGGATCGACGGGTCGAAGATCACCTGCCGCAGGTCGCGGTCGGTGACGATGCCGACGAGCCGGCCGCCGCGGTCGACGACGGGGAGGTGGCGCAGCTTCCGCGTGCGCATCATCTCCGCGGCGCCCCTGACGAGCGCGTCGGGATGGATCGTGACCGGCGAGCGCGTCATGTACCGGTCGACGCGCAGCCCCTCCGGCCAGGTGAGCGCCTCCACCTCGTCGGCCTCGCGCCCCGGGTGGAGCGGCCGGCGGGTGCGGATGTCGCGGGTGATCGAGCGCTTCGGATGTCTCATCCCTTGATGTTCCCCATGGGCTCGAGCGTGACGACCCGGCGGGAGACGTCGAGCCGGTGCACGACGTCGACGACCTCGTCGAGATCCTTGTAGGCGAGGCCGGCCTCCTCGGCCACGCCCGACCTCGAGGCGGCGCGGACGACGACGCCGCGGGCCTCCATCGCCTCGATGAGCGTCTCGCCCCGGACCTGCCGCCTGGCCTGCGCCCGCGACATCGTCCGGCCGGCGCCGTGCGCCGTGGAGCCGAACGTCTCCTCCATCGCGTGGCGCGTGCCGACCAGCAGGGCGGAGCCGGTCTCCATCGAGCCGCCGATGATCACCGGCTGGCCGACCTCGCGATACGCGTCCGGCACGTCCGGCGCGCCGGGGCCGAAGGAGCGCGTCGCGCCCTTCCGGTGGACGCAGAGCTCGAGCGTCTCGCCGTCGACGACGTGGCGCTCGAGCTTCGCCGTGTTGTGGCAGACGTCGTAGACGACGTCGAGGCCGAGGCTCCGGGGGTCGCGGCCGAACACGCGCGACATCACCTCCCGCACCCGGTGGGTGATCACCTGGCGGTTGGCGAAGGCCGTGTTGGCGGCCGCGTTCATGGCGGCGAAGTACGCCTGCCCCTCCGGCGCGCGGAACGGCGCGCAGGCCAGCTCGCGGTCACGCACGGTGATGCCGTACCGCGGCATCGCCTCGTCGAACAGCCGCAGGTAGTCGGTCCCCACCTGGTGGCCGAAGCCCCGCGACCCGCAGTGCAGCATGACGAGGACCTGGCCGGCGCGCTCGACGCCGAAGGCGCTCGCCACGCGCGCGTCGTGGATGCCGCCGCGGGGCACGACCTGGATCTCCAGGTAGTGGTTGCCGGAGCCCAGCGTGCCGAGCTGCGATCGCCCGCGCTGGAGCGCGCGCGCGCCGACGTGGGCGGGATCGGCGCCGGGCAGGCGCCCGCCGCCCTCCGTGGCCGCCAGGTCCTCGGGCCAGCCGTAGCCGTGGCGCACGCACCACGCGGCGCCCTCCACCATGACCTCCCGGAAGGCGTCGTCCGTCAGCGGCACGAAGCCGCGTGAGCCCACGCCCGAGGGGACGGCGGCGAACAGCGCGTCGACCAGCTCGCGCAGGCGCGGCCGCACCTCGTCCTCCGTGAGCGACGTGCGGATCAGGCGCATGCCGCAGTTGATGTCGAAGCCGATGCCGCCGGGCGAGATCACCCCGGTGTCCGTGCGGAACGCCGCCACCCCCCCGATGGGGAAGCCGTAGCCCCAGTGGCCGTCCGGCATGCAGAGAGCCGCGCGCACGATCCCCGGCAGGCACGCCACGTTGGTGATCTGCTCGAAGACGCCGGCGTCCATTGCGGCGAGGAGGCGCTCGGAGGCGTAGAGGCGGGCGGGTACGAGCATCCCGGGCTTCTCGCTCGGCGGGATCTCCCAGATGCAGTCGGCGACGGGAACCGCCTTCATATGTCGATCACCACGCGCGCCCGCCAGCCGCCGTCGCGCGCGGCGACCGCGAACTGGTGGAACGTGACGGCCTTGGGATCGGCGCGGAGTGTCATGCGCGCGGGATCGAGCGCCGCACCGCGCAGCCGGGCCTCGAGCCGCGTCGGGCTCGAGCCGTCCACGTGGACCGAGACCTCGGTGAACACGAGCTGCTCGCTGTCCTTCAGGAAGATCAGCTCCGACAGCCAGTCGAAGAGCAGGAGGTCGAGCGACGGCGCGGTGAGCGCGATCTCGCGCTCGACGTCCGCCGACACCCCGGCCGGATCCACCATCAGCTCGGTCAACGCCCGCGCCGCGGTCACGAAGAGGTCGTCAAGGCTGTCGGCCTCGATGTCGAGCGCGCAGTCGGCCACCGCCATCGACTCGATCACCTCGTAACGTCCCACGTGCCCTCCCGCCATCGGGGCTGCGAGGTGCAACCTCACTGCCAGCCGTCCGTCGGTCTCCGCGCCTACCGGGCGTCATCGACGAAGAGGATCGCCCACCGGTCGAGCCCGGGCTCCGGCCGACGACCCGTCCCCCGGGTCATGCCGCACCGCGCCGCGTCGCGATCGCCCAGCGCAGCGCCCGACTGATCGCGGCCGCGCCCAGCATCTCGACGAGGGCCGCCAGCGCGTCGGTCTCGGTGAAGATCCCGACGACGTCGTCGCCTTCGACGACGGGCAGCGCGCCGATCTTGCGCTCGTGCATGAGCCGGGCCGCGTCCAGGATCGACGCCGTCGTCCGGGTCGTGATCACGCCGCGCGTCATGACCGCGCCGACCGGGACGTCCTCCCCGGCGGGCCCGGCCACCCGCGCGCGGAGGCGCGGATCGAACACGAGCTGCCGCAGGTCGCGGTCGGTCACGATGCCGACCAGCCGCCCGTGGACGTCGAGCACGGGGAGATGACGGATGCCGCGGCTCCGCATGAGCTCCCACGCCTCGCGCGCCGCGGCGTCCTCGCGGATCGTCGCGACGGGGCGTCTCATCCGGTCGCCGACGCGGTGGCCGGCGACGCCGGCCTCGCTCCCGGGATCGATCCGCTCGTGCCTCATCCTCGTCCTCCTCCCGGCGGCCTCGACCCGTCACGCCGCGACGCGGGCCGGCGCGGCGCCGGCGAGGTCGGGGCGCCCGCCGCGCCGGCCTCTCCACGCGCTCAGGCCGCCTTCACCTCGATCTTCTTGCCCCGGGCCTCCTTGGCCTTCGGCAGGCGAACCTCCAGCACGCCCTTCGAGAACGTCGCCTTCACCTTGTCGGCGTCGACCCCCGACGGCAGCATCAGCGTGCGCGCGAAGGCGCCGTAGCTCCGCTCGGCGTAGTAGTAGTTCTCCTTCTTCTCTTCCTTCTCCTCCTTGCGCTCGCCCCGGATCACGAGCGTGCCATCCTGCACGGTGACCTCGATGTCCTTCTCGTCCAGGCCCGGCAGGTCGGCGCGGAGGACGATCTCGTCCTTGTCGTCGATCATGTCCACGGCCGGCGCCCACCCGCGCCCGCGGTCACCCCACCAGGACGGCAGCCGGCCGAACATCTCCTCCATCTCCTTCTCGATCCTCGCGATCTCCCGCATCGGACTCCACGCCGCCAGTCTTGGACGCCACAACTCCATCGCCATCGCCTGCTCCTCCTTCGTATTCGAGGCTCGAACGACCATCCGACGAGCAACGGCGATGCCAGACGCGACTCCCGCCGGGCGACCGGCCGCGGCCGACCGCGTCGCCGCCCGGCACGTCCGCATCATCCCGACGTTCGTGGCCCTGCTCGCCGTGGCAGGGGCCTTGCTTCGCGGACGGGACCACACACGACGCGGCGGACCCGATCCAGGCGCGTGGGCCGACGCGAGCTGGGGAGCGACTGCCCCACGTGGGGAGGCGCGCCCGCCCCGCCGCGGCGATCGTCCTCGCGGCGCTGGCCGCCGCGCTCCTCCTCGCCGCGCCGGCGAGCTCGGTCGCGGCCGACGTTGCCGTCGCGCCGGAGTCGCTCGCGCGGACGGCGGCCGCGGCCCGCGCCGCCGCGATCATGGTCCTCGCTCCGGACGACGACGCCGGGCCCTTCGAGCGCGAGGACGATGCCGGCGGGCCGGCGGAGCGCGTGCTCGGCGGCGGCGTCATCGTCGACCCCGGCGGTCTGGCGATCACCAGCGCGCGCCTGCTGATGCGTGTCGACGCGCCGAAGGTCGTCTCGGCCGACGGCGCGCCGCTCGACGCGACGGTCGTGGCGCTCGACCCGAGGACGGACGTCGCCGTGCTCCGGCTGGCCGGCGACGGCAGGCCCTACCCGTTCCTGCCCTTCGGCGACTCCGACGCGGTGCAGCTCGGCGACCGGGTGATCACGACGGCGGCGCCGCACGGCCTCGTGGCAACGGTGCGGGCGGGCATCATCGTCGCGACGCCGGCGCCCGCGAGCGAGAACCCGCTGCGGAACTTCCTGCAGACCGACGCCATCGCCGGCAGCGGCAGCGCCGGCGCGCCGGTCGTGAGCATGCGCGGCGAGATCGTCGGGCTCGCCACCCGCCTGTCCGGCGACGACGTCGGCTACGCGCTGCCGTCCCGCATCGTCCGCGCGATCTTCCTCGAGCTGCTCGAGCGGGGACGGGTGAGCCGCCCCTGGCTCGGCGTCACGACGCAGTCGCTCACCGCGGAGCTGGCGCACGCGCTCGGCGCGCCGGGCGACCCCGGCGTGCTGATCACCGACGCGCTGCCGCGAGGGCCCGCGGCGCGCGCGGGCGTCCGCTCCGGGGACATCGTCCTGAAGGTCGACGCGACGCCGGTCGCGTCGCGAGCCCAGCTGGAGCGGGCCGTGAGCGCGCTCCGTCGTGGACGGGTCGTGACGCTCACGCTGCGCCGGGAGCGGCGGCTCCTGCGGACGTCCGTGGCGCTGGCGGAGGAGCCGAGCGAGTGGGAGCTGCCGCCGCCGGTCGCGCGCGCCCGGCGCCTGCTCGGCATCGAGGCCCGGCCCATCACGCCCGCGATGGGCGTGGAGGCGGCGGCGGTCGAGCCGGAGAGTCCCGCCGGCGTCATCGGCATCGCGCCCGGGGACGTCATCCGCGAGATGGATCGCCGCCCGATCCGGGACTTCGCCGATTTCCAGGCGGCGGCGCGGGCCCTCCGCGCCGGAGCGCCCGCGCTCCTGCTCATCCAGCGCGGCAGCGCCGCGCTCTACGTGCTGATTCCCCCGAGGCGCGAATAGCCCTCGGGGGCGTTCTTCCACGCCCGCTCGAGCATGGCGATGACCTCGTCGTCGGAGACGGGCGAGAAGTCGTCGTAGTAGGCGCCGACGGCCTCGAACGCCTCGTCGGTCACGAGGCTCACGACACGGTCGGCCTCGCGCTCCAGCCGGGCGGCGGCGCCGGGCGCGGCGCAGGGCACCGCGACCGTGATGTCGCGGGCGCCGTGACGGCGCGCGTAGGCCACCGCGGCGCGCATCGTGAGACCCGTGGCGAGCCCGTCGTCGATCAGGACGACGCCGGCGCCCGGCAGGAACCGCGCGAGCGGCGGCACGCGGTAGGAAGCGACGCGCCGCTCGATCTCCGCGGCCGCTCGCTTCCTCGCCTCGTCGACGGCGCCCTCGGAGAGCCGCAACAGGCCGACGATCTCCTCGTCGAGCATCGCCTGCCCGTCCTCGTCGAGCGCGCCGAAGGCCAGTTCCGGCGCCACGGGCGCGGTGAGCTTCCGGGCATGGACGACGGTCAGCGGCGCGGCGAGGCGCTCGGCGACCGGGAGCGCGACGGTGATGCCCCCCCGGGGGATGGCGGCGACGACGAACGGGCGCGCCAGCAGGGGCGCCAGCGCGTCCGCGAGGAGCCCTCCCGCCTCGGCACGGTCACGGAACCTCCTGGCGTGGCGGGACCGGTGAGAGCGGGCTGGACGGTACGGCGCGCCTCCGGCGACGTTCATGTCGACTCCTCCCGGCGGCCGTCGAGCCGCCGCGCGAGAATGTGAGCAACGGCGATGCCAGATCCGGGGGACGCATCCGGCGCCGGCGCAGCTCCCGCGCTGACCGTGTTCCTCTGCGGCGACGTGATGACCGGACGGGGCGTCGACCAGATCCTCGCCCACCCCGGCGCGCCCGGGATCCAGGAGCCCTGGGTGCGGGACGCGCGCGAGTACGTCGCCCTCGCCGAGCGGACGAGCGGGGCGATCCCTCGTCCCGTGGACGCCGGGTACGTCTGGGGCGACGCGCTCGCCGAGCTCGAGCGGGCCGCGCCGGACGCCCGAATCGCGAACCTCGAGACCAGCGTGACCACGAGCCCCACGCCCTGGAGGGGCAAGCAGGTCCACTACCGGATGCATCCCGCCAACGTCGGCTGCCTCGCGGCGGCGCGCCTCGACGTCTGCGCGCTCGCCAACAACCACGTGCTGGACTACGGCCATCGTGGCCTCGAGGAGACGCTGGCGTCGCTCGCCGCGGCGGGCGTGAAGACGACCGGCGCCGGCCGCGACATCGCCGCGGCCGAGCGCCCGGCGGTCGTGGACGTGCCTGGAGGCCGCCGCGTGGTGGTCCACGCCGCCGGGACGAGGTCCAGCGGCATCCCGGCGACCTGGGCGGCGACCCCGACGCGGCCGGGCGTCGTCCTGCTCGCCGACCTGTCCCCCGCGACGGCGGACGCGCTCCTCGAGCGCGTCTCGACGGCGAAGCGGCCGGGCGACGTCACCGTCGTGTCCATCCACTGGGGCGGCAACTGGGGCTACGACGTGCCGGACTCCCACGTGCGCTTCGCCCACCGGCTCGTCGAGGGCGGCGTCGACGTGGTCCACGGCCACTCGTCGCACCATCCGCGGCCGGTGGAGGTGCACCGGGGGCGGCTGATCCTCTACGGCTGCGGCGATTTCATCGACGACTACGAGGGGATCGGCGGCCACGAGGAGTTCAGGGCCGAGCTGGTGCTGATGTACTTCGCGAGGCTCGACGCCCGCACGGGAGCGCTGGCGGCGCTGCGGATGGCGCCGATGCGGATCCGTCGGATGCGTCTCGAGCGCGCGAGCCGCGCCGAGGCCGCGTGGCTCGCGGCGACGCTCGGAGCGATCTCGGCCCCGCACGGATCCCGCATCGCGCTCGCCGGCGACGGCGCCCTCGCGCTCGAGCGGGACCCGCCGTGAGCAGGCGCGCGGTCGGCGGACGACGTCGACGGTCTCGCCACTGCGCGCGGCGCGCCGCCTCGTCGCCGGGTCCGCGGTGACGCGCGCCCCCGACTCGGGGCGGACGAGCCCCGGACGCTCGCGCGCCGACGCCCCGGCCCGCGTCGCCATCGGCGTGTCCACCCGCCCCGGACCCGCCGCCCGTGTCCGGATGCCGGTGTCCGCCAGCTCGTCGGCGAGCGCCTCGGTGAAGCCCACGACGCCGAACCCGGTCGCGCAGCGCGTGACGTCGGCGGCGGCGCCGTCCTTCCCGGGGAGCGAGGCGACGTTGACGGATGGCGCCGGCGCGTCGCCGGAGCACGAGCGGCGGCGCGCGGGTGACGAGCAGCGGGCCGGACAGGTTGGCGGCGATCATCGCCTGGAGCGTCTCGACACCGAGGCGCACCAAGGGGGCCGGCCCCGCCCCGGTGACGAGCGCGACGGGCGCCGTCGCGGTGACGCGCCGGGACACGTCACTCGAGCTGCCCCGGGCGACTCGCGGCGCGTGACGCACGGGCGATGTCCGGCGGCGCGCACCCTCGAGGGCACGACGGCGCGGGGACGGGACGCCTCACCCGGGGCTCTTTCGGGGCGGGAACTCCCCAGGCCGGCGGTCCCGGAAGCGTCCCAGGCTCGCAAGAACGCTCGTCCGGCGAGCGTGGCAATCGCCTTGCACCGTCCCCGCCGGCATGTCGAGCACGACGCTCGAGCCTCCGGTCGACCGGATCCGCCACGACGACGCGGAGGCATCCCGCGCCGCGTCCGCCGGGCCCCGCACCGACGACCTCCTCCGCTCCTACCTGCGCGAGATCGGGAGGATCCCCCTGCTGTCGGCCGAGCAGGAGCGGCAGGCGGCCAGGGCGATCGAGGAGCTCCGGCTCGCGCTGCAGCAGGAGGGGGCGGATGTCGAGGCGTGCGCGGCGGCCCTCCGCGAGGCCCGGCGGGCGCTCATCGAGGCGAACCTCCGTCTGGTCGTCTCGATCGCCAGACGCCACGCCGACTCCGGCGTCCCGCTGCTCGATCTCGTCCAGGAGGGCAACCTCGGCCTGATGAAGGCCGTCGACAGGTTCGATCACCGCCGCGGGTTCAGGTTCTCGACGTACGCGACGTGGTGGATCCGCCAGGCGATCCTGAAGGCGATCGCCGACCGCGGGCACACGATCCGGATCCCCGCTCACGCCACGCACGCTCTCGGGAAGATGGCGCGGCTGGCCCGCGCGATGAGCCAGGAGCTCGGCCGCCAGCCCGCCGTCGACGAGCTCGCGTCCCGCCTCGGCATGTCCGCGGACCGGGCGCGGCTGCTCGGGAACTCTCCGCGGCAGCCGCTCTCCCTCGACTCGCCGGCCGGCGACGACCGCCCGCTCGCCGACGTCCTCCGCGACGAGACCGCCGCGTCGCCGACGGACGAGATGGCCGGTCGCGAGCAGAGCGCGCGCGTCCGGCGGGCGCTGGCCGGGCTCGCCACCCGCGAGCGCGACATCCTGAGCCTGCGCTTCGGCCTGGCGGGCGACGACGACCTCACGCTCGCGGAGATCGCCGAGCGCTTCGCGCTGAGCCGGGAGAGGATCCGCCAGATCGAGGCGAGGGCGCTCCGGAAGCTGCGGAGCCGCCCCGACCTCCGCCCCTCGTGACCGCGGCCGCTCCCCCGGCGCGTCACCCCAGCAGCGCGATCGTCGCGACGCCGGCCAGCACGAGGGCCAGCTGCACGAGCCCCTGCCCCGCGGCCGCGCGACGGTGGAGGCCGGGGATCAGGTCGGCGACCGCGACGTAGAGGAAGCTCGCCGCCGCCAGCGCGAGCAGGTACGGCGTCAGCGGCCGCATCGCCTCGAGCGCCAGCCAGCCCAGCAGGCCGCCGATCGGCGTGGCCGCGCTCGACAGCGTGTTGAGCGCGAGCGCGCGGGCCGGCGGGTAGCCGGCGTCGAGGAGGATCGCGAAGTCGCCCAGCTCCTGCGGCAACTCGTGCGCCATCACGGCGATCGTCGTCGCGACGCCCAGCGGGACCGCGGTGACGAACGCCCCGGCGATGACCACGCCGTCGACCAGGTTGTGGAGGCCGTCCCCGAGCAGGACGAGCGGCCCGCCGGCGCCGTGCAGGCCGCACTCGCCGTCGTGGCAGTGGCGCCAGAGCACCAGCCGCTCGAGCGCGAAGGAGCCGACGAGGCCCGCGAGCAGCGTCCAGAACACGACGTCGGCGTCCGCCTGGTCGAGCGCGTGCGGCAGCAGTCCCAGGAGCGCCGCGCCGAGGAGGCCTCCGACCGCGTAGGCGAGGAGCGCCGGAAGGAGCCGCTGCCTCAGGGACCGGGGCACGAGCAGCACGAGCGCCGCCGCCGCGAGCATCGCGACGACGGTGGCCAGGCTCGCGGCCAGGACGAGGACCGGCCTCAGATCGCGACCTCGGGCTCGAGCCGGACCGGCGTGTCGAGCGACGCGGAGACGAGACACGTCGCCTCGGCCTTCTCGAGCGCGCGCCGCACCCGCGCGGGGTCGGCGCCCGCCGGAAGCGCGATGCGCGGGCGCAGGACGATCTCGGTGAACCGCATGCTCCCCCCGGCGCGGTCGACGGTGCCCTCCGCGTCGACCGTGAGCGCCGTGAACTCGATCCTCGACGCCTTCGCGATCGCGCGGAACGTGAGCAGGAAGCACGCCTCCACGGCGGCGAGCAGGAGCTGCTCGGGGCTCCAGGCGTCGCCGGGGCCGTCGAAGTCGACCGGTGGCGCGGTGCGCAGGTCGGGGACTCCGGGGCTCGACAGCACGGCGTGGCCCTCGGGCCCGCCGTGGATCCTCGCCTGATAGCGGTGCGGCAGCGGCTTCATCGCGTCCTCCTGGACCTCAGGTACACGAACCAGTAGACGCCGCCGACGAGCAGCGCGCCGCCGACGACGTTGCCGAGCGTGACGGGCAACAGGTTGCGCCAGACGAACGCCGACCAGCTCAGCGCCGCCGCCTCCGCCTGGAGGCGCCCGGCCGCGACGAACGCCGGATCGAGCGCGACGATCAGGAGGCCGGCGGGCACGAAGTACATGTTGGCGACCACGTGCTCGAAGCCGGCGGCCACGAACGCGCTGATCGGAGGGACGATGGCGAGGATGCGGTCCGCCGTCGTCCGGGCGCTGAACGACAGCCAGACCGCCAGGCAGACGAGCGCGTTGGCCAGGATGCCGAGGACCACGGCCTGGACGAAGTCCAGACGGACCTTGGCGGCCGCGATCGCGACGGCCGTCGCCCCGAACGCGCCGTGACCGCTCTCGTGCGTGCGCGCCAGCACCAGCGCGAGGGCGACCGCCGTGGCGCCGGCGAAATTGCCGGCGTACGCGAGCGCCCACGCCCGGCAGAGCGTCGCCGCGCCGATCCGTCCGCCCGCCCAGGCCATCACCATCAGGTTGTTCCCGGTGAAGAGCTCGGCGCCGCCCACGACGACCAGGACGAGCCCCGTGCTGAACACGACGCCGGCGAGGATCCGGGTGGGACCCCACGGCGCCGCCGCGCCGCCGGCGAGCGCCACCGTGGCGAAGACGGCGCCCAGCGCGATGAACGCGCCGGCCAGCACGGCGAGGGTCACGAGCCGCGGCGCGTCCATTGCCGCCTTGGCGACGCCGACCTGCTCGGCGCGCTCCGCCATCTCGGCCGGAAGGAGCGCGTCGAGCCGCTGGGCCACGGGGAGGTCAGGCACGGAGGGCGCGGGTTCCGGAGGTCACGGCGCGGCGCGCCGTCCCGCCGGCGCCCGGACGGTGAGGACGGGACAGCGGGCGTGAGCGAGGATGCGCGCCGCGACGCTGCCGATCAGCAGCCGGGGCAGCCCGCTCCGGCCGTGCGTGCCGATCACGATCGTGCGGGCGCGCCGGCGTCGCGCCTCCTGCACGATCGCCTCGTGCGGGATGCCGCGCAGCACGACGCCCGAGGCCCGGACGCCGGCCTCGCGCGCGCGGTCCACGAGACGGCGGAGCCGCGCGCGGGCGCCGGCCTCGGCCGCCTCGACGAAGCGCGCGTACGTCGGCGGCGACACGATCGTGGCCTCCGGCACCTGGACCAGCGGCGAGACGACGTGGACGATCAGCAGCGGCGCCCGGCGCCGCCGCGCCAGCGACAGCGCCTCGCGGAACGCCGGGCGCGAGGCGGCGGAGAAGTCGGTGGCGTGGACGATCGGTCCGGCGGCGGTCATGAGGCCTCCCGTGTTCGGAAACGTCGGACGGGTTTCTAGGCGGCCGCGCGGCTCGCGACGTCGCGCACCTCGAAGCCGCGAGCGCGCAGGGCGGCGACCGCCGGCCCGGGGTTGATCGTCGTCACGCGGACGATCGCCTCCCTGAGGCCGCGGCGGTTCACCAGCGTCATCACGCTCGCGACCGGGACGCCCGCGGCATCGAGCGCCTGCACGATGTCGACCAGGGCCGACGGCCGGTCGCCGACGACGACGTCGAGCCGGCTCGACGGCTCGCCCGCGCCCATCGCGCGCACGAAGAGGTCGAGGACGTCGGTCTCGGTGAGGATGCCGACGAGACGGCCGCCGTCGGTGACGGGCAGCGCGCTGATCTTCTCCTTCACCATGAGGCGGGCGGCCTCCTCCACCGGGAGCCACGGCGCCGTCGTGGCCACCGACCGCGTCATGATGTCGTCGATCGTCACCCGGTCGAGCAGGTAGTGGAGCTCGTGGGCCGAGAGGCTCGTCGCCGACGAGGCCATCGCGCGCTTGACGTCCCGGTCCGACACGATGCCCGCCAGCACGGCGCCGTCGACCACGGGCAGGTGGCGGATGCCGCGCTCGCTCATGACCCGCACGGCCTCCGGGAGCGTCGTGCGCGGCGTGACCGTGACCAGCTTCGTGTTCATGACGTCGCCGACGAGCATCCGTGCCTCCTTCGCTGGACGAGTGCGCGGCCTTCCCCGGCCGGATGCCCGATGCACGAGGAGTGCCGGGCCCCGCCGGCGCCGCGCCACGCGGGAAAGTGGGGGCTTTCACGGCGTCCGCCGGCCCGCGCGGCGGCCGGGGGCGTGGGGTTCGCGTGTCCCACGTGAGGCGCCCGCGGGCCATCTTCCCCCGGGCCCGCGTCGCGCCAACCAGGCGGAATCGCCGCCCTTCCGGCCCGGCATCGCGCTTGCGTCACGGGGCCGCGGCGCCGAGGGCGCGGGAGGAGCCGGCCATGAAGGTCAGCGACGTGATGACCCGCGACGTGATCGCCGTGTCGCCGGATGCCTCGATCCACGCCGCCGCCCAGCTCATGGTGGACCACGGGGTCAGCGGCCTGCCCGTCGTCGACGACGCGGGCGCGCTCGTCGGCATCCTGAGCGAGGGCGATCTCATCGTGCGGCAGAAGCCGCGTCTCTGGCCCCGCTGGTGGCAGCTCTTCCTCGCCGACGGCCAGCGCCTGGCGCAGGACTACCAGAAGGCGATGGGCACCACGGTCGCCGAGGTGATGACGCGGGCGGTCGTCTGCGTGTCGCCGGACGCGCCGCTGAGCGCCGCCGCCCAGCTCCTCGACGAGCACAACGTCCGGCGCCTGCCCGTCATCGAGCGCGGGGCCCTCGTCGGCATCGTGAGCCGCGGCGACCTCGTCAAGGCGCTCGCGATCGCGCGCGCGGGCGCGGAGCCGCCGCTCACCGACGCCCAGCTCGTCAGCGAGATGAAGCGACGCATGGGCGGCGAGCCGTGGACGTCGACTCACAACGTGCTGATCGAGGCGCAGGACGGCGTGATCACGCTCTGGGGCCTGGTCGACGGGCCGGCGGAGAGGTCGGCGCTCGAGACCATGGCGCGGTCGATCCCGGGGTGCCGGGGCGTGCGCTCCGAGGTCGTCGACCGCGCCGGCCTCGCCCGCTACGGCGCGGCGTGAGCGCCTCGTAGCGCCGGCTCCAGCACCGCCTCGAGCGCGCCGGGCGCGGCATCGACCTCGTAGCGGACCCGCACGACCGGCCGGCGGAGCCGGAGGCTGCGCCCGAGGTCGATCGGCGTGCCGAGCAGCACGAGGTCGCAGGGCACCGCGTCGATCGTGGCCTCGAGCTCGGCGAGCTGCTCCCGTCCGTAGCCCAGCGCCGGCAGCACCGGGCCGAGCGTCGGGTGCCGCTCGAACGCCTCGCGGATCGTGCCCTTCGCGTACGGCCTCGGATCGACGAGGACCGCGCCGTGGCGGCGCGCGGCGAGCGCCGCCGCCCCGGACGCCATCCCGCCGTGGGTCATCGTCGGCCCGTCCTCGACCGCCAGCACCCGCCGCCCGCGCAGCGCCTCCGGCGCGTCGACCGTGAGCGGCAGCCGCGTGTCGACGATCGCCGCCCGGGGGTTCAGGGCGCGGATCGCCCCGCGCACGGCGTCGACGTCGGCGGGCGCCGCCGAGTCCTCCTTGACGATCACGGCGACGTCGGCGGCGCGCAGGTTCGCCTCGCCCGGGTGATAGCGGGACTCATGTCCCGGCCGGAGCGGATCGACCAGGCACAGGTGCACCGTCGGGACGAAGAAGGGCAGGTCGTTGTTGCCGCCGTCCCAGACGATCACGTCGGCCTCGGCCTCGGCGCGCGCGAGGATCGCGGCGTAGTCGACGCCGGCGAAGACGACGCTGCCGTTCTCGACGTGGGGCTCGTACTCCTCGCGCTCCTCGAGCGTCACGCCGGCCGCGTCCAGGTCGTCGAGCGTCGCGAACCGCTGGACGCGCGCGGCCTGGAGGTCGCCGTACGGCATCGGGTGGCGTACGACCACGACCCGCCGGCCCCGCTCCCGGAGGATCTCCACGACCCGCCGGCTCACGGGCCCCTTGCCGCAGCCCGTCCGGACCGCGCAGACCGCAACCACCGGGCGGCGCGAGGCGAGCGCGGTGCGGCGCGGCCCGAGGAGCGCGAAGTCGGCGCCGGCGGCGAGCGCCCGGCTCGCCAGGTGCATCACGTGCTCGTGGCCGACGTCGCTGTACGCGAACACGACGAGGTCGACGCGGCGCTCCCGCACGAGACGCTCGAGGTCCTCCTCGGCCTCGACCGGGATCCCGTCCGGGTAGCGCGGCCCCGCGAGCGACGCCGGGTAGCGGCGTCCCGCGATCCCGGGGATCTGCGCCGCCGTGAAGCCGACGACCTCCACCGCGGGGTCGTCGCGGTAGACGACGTTGAAGTCGTGGAAGTCCCGGCCCGCCGCGCCGAGGATCAGGACGCGCGTCGGCGTCACGGCGCGTGGACGGGCGCCCGGCAGGGATGGCAGCCGTACGGGTCCCGGCCGTGGCGGTCGCCATCGATGAACCACGGCGGTCGCGCCCCTCGATCGCGGTCGCGCACGGAAGGCTCCTAGAGCGGGAACCGGAGGCGAGCCGCGATGCCGCCGGCGGCCTCCAGGCCCGGATGGGCGTCCACGATCTCGACCGTGCCCCGCGACGCGAGCACGCGGGCCACGATCACCGCGCCGAGATCGACGGCCGCCGTCCCGGCGCCGCACGCGCGGCACGCCGGATCGGTCGTCGCGGCGAGGGCTCCGCAGGCCCCGCACGCCCGCCCGGCGTCCGCGAACCCGGCGAGCACGTAGAGCCGGTCGACGGCCCCGCGCGCCACCGCCGCGACGACGCCCGCCGCGCCGGCCACGGCGCGGCCACCCTTGGCCGCCTCGGTGAGCACGTGGTCGAGCGCCCCGGCCCGGCGCGCGCGATCCTGCTCCTCGACGATGCGCGAGGCGCGGTCCGCCAGCGCGCTCGCCGGCTCGTGAGCGGCCGCCGTGACGGCGCCGTCGACGAGCGCCGCCAGGTGCGACGGCAGCCGCTTCCTGAGCTGCGCCAGCGCGCGCGGCTCGCCGGCGAGCACGAGACGCTCGACGTCGTGCTCGCGCGCCGCCTCCTCCGCCGCCCTCGCGACGGCGTCCAGGTGCTGGTCGCGGTGGACCTCCACGTGGCGCTGGTAGCGGGACTGGGCGAGCTGGGCCCAGCCCCCCCGCGCGTGACGCCCGGGAACCTCGTGCTCGAGCGTCACCTCGTCGACCGCGCCGTGGGCGTCCAGCGAGACGAGCCGCGCCCGCTCGCCGTCGACGAAGACCACGAGCACCGGGCGCGCCCGCTGCAGCGCTTCCGCCAGCGGCGCCAGGAAGGGCCGGTCACCCACGACGAACCGCGGCTCGAACGGGACCCGCGTCGGCAGCAGATCCCTCACGCCGAGGCCCGCGCAGGCGAACAGCGCGATGCCGCGGGCGTCGGGAGCAACCTCCTGCGCCACCAGCCGCCGCCCCTCCTCCTCCACCCAGCGCAGGTCGTCGGCGAGCGCGGCGCCGCTCGCGTCGGCCCGCGCCCGCCCGATCGCCGACTCGAGGAACAGGCGGACCCGATCGCGGTGGTGCTCGTCCGCCCACCGCGTGTCGAGGTACACGCTGACGACGGGCGTCGGCGCGGCCTCGATGCGCGCCAGCTCGGCGAGCCGGGCGCGGGCGTCCTTCAGGAGTCCGGGCGTGCTCACCACAGCAGCCGCCTGGCGGCGTAGTACTTCTTCGGGCGCCGCCGGCTCTCGCGCCGGCGCTCCCGGTAGCGCTCGAGCTGCCGCTCGAGCGCGTCGGCGGCCCCGTCGAACGCGGCCCGCGCGGCGCGCGCCGACGCCTCGGCCCGCAGCGCGGGGCGGTACGGCAGGCGCACGGTCAGCGCGCAGCGGATCGCCGGCCCGCCCTTCGGGCCGTCGTCGTCCACGAAGGCCGCGGCCGCATCGACGGGCTTCACCCTGAGCCCGCGCAGCGCGGTGTTGAGCCGCATCCGCACGTGCGCCGCGAGCGCCCCGTCGCCCCTGAGCCCCCTCACGTCGATCTCCATCACGCCTCCGTCTCCGCCTGGCCGTCGGGGATCGCCCGCACGACGCCGGGCGCCGTCTCGAGCACGAGCTCTCCGTGGACGTTCACGCCGAGCGCGAGTCCCCTCGCGATCTCCGCGGTCGAGCGCACGACCACGCGCCGGCCGACGAGGGCGTCGCGGGCGCGCCATGCGCCGAGCACCGCCGTCGGGCCGTCCGTCCGGTAGATGTCCACCCACTTCTCGAGAAGGTTCAGGAACGCCGCCGTGAAGACGTTGCGGTCGATCGGCCGCCCCGCGGCCTCGTGGACCGACGTCACGCTGTCGGCCGCGGCGCCGAGCGCCTCGCGCAGCGCCTCGCGCGTGACGTTGAGATTGACGCCGACGGCGAGGATCACGTACTCGACGCGGGCGCCCGTCGTCGCCGAGGCCGCCATGCCGGCGCCCACCTTGCGGCCCTCGATCAGCACGTCGTTGGGCCACCGCGTCGCCGCCGCCACGCCCTGCGCGCGGATGGCGTCGCAGACCGCCAGCGGCGCGACCAGCGCGAACACCGGCACGGCGTCGCGCGCGATCCGCGGCCGGAACAGCACGGCGGCGTGCACGTTGACGCCGGGCGGCGAGAACCACGGCTGCCCCGTCCGGCCGCGACCCGCGCGCTGCGCCTCGGCGAGGACCACGGTGCCCTCGGGAGCGCCCACCTCGGCGAGCGCCCGGAGCGCGCCGACCGTCGAGTCGACCTCCTGGTAGAGCAGCGTCTGGAATCCGACGTCGTGCGTGTCCAGCTCGCGCCGGATCAGGTCGATGCACAGCGCGTCCGACTGCGTGCACTCGTCGAGGCGCATGCCGGAGGCCGGAGCAACGGCGATGCCACACGCGAGACGCCGCGAAATCCGCGGCCTTTCGCGGCTCCGGCGAGCGGCGCTGCGGGGCGTCCGCGCCGCGCCGTGCACCACGGCCGCCCCACCCGGGCGGTCGGGGCGCCACTGACCCACCGCAGGGAAGGCGGCGCCTCAGCGAAAGGACGCCCCGCGCGGCGGCGAGCCTCGAGATTTCAACAGGTTCCGCGCTGGCAGCATCGTTGCACCTCCGGCGGCCTCGGAGCGAACGGCGGAGCGAACGGCACACGAGGGAGGCGCGTGATGAAGCTGGAGACGATCCTGGTCCCGCTCGATGGCTCGCGGCTGGCGGAGGCGGCGCTGGAACCGGCCCTCGAGCTGCTGAAGGACAGCCCCGGCGCCACGCTGGTGCTGCTGCGCGCCGTGGAGGCCACGACCCTTCCCGGCGCCGATCCGGTCGACGCGCAGGTCGCCGTCGTGCGCGAGGCCGAGTCGTATCTCGAGAGCATCGCGGCGCGCCTGGCGCGCCAGGGCGTCTCCAGCGTGAAGACGTCCGTCTGGTACGGGCCGCCGGCGCCCTCGATCGTCGAGGCCGCCCAGGCCCGCCGCGCCAGCATCATCGTGATGAGCACCCATGGACGCAGCGGCCTCGGCCGGCTGATCCTCGGGTCCGTCGCCGAGTCCGTGGTGCGCGGCACGCGCACGCCGATCCTCCTCGTCCGCGACCACGGCGCGCCCGTCGCGGTCCCGGCCGGGGCGGCCAGGGCGGCGGAGACCAGCCGTGTATAGGCGGGTGCTCGTCCCCCTCGACGGCTCGCGGCTCGCGGAGGGCATCCTGCCGTTCATCCTCGAGATCGCCGGCCCCCTCGACGTGGAGGTCGTGCTGCTGCGGGTCGTCACGCCGATGCCGCCGTCGGTGATCGAGGCGTCGCCGCACGTCGAGATCGACGACGTGGAGGCGCGCCTCGCGGAGGCGGGCGCCTACCTCGCGCCGCTGGCCCGGAGCCTCGGCGAGCGCGGGGTCAGGGCGTCGACCATGGTCAGGCGCGGCGAGCCCGCCCGCGAGATCCTCGCCGGCGCGCGGGAGGCGGGGGCGGACCTCATCGCCATGACGACGCACGGGCGCAGCGGCCTCGGTCGCCTGCTGTTCGGCTCCGTCGCCGAGGCGGTCCTGCGGCACGCCGAGGTCCCCGTGTTCCTCATGAAGCTCACGCAGGCGCAGGTCGAGGCGCGCCTGGCGCGGGGAGCGCTGGGATGATCGCGACATCTCCCCTGGACGCGACGGACATCCAGCGCCGCCTCACCGCCGGCACCGTGGGGACCCGGCTCCACCTGTACGCCGAGGTCGCGTCGACGAACGCGACGCTGCGCGAGCTGGCGCGCGCGGGAGCCCCCGCGGGGACGGTCGTCCTCGCCGAGGCGCAGACCGCCGGGCGCGGGCGGCACGGGGCGTCCTGGTTCTCCCCGGCGGGGGTGAACCTCCACGCGTCCGTGCTGTTCCGCCCGCGGGTCGCGCCGCCGGAGATCGGCGTCTTCACGTTCGTCGCCTCGCTCGCGCTGAGCGACGCCGTAAGGGAGCAGGGCCTCGCGCCGGCCATCAAGTGGCCCAACGACGTCCTGGTCGCGGCCCGGAAGGTCGGCGGCGCGCTCGTCGAGAGCGCCGTGCGGGACGAGACCGTCGAGTGGGTCGTGGTCGGCATCGGCGCTAACCTCAACGTCGAGCCCCGTGCCCTCCGCGAGGCGCTCGGCGACGCCGGGCGCTACGCGACGTCGCTCGCGGCCGAGCGCGGGCGGGAGATCGACCGCAACGCGTTCGCGGCGTCGTACCTGAACCATCTCGACCGGTGGGCGGCGGCCTGGGCCGACCGCGGGCCGGAGGCCGTCCTGGCCGCCTGGCGCGACCTCGACATCCTCACCGGCCGTCGCGTCGAGATCCGCGGGACGGACGGCGTGTTCGAGGGCCGGGTGCTCGGCGTCGACGCCACGGGCGCGCTCCTCGTGCGGGACGACCGGGGCACGCGCCGGACCGTCACCGCCGGCCAGGTCCGCATCCTCGACTGACGTCACCGGGGGGCCCGGCCGGTCCCCCGGTCCTCTCGCGCGGCAGCCCTACCAGACGCGGAAGCCCGGACTCCGGAGCGGCGTCGTCGTCACGGCGCGGACCAGCGCGCCCCCCACGCGGCGAGTCCAGCCGGCATGCCGACGGGGCGGCGATGCCGGGCAGGCTCTCGTCGTCCACGGTCCGCTCCGGCGGGATCTTCAGGCGGTGCTGATGAGCGCGCGGACCCGCGCGGCGAGCGCGGAGGCCTGGAAAGGCTTCGAGAAGAAGGCGGCGGCGCCGGCGCCGATCGCCTCCGCGCCCCGGCCGTACCCCGACACCACGATGACGGGCGTCGGCGCGTTGCTCGCCGACGCCCGGCGCACGATCTCGAGACCGTCGCCGTCGGGCAGCCGGAGGTCGGCGATCACGAGCGCGAAGTGCTCCCGCGCGAGGGCGGCCAGCCCCCCCTCGCACGACGTGGCCGTCACGACCCTGAAGCCGTCGCGAGTCAGGAGGCGCCGGTAGGTGGCGAGGAGATCCACCTCGTCATCCACGACGAGGATCGACAGGACGGGGTTCTCCACGCCCGGGCTCGCGCTCGTCGTCGCCCCCTGCGTCGAGAGGTTCACTCCCTCACTCCGCGGCCCGCGCGCGCCCATTCGAGGCGATCCGTTCCCCCGTGCGCGCCCGGGAACGCTGGCTCAGGGGAGCCCCTGGCAACCGCTGTGCCAGAGCGGTCCCGGCCCGGGATCGAGCAATTTCCGGGGCATGGAGCCCCGGCGAGCGGCCGACCGCCGTGGCGGTCTCGCCCCACACTGGGTCAGCGGTGTCCCGCCGGCGACCGGGAGGCTCAGAGGATCGAGAAGCGGCGCCACCGCATCGCCTCCCTGACCCGGGCGACCGCCAGCGCCAGCGCGGCCCGCCGGGGCGGGACCCCCTGGACCTGCGCCGCCTCGAGCACCGCGGTAGTGTTCGCGCGGATCCATCCTCGATGGTGGCGAACGCGGCCGTCGCCGTCGCGGCGCGGTGCTCCATCGCCGCGCAGATGACGCCGCCGGCGTTGGCGACGAAGTCCGGCACGACGAGCACGCCGCGCTCGTGGAGCGCCTGCTCGGCGCCCGGCGTGAACGGGATGTTGGCCCCCTGCAGGACCAGTCGAGTCTTGAGCCGCCCGACGTTGTCCTCGCGCACGACGTCGGCGCCGGCGGCGGGGATCCAGATGTCGCACTCGACGTCGAGGATCGCGTCGCGCTCGAGCCGCTGCCGACCGTGGTCGGCGACGCTCCGGCCGGCGTCCTTCAGCGCGATCAGCGCCGCCACGTCGAGGCCGGCCGGATCGTACGCCGCGCCCCGCGAGTCCGCGACGGCGACGACGAGGGCCCCGCACTGGACGAGGAAGCGGGCGCTGTGCCGGCCCACCGCGCCGAAGCCCTGGATCGCGACCCGGGCGCCCCGGAGCGCGAGCCCGCAGCGCGGCGCGGCCACCTCGGCGGCGTGGCGGATGCCCCATGCCGTCGCCCCGAGCTCGTCGAGCGGGATGCCGCCCAGCGCCGCCGGCAGGCCAACCGCGCGACCGATCTCGTCGTGGACCCACGCCATGCAGGACTCGTCCGTCCCCATGTCGGGGCCGAAGATGTAGTCGCCCTCGTCACGGAGCGCGTGGGCGAAGGCGCGGACGAGCCGCTCCTTGCGCTCGGCCGGCATGCGCGGGTCGCCGCGGAGCACCGACTTGCCGCCGCCGTGCGGCAGGCCGGCGGCGGCGTTCTTGAGCGTCATCGCCCGGGCCAGCCGCGCGCACTCCTCGAGGGTCACGTCGGTCGCCATGCGGAGCCCGCCGATCGACGGGCCGCGGGCCACGTTGTCGACGACGAGGGCCGCCTCGAGCCCGAGGGCCGGCTCCCGGACCTGGATCAGCTTCGCCGGGCCGAGGTCGTCGGCGATCACGCGCCATGCCGCCTCTCCGCGTCGCGGCTGCGGCACGGCGACGGTCGCCCCTCGGCGGGGCGATCGATCGTCATGCGGCACCTCCTCCGGTGCGGTGTCGCGCAACTCGGATGCCAGGGCTGGGCGCGCGGAATGCGTACAATGCGGGGACCTCGACGCTCACGCGCGGGCGGCGCGGGGCGGGGGCGCCCCACCGGGGGCGCGGCCACCCCAGCGCGCGCCGCGCGGGCCCGTCGAATCACGGGGCCGCGCGCATGGCAGGGGCCTTGCTCATCCGTTCCCGGGTCCGGGGCGCCGGACCACGGAGGGGCTCCATGAAGATCACGGTCGGCGTCGTCGAGACGGACATCGGCTCGATCGGCGCGATCCTCATGACCCGCCGCCGCGGCGACGGCGACGCGGGCATCCACCAGCCGGCCTGGGACGCCTCCGTGGCCGGCCCGTCGGCCTCGACCTCCCGCGCTACCTCGCGTTCGCCGACCCGATGAACACGCCGGGCCTGCTCCCGGCGCCGCGGATGTCCCGCGGGTTCCGCTTCGTCGTCATGGACGTCATGCGGACGGATGCCGACCACGTGATCGAGCTGGACGCGCCCGAGGAGCTGCACGACCTGGCCGCACTCCTGCGCGACGTCGTCGAGTCCGTCTGGTCCCGCGAGAGGGGCGAGCAGGCGGTGGCCGTCGCGACGTCCCGCCTGCACGACATCGCCGGCGACCGTCCCGGGGCCCCTGCGCCCCGGGCGGCGGCCCGGATCTTGCGTCCCGGGAAGTGAAACGGAGGAGAACAATGTCCGATGTCTTCACCCTCGCCGAGGTGAACCACCGGGTGGGCAACCGCGCCTGCCCGGCATGCGAGGAGACGTACCCGGAGCCGTGCCCCTGCGGCGGCCTGATCCACGCGACGGTCACCGCCGACGAGGACATCGACGGCAACCCCCTCGTCGCCACCGCGTGCGATGTCTGCGGGCGCTCAGAGGATCAGCTCGAGGCCATCTGAGGGCGGGCCCGACGTCGAGCGCGGCGTCGTCGAGGTCGTGACGGCGCTCGCGTCGGAGCTGGGCACCCTGCCGCCGCGGGGCCATGCGTCGCTCGACGACGTCCTCGACCGCGATCTCGGCCTGGGGAGCCTCGAGCGCGTCGAGCTCGCGCTCAGGCTCGAGCGTGCCTTCGGCATCCAGCTCGGCGACGCCGTGACCGCGGAGGCGGAGCGCTGCCGCGACCTCGCGGCGGCCATCAGGGCGGCGGGGGCACCGTCGCCGGAGCCGGAGGCGGCGCCGGTCGCGCTGCCGGGGGCCGGCGGCCGCGTGCCCTCGGAGGCGCGCACGCTCCCCGAGGTCCTGGCCTGGCACGCGGCCGCCGCGCCCGACCGCATCCACATCGTTCTCCGTCTCGAAAGCGGCCAGGAGGAGCCGATCACCTGCGGTGCCCTCGCCACCGGAGCGGCGGCGGTCGCGGGGGCGCTCCGCGACCGGGGCGTCCGCGCCGGCGACCGGGTCGCGATCATGCTCCGCACCGAGCCGGCGTTCTTCCGGGTGTTCCTCGGCGTGCTGCTCGCCGGCGCGGTCCCGGTGCCGATCTACCCGCCGTTCCGCCCCGCCCACCTCGAGGACTACGCCCGCCGGCAGGTCGCGATCCTCCGCAACGCCGGCGCGCGGCTCCTCGTCACGTTCGCCGACGTGGCGCGCCTGGGCCGGCTCGTGCGGCATCGCGTGCCGACGCTGGCCGACGTCGCCGTCGCCGACGAGCTGGTCGCGCCGCCTTCCGGCGCCCTCGTGCCGGCCCGCGACGCCGAGGCCGTCGCCCTCATCCAGTACACCTCCGGCAGCACGGGCGATCCCAAGGGCGTGGTGCTCACCCACGGCAACCTGCTCGCGAACATCCGCGCGCTGGGCCAGGCGCTGGCCGTCAGACCCGACGACGTGTTCGTGAGCTGGCTGCCGCTCTATCACGACATGGGCCTCATCGGCGCCTGGCTGGGGTCGCTCTACCACGGCATCCCGGTGGCGATCATGTCTCCCCTCGCCTTCCTCGCGCGGCCGGCGCGCTGGCTCGCCGCGATCTCTCGCCGTCGCGCGACGCTCTCCGCGGCGCCGAACTGCGCCTTCGACCTCTGCGTGAAGCGGATCTCCGACGAGGAGCTGGCGGGGCTCGATCTCTCGTCGTGGCGCCTGGCGATGAACGGCTCGGAGGCCGTCTCCGCCGACACCATGGCGCGCTTCACCGCACGCTTCGCGCCGTGCGGCTTCCGCCCGGAGGCGATGACGCCCGTCTACGGCCTGGCCGAGGTCTCGGTGGGTCTCACGACGCCGCCGCCGGGCCGCCTCCCCCGGGTGGACGTCGTGGACCGCGAGATCTTCGAGCGCGAGCGGAGGGCCGTGCCGGCGCCGTCCGGCCGGCGGTCGCCGCTGCGCTTCGTCTCCTGTGGCGCTCCGCTGCCCGGCCACGAGGTGCGCGTCGTCGACGCGGCGGGGCACGCGGCGCCCGAGCGCGTCGAGGGGCGCATCGAGTTCCGCGGGCCGTCGGTGACGCGCGGCTATCACCGGAACCCCGAGCTGACGCGAGCCGTGCTTCGCGGCGGCTGGACGGACTCCGGCGACCTGGGCTACGTCGCCGGCGGCGAGCTGTACGTCACCGGGCGCCGCAAGGACATCGTGATCAAGGCCGGACGGAACATCTATCCGCAGGAGATCGAGGACGTCGTGGGCGACGTGCCGGGCATCCGGCGCGGCTGCGTGGCGACGTTCGGCGTGCCGGCGGCAGGCACCGAGCGGCTCGTCGTCGTCGCCGAGACGCGGAGCCGCGACGCCGGCGAGCGCGAGCGCATGCGCGAGGCCATCGTCGACCGCGTGGTGGACGCCGTCGGCCTGCCGCCGGACACGGTGGTGATCGCCGGACCGGGCGCCGTGCTGAAGACGTCCAGCGGCAAGATCCGCCGCTCGGCGACGCGCGACGCGTATCTCTCCGGGGCGCTCGATCGGCCCGGCCCGTCGGTGACGCGGCAGTGGCTGCGCCTGGTCGCCGGCGAGGCGCGCCTCGCGCTCGGACGCGCGGCGCGGGGTGCCGCCGCGCTGGCGTTCGCCCTCCAGGCCGGCGCGCTCATGGCGGCCCTGCTGCCGCCGCTCGGCATCGGCGTGCTGCTCGCGCGGCGGCCGCGCACCGTGGACGTGGCGACCCGCTGGTGGTGCCGCACGGTGCTGAGGCTCGCCGGCTGCGGGCCGGACGTGAGCGGCCTCGAGCGCCTGCCCCGCGGCGCCGCCGTGCTCGTCGCCAACCACTCGAGCTACCTCGACGTCGTCGCGCTGGTAGCGGCGCTGCCGCTCGACCTGCGCTTCGTCGCCAAGCGCGAGCTGCTCTCGGCGCCCCTGGTGGGCGCCATCCTCAGAAAGGCCGGCCACCTGACCGTCGATCGCACCGACCTCTCTCGCGGCGTCGCCGATGCCGCCCGCGTGACGGCCGCCGTGCGCGGAGGCGCCGTCGTCTGCGTGTTCCCGGAAGGGACGTTCGTCGGGCGTCCCGGGCTCCTGCCCTTCCGCCTCGGCGCCTTCAAGACGGCCGTCGAGGCGCGCTGCCCCGTCGTGCCCGTCGCGATCGCCGGCACGCGGGAGGTCCTGCCCGCCGGCACGTGGCGGCCGCGGCCGGGACGGATCGCGGTCGCCGCGCTGCCGCCGATCGACGTGGCCGGCGAGGGCTGGCGCGAGATCGTGCGCCTCCGCGACGCGGCGCGCGCGGCCATCGCCGCGGTCGTCGAGGAGGACGGGACGGTGGAGGAGGAGCCGGCCGCGGCGGCGTGATCCACGGGGAGATCACGACGCGGCCGCGGACTTTGGCGACCCGATCGCATGGTCGACCCGACGCCGGAGCCGGACGCAGGTCCGATGTCCGACCGACGGCGCGACTCGCGGATCGCCGGACCCATCCCCCGACCCCCGCCCGATCCCGCCGAGCGCAGGTCGCCGCGAAGAACCGGACGCTCAGGCTGAGCGGCGGCGAGCGCGAGCGCCCACCCTGCCCCTGGCGTGCTTGAAGAACTCCACCTGCCGCAAGCGCCTCTTCGCCTCGGCGAGCGTGTCGTAGGCGCCGAACCGCCGTCCCGTCCTCTCCGAGATCACGACGTACTTGCCGCCGCGCCTGACGATCATCGCCCGCCTCCCCGTTCGGAGAGCGTCCCGGGAGTCGCCACGACGGGCGCGTGGCGGATGCCCATGCCCATCTCCCTCATGAGGTCCCACGCCTCCGCGACGGTGGTCCGGAGGCTCACGGTGACCGGGCTCGGTGTCATGAAGTCCTGCGCGTTCACGACGTCCTCCTCGTCGCACCCGGCATGCGCCGGGGCTCGTCGTTTCCTGCCGTCGTCGTCCCGGCGGCGGCGCCGGGCGTTCCCGCCCGACGTCGAATCGGCGTCACCCGTCGCGGTGCATCCGCGCTGCCAACTCCGGACCGCTCGAGATTCGCCACGTTGCGACGACGGCGCGGCGACCGGAGGGACGCCGCCCTCCCCAGGTGGGGCGGCCGCGCCCCGGCGGCCGGCGTGCCCGCCGGAAATGCGATAAGGTTGGGGGCCGCGAGGAGGATCGACATGCAGGGTGTCGTGTTTTTGGGAAACCGGAAGCTCGAGCTGCGCGACTTCGCCGACCCCGTCCCCGGCCCCGGCGAGGTCGTGCTGGCGATCAAGGCCTCGGGGATGTGCGGAAGCGACCTCCACGCCTACCGCGCCGCGGGCGACGCGGCGACGGGCCTCGGGCTCGGGGGCGGCGGGACGCCCGTGATCGCGGGCCACGAGCCGTGCGGCGTCGTCCACGCCGTCGGGGCTGGCGTCGATCCGGCGCTGGCCGGCCGGCGCGTCATGAGCCATCACTACAAGGGCTGTGGCTGGTGCCGGCACTGCCGCGGCGGCTGGTCGCAGCTCTGCCGGGGCGGCATCACCGTCTACGGCGTGACCGGCCACGGCGCCCACGCGCCGTACATGAAGGCGCCGGCCTCCACGCTGGTCCCGCTCCCGGACGCGCTCTCGTTCGAGGAGGGGGCGGCGGTCGCGTGCGGCACGGGCACCGCCTACGGCGCGCTGCGGCGGCTCGACGTCTCCGGTCGCGACACGCTGGCGGTCTTCGGCCAGGGGCCGGTGGGTCTGAGCGCGACGCTGCTCGGCCGCGCGATGGGCGCCCGCGTGATCGCCGTCGACGTGTCGCGCGAGCGCCTGGCGCTGGCGCGCGAGCTCGGCGCCGAGCACGTGGTCGATCCCCGCGCCGCCGACCCCGTGCGCGCGATCCACGACCTCACCGGCGGCGACGGCGCCGAGTGCACGATGGACTGCACGGGCCACCCCGAGGCGCGGGCGCAGGCGGTGCGCAGCGCCGGCACGTGGGGGCGCGTCGCCTTCGTGGGCGAGGGCGGCACGGTGAGCCTCGACGTCAGCAAGGATCTGCTCAGGCGGCAGATCACGATCCACGCGTCGTGGACCTTCTCGAACACGGGCCAGGAGGAGTGCGCGCGCTTCGTCGCCGACCGGCGCGTGCCGCTCGGCCGCCTGCTCACTCACCGCTGGCGCCTCGGCCAGGCCGACGAGGCCTACCGGCTCTTCGACACGCAGACGACGGGCAAGGGCGTCTTCGTCTTCGAGCCATGAGCGGCCTCGCCTGGACGCCGGCGACCGAGCTGGCCCGCCTGGTGCGCACGAAGGCGCTGTCCCCCGTCGAGATCGCGACGGCCACCCTCGCCCGCATCGAGCAGCTCAACCCGCGGCTGAACGCCTTCTGCACCGTGACGCCCGAGCTGGCCCTGGACGCCGCCCGGCGCGCCGAGCAGGCCGTGATGCGCGGGGAGCCGCCGGGGCCGCTCTGCGGCGTGCCGTTCTCGATCAAGGACCTGTCGCTGACGAAGGGCGTGCGCACGACGTCGGGCTCGCACATCTTCGCGACCCGCGTGCCCGACGCCGAGCCGCCCTTCGTGACGCGCCTCGCCGCCGCCGGGGGCATCTTCCTCGGCAAGACCACCACGCCGGAGTTCGGCTGGAAGGGCCTGGGCGACAGCCCGCTCACCGGCAGCACGCGGAACCCGTGGGACCCGCGCACGACGTCGGGCGGCTCGAGCGCCGGCGCGGGCGCCGCGGTGGCCGCGGGGATGGGGCCGATCCACCAGGGCTCCGACGGCGCGGGCTCGATCCGCATCCCGTCGGCGTTCTGCGGCGTCTACGGGCTCAAGCCGTCGTTCGGCCGCGTCCCGAACTGGCCGCTCGGCAACAACGACTACACGTCGCACGTGGGCCCGATGGCGCGTACCGTCGCCGACGCCGCGCTGATGCTCGGGGTGATGGCCGGCTCGCACGAGATGGATCGCACGTCGCTGCCCGGCCCGCCGGCGGACTACCTGGGTCGCCTCCACGACGGCGTGCGGGGCAAGCGCTTCGCGTACAGCCCCGACCTCGGCGGCCTGCGCGTCGATCCGGACGTCGCCGAGCTGGTGGCGGCCGCCGCGCGCGCCTTCGAGGACGCCGGCGCCGTCGTCGAGGAGGTGGCGGACCCGGGCTTTGCCGACACGCACGACGTCATCCGCGGCCTCTGGAGCGCTCACGAGGCCGGCATGTACGCCCGGTACCTCGGGGAGTGGCGCGACCGGATGGACCCGGGGCTCGTCGCGTGCATCGAGGACGGCGCGCGCCTCGGCCTGCTCGACTACCTCGACCTCCGCGCGCGGAAGAACGCCTACTGGGACACCGTGCGCCCGCTCTTCGAGCGTTATGACTTCCTGCTCACGCCGACGCTCTCCGTCGCCGCCTTCGAGGTGGGACGCCTCAACCCCGCGCACTGGCCGCAGCACGTCTGGGACTGGATCGGCTGGGCGTCGTTCTGCTACCCGTTCAACTTCACGCAGCAGCCGGCGGCCTCGTGCCCCGCGGGCTTCACCGTGGCCGGGCTGCCGGTCGGGCTGCAGATCGTCGGGCGCCGCTATGCCGACCTCGCCGTCCTCCAGGCCTCCGCGGTCTTCGAGCAGCTCCGGCCGTGGGCGCACCTGCGACCGGCGCTCGCCTGAGGCGCACCCGCGTCCGATCGTCGGGAAGCGCGAGAGGCCGGGCGTATAATCGACCCGGACGAGCGTTCTGGACGACCGGCCCGGCGCCGCGCGCCGAGGAGAGATCATGACGCTCATGCTCCGCGCCGTCTGCACGACCGCCGCGCTCCTGGTGCTCGCTCCGTCGCTGCACGCGGCGCCGGGCACGACGCAGGACCGGCCCTCCGGGCCGACGCCGCGCGCGCGGCCCGAGCTGACCGTCAACGATCTGTCGGTGGTCAAGCTCAACAGCAAGGCGGTCGCCGGCGCGCGCTCGGCCGCCACCCTCGGCGCCCGGCGAGAGGGCAGCGGGATCGTCATCGGCGCCGACGGCCTCGTGCTGACCATCGGCTACCTGATCCTCGAGGCCGACACGGTCGAGCTGACGACCGCCGACGGCCGCAGCATCCCCGCCGCGGTGATCGGCTACGACAGCGCCAGCGGCTTCGGGCTCGTCCGCGCCCTCCAGCCCCTCACCGTGCCGCCGGCGCAGTTCGGCGAGTCCTCGAAGATCGCCGACCGCGAGCCGGTCCTCATCGTCGGCTTCGACGGCGTCGCGCCCGCGCTCGTCGTGTCACGGCGGCCGTTCGTCGGCTACTGGGAGTACCTCCTCGACGAGGCGATCTACACGGCGCCGGCGACCGTCAACTGGAGCGGCGCCGCGCTCATGAGCCGCTCCGGCAGGCTGCTGGGCGTCGGCTCGCTCGCCGTCAACGACGCCACCGGTCCCGGCAGCCAGGTGCCCGGCAACATGTTCGTGCCGATCGATCTCCTGAAGCCGATGCTCGACGACCTCGTCAAGCGCGGCAAGACGTCCGCCCGCCCGCGGCCGTGGCTCGGCGTGCAGACGCAGGAGGTGCAGGGCAACGTGATCGTCACGCGCGTCTCCCCCGACAGCCCCGCCGACGACGCGGCCATCCGTCCCGGCGACGTCATCGTCAGCCTCGGCGGCGAGCTGGTGAAGGGCCAGGCGGACTTCTACACGCGGCTGTGGGCGCGCGGCGCGGCGGGCGTCGAGGTGCCGCTCCAGGTGCTGCGGCAGGGCCAGCTGCACAGCGTCACGATCAAGTCCATCGACCGCGACCGCTACTACCAGGCCCGCCCGACCTACTGACGGCGGGGCGCGTTCCCTCGCCGGCGGGCCGGATCGCCGGCGCGTGACTCGCCCGCCGGCGGCCTGCTATGATGCCGCGCCAGGATGCCGGACGGATCGCGACGAGTCGCCGGGGCGGGCCTCGCGGCGTTCGCGGCGGCGCGGGTTCCGGAGGCGATCCGGCGGTTCCGCCCCGGCCCGTTACCGCCGGGTGTCCTCCTGCCGGCCATCGTCCTGCTCGGCGCCACCCTCGCGCTCATCGCGCTGCTCGTCTGGCTCGGAGCGCTGTGGCACGGGACGCCGGCGCGCTACTTCCGGGAACGCGAGCCGGCCACCCACGCCTCCGGCGCGCTGCTGTTCGCCGCCGCCGCGGTGGCGGTCCTCGTCGCGCGCCGCGCCGGCGTCCCGTCGTCGCGCCGCTTCTGGAGCCTCGCCGCGGTCGGCTTCGCCTTCCTGGCCCTCGACGACCTGCTGACGATCCACGAGGACCTCGATCGCGCCATCCACGCCCTGCTCGGCTGGGACTCCCGCCACTGGCTGACCGATCACCTCGACGACGCGATCGTCGCCGCCTACGGGCTGGTCGCGGTCGCGTGGGCGTATCGCCACCGGGCGGACATCCTCCGCCTCCGCTGGACGGCTCTCCTGCTCGGCGTCGCCTTCGCCGGCTTCGCCGCCATGACGGCGATCGACTTCGCCGCGCAGCGACCGGAGATCGAGGAGAGCCTGAAGCTCCTCGCGGAGGCGCTCATCGTCATCGGGCTCCTCGCCGCGCTCCGCGATCCCGCGCTGCGAGAGCCGCCCGGCGGTCGGCTGCCGCGCTGACCGTCGGCCGCGGCTACCGCCCGCCCTCGGGATCCGGCGTGCCGAGCCAGAACGGCGTCGCCTTGCCGACCTGCTCGAGATAGGCGCGCCGCTCGGCCGCGCGTCGCGGGAACCACGCCGAGAGGTAGTCGGGATCGAGCATGTGGCGGCGCGTCTCGGTCCCGAAGAACCCGGCGAGGTCCGTCAGCGTGATGAACCCTTGCTCCGAGCGCGGCTGGAAGAGCGGCCAGCGGCGGGCGTGGTCTTCCGACCGGAAGAGGTTCATCCCCGTTCAGAGGAACGGCGGGCGGCCCCGCGACGGGCCGAAGCCGTAGTTCAGGTGGCCCACGACGCCGGGCGGATCGACGCCGACGATGCGGCCGTCGCGCATCTGGAGCGCGATCGGCTCGCCGCAGTCGAGGCACGGCGCGTCGACGCGCACCGTCTGGCCGGGGAACAGCCACGTCACCGACGTGGCCTCGAAGCCGCACTGGGCGAACCAGCGCTGCTCGCCGTTCACGGTGACGCGGTACTGGGTCGGCAGGTTGTTGAGGGGCGGGAACGAGGCGATGTAGTCGGTGTCCGGGTGGAGCCACCCGATCGTGTACGCCTGCATCACCTCGTGGAGGAGGCGCCGCCCGTCCTCCACGCGGAGGCCGAGGGTCCTCGCCGCCTCGGCGTAGTGCGGCGCGCGGCCGGTCTCGACGAGCGTGCGCATGATGAGGTGGAACATCCGGTCGGCCTGTCGCGTGTCCGTCATCGGTTCGTCGTCACCCCCCGCGGTCGAGGACGTCAGTCCGACCTTCCGCGCGCGGCGATCTCCCAGACGGCCTCCACCTTGTCGCCCCGGACGGCCCACACGCGGTCGTAGAGGTTGAAGGTGGGATCGCAGTGCGGCGGGAAGAACTCGATGCGCTCGCCGAGCCGCGGCGCGCGCGACGGGTCGCCGAACGTCAGCCGGCCGTGCTCGTCGCCGGCGAACGCGTACTCGAGCCCGCCGCGCTCGACGGCCTCGGGCGGGAACGGCCTGTCGGTGGAGAAGGCCTTGAGCCCGGCGTCGACCACGGCGCGGTCGCGGGTGGGCACGCTCACCACCGTGGCGACGACGGTGAGCGCCATCGCGAAGTCGGTGAACGCGGGGCCTCCGCGGCCGCCGATCCGCCGGTAGTCGAGGTCCATCACGGGGTAGGAGCCGCTCTGCAGCTCGGTGAGCCCCTCCAGCTCGACGTCGATGTCGTAGGTGCCCGTCGAGCCGCCGGCCACGATCTCGACCGGGAGCCCGGCCGTCTCGAGGAGCCGGCGGGTCTCCATCAGCGGCGCCATCGCGGCGCGCGACGCCTCGCGGCGCTCCCCCCAGCCGACGACGTGGGCGCAGTGGCCCGCGTACCCCTGGAGCCCGCGCAGCCGGAGCCCGGGACGCGAGGCGACGAGCCGCGCCAGCGCCAGCGCCGGCTCTCCCGGCGCCGCGCCCGTCCGCCGGCCGCCGACGTCGACGTCGACCAGCACGCCGACGACGCGCCCCGTGGCGACTGCGGCCCCGGACAGCTCGGCGACGTTGTCGGCGTGGTCGACGACGACGAGCGTGTCGGGCGCGGTCGCGAGGAGCTCCATCAGCCGGCGGACCTTGCCCGCGCCCACGACCTCGGTGGTGATCAGCAGTCCCCGCACCCCCTCGCGCGCCATCACCTCGGCCTCGCCGAGCTTGGCGCACGCCACGCCGAGGGCGCCGGCGGCGACCTGGCGGCGGGCGATCTCGGGACACCGGTGCGTCTTTGCGTGGGGCCGCAGCTGCTTGCCGGCGCGGCGCACGTGGGCCTGCATGCGCTCCAGGTTGGCCTCGAAGCGGTCCAGGTCGAGCAGCAGCGCGGGCGTCGGGATCTCGTCGCGCGTCATGGCGGGGACTCTACCACGCCGCGCGCCGGGGGCGCGTTCCGTGGGCTACACGTGATCGCGCAGCAGCAGCTCGCGCGGGTGCGGGTTCAGGTAGACCTGGCCGGCGAGGCCGGCGATCCCCAGGCGGCGCGCGTGGTGCCTCACCAGCGTCAGGGGGACGACGAGCGGCACGAGGCCGCGGCGGTAGTCCTCGATGGCCTCCGCCAGCTCGGCGCGTCCCGCCGGGTCGAGATCGCGCTCGAGACGTCCGGCGGCGTGCTGGAGGACGTTCGCGTGGCGGCCGCGCGTCGCGCGCGCGGCGAGCGCCTCCATCAGCAACCGGCCGTACGCGGCGAGCCGCTCCCGCCCGAGGCGTCCGCGCGCCTCGGCGACGAGCCGGCCGAGGCGCGCGTGGTGCGCGGGGCCGTGGGCCAGCAGCGCCAGCTCGTGGGCGGCGTGGAAGGCGACGAGATCACGCGCCCGCGGGCGCGTGCGGAGGAACGCCCGCCACCGCGCCATCGCGAAGACGCGCTCGATGAAGCTCTCCCGGATCCCCGCGTCGCCGAGCCGCCCCTCCTCCTCGACCGGCAGCGCCGGGAGCCGCCGGACGAGCGCCGCCGCGAAGATTCCCCGGCCGCCCGCGTCCGGCCGGCCGCCGTCGCCGTGGACGCGGACGCCGAGGAGCCCGCACGACGGCGAGGCGCGCTTGAGGACGTAGCCGTCGAGCCCGAGGTCCGCGAGCTGGCGCACCCGGTCGGCGGCATGGCGCCGCATCCGGCCGGTGAGATCGGCCCCGTCTTCCCGCACGAGCCGCGGCGACTCCGGCCTGCCGACGAGCCTCAGCGCCGGACGCGGCACGCCCAGTCCGATCTCGACCTCGGGGCACACCGGCACCCACTCGACGTGGGGTCGAGGACCTCGGTGAGGAAGTGGTCGCGCTTGTGGCCGCCGTCGTACCGGACGCGCTCGCCCAGCAGGCAGGCCGAGACCCCGAGCCTGACACGCTCCGGCTCCGGGAAGCGGCTCTCCA
>Ga0073934_10002235_pt1 | contig 41444 bp, 44 predicted proteins | sample LarsenN4metaG_FD_76834 | JGI IMG/M metagenome (GOLD analysis project Ga0073934, IMG submission 76834) | Hot spring sediment bacterial and archeal communities from British Columbia, Canada, to study Microbial Dark Matter (Phase II) - Larsen... ...
CTTGCCGGTGCTCGACGCCGCCACTACCCAGACGCGTCTGCCGATGGCCGAATTGTGCCGCGAGGTCGCCCTGGCCGCCGCCGAGCTGGCCGCCGGCCACATCCACAGCCCGGAGCGGCAGGCACTGCCGCTGCCCGAGGGCGGCACCCTGCTGTCGATGCCGGCCAGCGCCGCCGACATCGCCATCCACAAGCTGGTCAACGTCTGCCCGCACAACGCCGGGCTGGGCCTGGCCACCATCCACGGCGTGGTCAGCGTCTACGACGCGGTCAGCGGCGTGCCGCAGCTGCTGCTGGACGGCCCCAGCGTCACCGCGCGCCGCACCGCCGCGGTATCGCTGCTGGCGATCCAGACCCTGCTGCCGCAGCCGCCACGCCACGTGGCGCTGGTGGGCACCGGCAAACAGGCGCGCGCCCATGCCGCGGCGCTGGCCGAAACCTGGCCCGGCCTGCGCGTCGACATCCACAGCCGCAGCGCGGACAGCGCCGCCACCTGCTGTCAGCAACTGGCGCACTTGCCGCTGCAACTGACGCCCAAGGTTGGCCGCATCGACGACGGCGCCGAGGTGGTGATCCTGCTCACCACCAGCCGCAGCCCGCTGTACAACGAGCCGGCGCGCGCCGGCCGGCTGCTGATCGGCACCGGCGCCTTCCGCCCGGACATGGCCGAGCTGGGGCCGACCAGCATCGCCGGCAGCCAGTTGTTCTGCGACGACGTGCCCGGCGCCCGGCACGAGGCCGGCGACCTGATCCAGGCCGGCGTCGACTGGGCGCAGGTGCACAGCCTGGCCGACGCGCTGGCCGGCCGCATCGACCCGGCCGCGCCCAAGCTGTTCAAGAGCGTGGGCAGCGCCGCCTGGGATCTGGCCGCCGCTCGCTGTGCACTGGCCGCCAACCAACAGGAGCACCGCGCATGAACTGGCAGAGCCGAACTTTCGACACCATCGAAATGCACACCGGCGGCGAGCCGGTGCGCATCATCCCCGGCCTGCAGGGCGACATCCACGGCACCGACATCCTGGCCAAGCGCCGCGACATGCGCGAGCGGCTGGACGGCGTGCGCAAATTGCTGATGTTCGAGCCGCGCGGCCACTACGACATGTACGGCGCGGTGCTGGTGCGCCCCAGCCTGCCGGGCGCCGACTTGGCGGTATTGTTCATCCACAACGAGGGCTACAGCACCATGTGCGGCCACGCGGTAATCGCGCTGGCGCGCTACGCGGTGGATCAGGGACTGGTGGCACGCACCGCACCGCTGACACGCGTAGGCATCGAATGCCCGTGCGGCCTGGTTACCGCCTGGTTGGCGGAAGACGGCAGCGTGCGCTTCGACAGCGTGCCGGCCTTCGCCTTTGCGCTGGATCATCCGGTACACGTGCCGGGCATCGGCAAGCTCAACGTCGATATCGGCTACGGCGGCGCCTTCTACGCGGTGACCTCTGCGGCCAGGCTTGGCGTGTCGCTGGACGGCCGCCTGCGCGAGGTGGTGGACGCCGCCAGCGCGCTGAGTGAGGCGGTACGGCGCAGCATCAGCGTGCGCCACCCCGAGGCCGAGGATCTGGGCTTTCTGTACGGCAGCATCCTCACCGACGGCAAGGAACGCGCCGGCGACGGCCCCAGCCGCAATGTGTGCGTGTTCGCCGACGCCGAAGTGGACCGCAGCCCCACCGGCTCCGGCGTCACCACTCGCATGGCGCTACGCCACGCGCGTGGCCTGGTGGCGGTGGGGGAGGCCTGCCAGTTCGAGAGCCTCACCGGCGCGCGTTTCACCGCCAGCGTGAACGGCGCGGCGAAGCTGCCCGGCCACGACGCGGTCAGCGTGCGCGTGTCCGGCCGCGCCCACTACAGCGGCAAAGCCAGCTGGACGCTGGAAGCGGACGACGACATCGGGCGGGGGTTTTTGCTGCGCTAGCGCCAGCCGCGCTGCCACTGCGCGGCATCGGCCAGTGCCCGCCACGGCAGGGTGTAGTGGCGGCGGCTGAGCACCGCTTCCAGCGTGATGGTGGTGACGCGCTGCGCGTCCAGCGGATCATGCTCGACGGCGACGACCAGGAAATGCTTTTCGCGATCGCGTGGCGCGAGCGCGCTCCACTTGCTGTGCAGCAGTTTTTTCGGGCTGAGGGCGGTCATGGTGCTGGGCCTGGCTGGTGAACGGGCTAGGGCTGTGAGCCGCGGCGGCGGCAGCGGTTCCCGCGCCACAAAACAAAACACCCCCGGCCGTGAGGCGCGGGGGTGTTTTGTGCTGGCGGCCAAGGTTGGCCGCAGCGGGGATTACTTGACGTGCTTGCCGATGATGGGCAGCAGCTGGCCCAGCACTTTTGGCGGGGCGGCCACGATGTCGCCGCTTTCCAGCCAGGTCTGCTCGCCGTGCATGTCGGTGACGATGCCACCTGCCTCTTGCACGATCAGGCTGCCGGCGGCGATGTCCCACGGCTTCAGGTTGAATTCGAAGAAACCGTCAACGCGGCCGATGGCGACGTTGCACAGGTCCAGCGCGGCGGAGCCTTCGCGGCGGGCGCCGGCGGTCTTGCCCAGCACGTCCTTCAGGATGGCCAGATGGGTGTCGAGCATGCTCTGGTCCACGACCGGGAAGCCGGTGGAGATCAGGCATTCGTTCATGTTGATGCGCTTGGAGACGCGGATGCGGCGGTCGTTCATGAACGAGCCGACGCCGCGGCTGGCGGAGTACAGTTCGTTGCGGTTCGGGTCGTAGACCACCGCCTGCTGGATCTGGCCGCGATGCGCCATCGCGATGGAAATGCAGTACTGAGGATGGCCGTGCAGGAAGTTGGTGGTACCGTCCAGTGGGTCGATGATCCATTCGTATTCGGACTCGCCGATGCCTTTGGCGCCGGACTCTTCTGCTAGAATCGCGTGCTTCGGATAGGCTTCCATGATCACATCAATGATCGCCTGTTCGGCGGCACGGTCTACGTCGGAAACAAAGTCGTTGTGCTTCTTGTTTTCGACACGAACGGATTCCATGTTCAGCGATGCTCGCTGGATGATGTTGCCCGCACGGCGTGCTGCTTTGATGGCGATGGTGAGAATTGGATGCATTGATAGCCTCTGAATGAATCATCTGGGCAGGCGCGCGGGCGAGGTCGCCACGGCGCGGCTGCCATATTACTGGTCGATGTTAAGGAACAAAAAAACCCCGCGTGGTGCGGAGTTTTTGAATAAACCGCGATTCTACGCAAAAGTAGCCAATGAATAAACCCCAAGTACCTGATTTTTTGAAGAACATTCGCGTCGTGCTGGCGCGTCCCAGCCATCCGGGCAATATCGGCTCGGCGGCGCGGGCGATGAAAACCATGGGCCTGACCCGGCTGTATCTGGTCGAGCCGAAGGCGTTCCCGCACGAGGAGGCCAATGTGCTGGCTTCCGGCGCGGTGGACGTGGTGGAAAACGCCATCGTGGTGTCCAGCCTGGCCGAGGCGCTGGCCGATGTCAGCGTCGCCTGCGCGCTGACCAGCCGCCGCCGCGAGCTGTCCACCCCGCTGTCGACGCCGCGCGAGACCGCGCCGGAGCTGATGGCGCGGGCGCGCGACGGCGAGCAGGTGGCGCTGGTGTTCGGCAACGAGACCTTCGGCCTGTCCATCGACGAGGTGGAGCAGTGCAACCGGCTGGTGACGGTGCCGGGCAATCCGGACTACTTCTCGCTGAATCTGGCGATGGCGGTGCAGGTGATGACCTACGAGCTGTTCAGCCACAGCGGTGTCAGCGTCGACTACCTGAAGCCGGAAGACCGCACCGCGACGCTGGGCGAGGTCGACAGCTTCTGCGGCCATCTGGAAGCGGCGATGGCCGACGTCGGCTATCTGGAGCACCGCAACAGCGAACGCCTGCTGCGCCGCATGCGCACGCTGTTCCATCGCGCCGCGCTGCAGCGCGAGGAGATCGACATCCTGCGCGGCTTCTTCAAGCAGGCGCAGCGCTTTGCCGACGGCACGCTGCCGCCGCGCAAGAAAAGCGGCGACTGAGATGACGGCGGCCACGCTTGCGGCGCTGCACACGCCGGCGGTGCGCGACCTGGCCTGGTTGCTGACGTCCGCGTCGCCGTGGCAGGACGCCGCCGACATCGACCCGGCGCGGCTGCTGGGCGCGCAAGGTTGGCCGCAACTGCTGGCGCTGGACGCGGCGCCGCAGCCCTTGCTGGCCTATCTCGCCGCGCATCCGGTGCGGCGGCTGGGTTTTTACGCCGAGCGGCTGCTGGCGTTCTGGTTCGGCATCGCGCCGCACATCGAGCTGGTGGCGGCCAACCTGCCGGTGCGCGACGGCGGCAAGACGGTGGGGGAGTTCGACTTCCTGCTGCGCGTCGACGGTGTGCCGTTGCATCTGGAGGCGGCCAGCAAGTTCTATCTGCAGCTGGATGACGGCGCCTGGGTCGGTGCCAGCCTGCGCGACGCGCTGCTGCTGAAGGCCGGCAAGACGCGGCAGCAGCTGCAGTTGTCGCGTCACCCGGCGGCCTGCCTGCCGACGGGGTTTGCCGGCTGCGAGGTGGCGGCGCGCACCAGCGGCTGGCTGTTCTCGCCGCCGCAGGCAGCGGCGACAGGGTTGGCCGCACCGCTGAATACCGCGGCCAATCGCGGCTGGTGGATCACGTGCGATGACGACTGGCCGCAGCAGGTGGCGGACAGCCGCTGGTGCCAGCTGCCGCGCCTACACTGGCTGGCGCCGGCCTTGCTGGGTCGGGAGGACACGCTGGCGCTGGCCGATCTGCAACTGGCCAGCCGGCAGTTTGCCGCGCCACAGCTGGTGGCGGAGCTACAGCCGCGTGACGACGGCCGCTGGCAGGAAGTGGCGCGCGGCTTTGTCGCGCCGTGCGACTGGCCGCAGCCGGCGCTGCTGGCACCCTTGTTGGCGCGGCTGGAGGCGGCATGAAGACGCTGCTGCTGGTGTACGCCAGCCAGAGCGGCCACACCCTGCAGCTGGCGGACGCCGCCGCGCGCGGCATCGCCACGCTGGCGGAAGAGGTCAGCCTGCGCCAGCTGCCGGCGCTGCAGGCCGGTATCGACGACCTGCTGCAGGCCGATGCCTTGTTGCTGGCGACGCCGGAAAACTTCGGCTACATGGCCGGTGCGCTGAAGGATTTTTTCGACCGCACCTTCTATCCGGCGCAGGGGAGGGTGGACGGTTTGCCCTACGCGCTGCTGGTGTCGGCCGGCAATGACGGCCGCGGCGCGGTGCAGGCGGTGGAGCGCATCGCGCGCGGCTATCCGCTGCAGCAGGTGCTGCCGCCGCTGATCGTGCGCGGCGAGGCGACGGCGGCGGATCTGGCGGCGGCGGAGGAGCTGGGCGCCACGCTGGCGGCGGGGCTGTCGATCGGCATGTACTGAGCGTTGCGGCCAACCCTGGTCGTGGCTGCCAACCGCACCACGTCAGGCAGGTAGCAAAGAAAAAGCCACCGCAGAGGTGGCTTTGTTCGTGGCAGGAGCCGGCTCAGGGCGCGCTGGCGTCCTTTGCCTCCGGGGCGCTGGCATCGTTCGGGGCATTCACCGCCGGGGCGCTGGCGTCTGGCTCGTCGACCAGGTCGTCGATGTTCAGCTCTTCTTCCTGCTGCCGCTTGCCCTGCGGCAGGCCCAGCTGGTGGGCGCGCATCTGCAGGAAGCCGTCACGCACGTAGCTGTAGTTGTCCAGCGCCGCGCCGTCGACCATTTCTTCCAGACCCAGCAGCTTTTCGCGGGTGTTGACTGCGTTCAGCACCCGCGCCACGGAGGCCTGGGTGTGGGTGTGGAACACGCTGGTGGCCGGCTCCAGCGAGTTGCTGATCAGCATGCCGCTGCCGTCGCGCACGGTGGACGGCCCCAGCAGTGGCAGTACCAGGTAGCTGCTGTCCTGCCAGCCGTAGTGGGCGAAGGTGTCGCCCAGCGTCGCCTTGCTGCTCTTCAGTCCCATCGGCGTGGCGATGTCGATCAGGCCGAACAGGCCGAAGGTGCTGTTGAACGACACGCGCAGCACGTCGGTGAGCGCCAGTTCCGCCTTGCCCTGCAGGGTGTTGTTGGCGGCGCTGTACACGTCGCGCAGGTTGTCGAAGAAGTTGCCGACCCCGGTGCGCAGCGGCTGCGGCGTCACCTGCTGGTAGGCCTGCGCCACCGGTTTCAGTACCGCCTTGTCCGCGGCGTCGTTGAAGCGGTAAACGGCGCGGTTCAGCGGCTCCAGCGGGTCCTGCGGATGGCTGGGGGTACTGGCACAGGCGGTCAGCAACAGGTAGCCGCCGACAACAAGCAGACGTTTCATGATCGGGTTTCCGGGGGCAGTTCCAGCAGCGGGGTCAGTTCGTAGAGCCGGGCGAGGCCATACAGGCTGGCCGGGATGTGGCTCAGCTTGATGTTGCGCGCATCCTTGCGCCGGCGCAACGCCAAGAGCAGTGCCAGCGCCGCGGAGTCGCAGTGGCTGACGCCGCCGAAATCCAGCGTCATGGCACCGTTGACCAGCATCTTGTCCAGCTGCAGCTGGGTGTCGGCGACGCTGTCCATGGTCAGCGCGCCGTCAAGGCGCACCACGCCGGTCTGGGTTTCGGTCAGTTTCATGCCGCCTTGGCGCCGCTGTTCTTGTCCTGCAGCGACTTGATCAGGCCGTCGATGCCGCTCTTGCGCACCTGTTCGCCGAACTGGTTGCGGTAGATGGTGACCAGGCTGCCGCCTTCAACGGTGACGTTGAACACCTTCCAGCCCTGTGGCGTCTTGTACAGGGTGTAGTCGACGTTGATCGGCTTCTTCTCGGCCGAGCCCGGCAGGGTCACTTCCGACTTCACCACCGCCTCGCGGCCTTCGTTGTTGAGCAGCACGTTCGGCTTGATCTCGATCTGCGCGTTCTTGAAGCGGGTCATGGTGGCGGAGTAGGTGCCGACCAGCAGGGTTTCGAACTCCTTGGCCAGTTGTTGCTTCTGCGCCGGGGTGGCGGCGCGCCAGTCCTTGCCGACTGCCAGTGCGGTCATGCGCTGGAAGTCGAACTTCGGCGTCACCATGCTGATCAGCTGCTCGCGAACCTTGGCGCTGTTCTTGCCATTGTCCTTGCTCAGCATTTCCAGCGCCTGGCGCGAGGTGTCACGTACCAGATCCACCGGGGTATCGGCGGCGTGGGCCACGCTGCTCAGACCGAACAGCAGGGCAAAACAGGCAAACAGCTTTTTCATGATGGTTTTCCGTATCTCGGGTAACAAGGGCTTGGATGGTTTTTTCAGGGTGCAGTTTCCGCAGCGGCGGCATCGGCCGCGGCGGCTTTGTTGTTGCCTTCGGCAAAACTGGTCATGAACTTGCCGATCAGCTGTTCCAGCACCAGTGCCGACGAGGTCAGCTGCAGGCGGTCGCCGGGCTTCAGGTTTTCTTCTTCGCCGCCCTGCACTAGGCCGACGTACTGTTCGCCGAGCAGGCCGGCGGTGAGGATTTCGGCGCTGGTGTCACGGCTGAAATGGTACTGGCCGTCCAGCGTCAGCGTGGCGCGGGCGACGTAGCGCTGGGTGTCCAGTTCGATATTGCTGACGCGGCCGACCACCACGCCGGACGATTTCACCGGCGCCTTCACCTTCAGGCCGCCGATATTGTCGAATTCGGCGATCAGGGTGTAGCTGTTATTGTTGCTTTGCGGTGTCAGGTTGGCCACTTTCAGCGCCAGGAAGGTCACCGAGGCGAGACCGATGGCGACGAAGATGCCGACCCACAAATCAATGATGGAACGTTTCATGATGGCGAATTCCTAAAACATGAAGGCGGTCAGGACAAAGTCCAGCGCCAGGATAACCAGGGCCGAGGTCACCACGGTACGGGTGGTGGCAGAAGAGACGCCCGCGGCAGTGGGCGTGGCGTCAAAGCCTTCGAACACCGCGATCAGCGTCACCGCGATGCCGAAGAACAGGCTCTTGATCAGGCCGTTGATCACGTCGAAGTGCAGGTCGACGTTGTTCTGCATCTGCGACCAGAAGGTGCCTTCGTCCAGGCCTATCATCACCACGCCGACCAGATAGCCGCCGAAGATGCCCATCACGTTGAACAGCGCGGCGAGAATCGGCATCGAGATCACGCCGGCCCAGAAGCGCGGCGCCACCACGCGGGCGATCGGATCGACCGCCATCACGCTCATCGCCTCCAGCTGTTCGGTGGCCTTCATCAGGCCGATCTCGGCGGTCATCGCGCTGCCGGAGCGACTGGCGAACAGCAGCGCGGCCAGCACCGGGCCCAGTTCGCGCAGCAGCGACAGCGCCACCAGTGCGCCGAGCGCGTCGGCGGAGCCGAAGCGCGATAGCGTGTTGTAGCCCTGCAGCCCCAGCACCATGCCGACGAACAGGCCGGATACCACGATGATGATCAGCGACAGCACGCCGGCGAAGTACACCTCGCGGATGGTGAGCTGGAAGCGCAACAGGCTTTGCCCGGAGTGGGCGATGATGGCCAGCAGGAAGCGGCTCATCACGCCCAGCTTCCAGACGGCATTGATGGTGCTGTGACCGAGTTTGCGCAGCGGTGCGAGCAGATTGTCCAGCATCATGCGCCCTCCAGGCCGAAGCTGCCGGCCAGACTTTGCTGTGCCGGGTAGGCGAAATGCACCGGACCGTCGGCCTCGCCGTGCACGAACTGGTGTACCCACGGCGAATCGGAGGCGCGTACCTCGTCGGGTGTCCCGGCGGCGGCGATCTTGCCGCCGGCGATGAAGTAGACGTAGTCGACGATTTCCAGCGACTTGTGCACGTCGTGGGTGACCATCACCGCCGAGGTGCCCAGCGCGTCGCTGAGCTTCTTGATCAAGAGCGCGATGGTGGCCAGCGAGATCGGGTCCAGCCCGGTGAACGGTTCGTCGTAGAGCATGATCTGCGGGTCGAGCGCGATGGCGCGTGCCAGCGCGACGCGGCGCGACATGCCGCCGGACAGCTCGGCCGGCATCAGCGCCTCGGTGCCGCGCAGGCCGACCGCGTGCAGTTTCATCAGCACCAGATCGCGCACCATCTCCGGGCTGAGCGAGGTGTGCTCGCGGATCGGGAACGCGACGTTGTCGAACACCGGCAGATCGGTAAACAGCGCGCCGAACTGGAACAGCATGCCCATGCGACGGCGGTGCTGGTACAGCTCGCGCTGGTTCATGCGGCCAACGTCGCGGCCGTCGACCAGCACCTGGCCCTGCTGGGCGCGGATCTGGCCGGCGATCAGTCGCAGCAGCGTGGTCTTGCCACTGCCGCTGCCGCCCATGATGGCGACCAGCTGGCCACGGCCGATTTTCAGCGAGATGTCCTGCAGGATGAGCCGGTCGCCATAGCCGAAGCTGACGCGGTTGAATTCGATGAAACTGTCGTTTTGCACGATGTGGTGGCGAGTCCTTGGGGGGAACAGGTAAGGGGATCGTGTTCACGATCCCCTCCGCTTTGCCCCGCTATTGTACCTGCCTATGCTGCATGGCGCAAAAAGGCGGCGCCATGACGGGTGCAAGTGTGGCAGGCCGGTGCATGGTGTGGCACCGGCGCCGGCTTACACGCCGCGCAGCAGTTCGTTGATGCTGGTCTTGCTGCGCGTCTGCGCGTCGACCTTCTTCACGATCACCGCGCAGTACAGGCTGTGACTGCCGTCTTTCGATGGCAGGTTGCCGGACACCACCACCGAGCCCGGCGGGATGCGACCGTAGCTGATTTCGCCGGTTTCGCGGTCGTAGATCTTGGTCGACTGGCCGATGTAGACGCCCATCGAGATCACCGAGCCTTCGCCGACGATCACGCCTTCCACCACTTCCGAACGCGCGCCGATGAAGCAGTTGTCCTCGATGATGGTCGGGTTGGCCTGCAGTGGCTCCAGCACGCCGCCGATGCCGACGCCGCCGGACAGGTGCACGTTCTTGCCGATCTGCGCGCAGCTGCCGACGGTGGCCCAGGTGTCGACCATGGTGCCTTCGTCAACGTAGGCGCCGATGTTCACGTAGGACGGCATCAGCACGGTGTTCTTGGCGATGAAGCTGCCCTTGCGTGCCACGGCGCCCGGTACCACGCGGAAGCCGGCGTCCTGGAAGCGCTGCTGGTTCCAGTCGTTGAACTTGGTGTCGACCTTGTCGAAGTAGCGCGACACGCCGTCGTCCAGCACTTCGTTGTCGCGGATGCGGAACGACAGCAGCACCGCCTTCTTCACCCACTGGTTGACCACCCAGTCGCTGCCGTTCTTCTCGGCGACGCGCAGGCGACCTTCATCCAGCTCGTTGATGACCTGTTCGATTGCCGACTTCAGCTCGGCGGAGACGGTGGCCGGGGTGATCTCGGCGCGTTTTTCAAAAGCTTCTTCGATGAGGGCTTGAATCGGGTGCATGTGGCTCAGTCCTTTGGCAAGGTGGATTTCTACAGACATGATGGGTTTTCTGCTGGTTTGGTTGTTCGGTGGTGTTATTGGTTTTAGTGGTACTGCTGCAAAAACTGTTCGATGCGCGCGGCGGCGGCGACGCATTCCGCCAGCGGCGCCACCAGCGCCAGGCGCACACGGCCGGCGCCGGGGTTGACGCCGTGCGCGTCGCGGGCGAGGAAGCTGCCGGGCAGCACGGTGATGTGCTGCTGCGCGAACAGCTCGCGGGCGAAGCGGGCATCGTCACCGCCGGGCACCGCCGCCCACAGGTAGAAGCCGGCGTCCGGCCGCGTGACGTCCAGCACCCGCGACAGGCGTGGGGTGACGGCGTCGAATTTGGCAGTATACGCGTCACGGTTGGCCGCAACATGCTCTTCGTCGTTCCACGCGGCGATGCTGGCCTGCTGGATGGTGACGCTCATCGCGCTGCCATGATAGGTACGATATAGCAGGAATTTTTCCAGCACTTTGGCATCGCCGGCGACGAAGCCGGAGCGCAGGCCGGGGGCATTGGAACGCTTGGACAGGCTGGTGAACATCACCAGCCGCTCGGAGCCGCGGCCGAGCTGTTGCGCCGCCTGCAGCCCGCCCAGCGGCGGGGTGCCGAAGTGGATCTCGGAGTAGCACTCGTCGCTGGCGATGATGAAACCGTAGCGGTCGGACAGCGAGAACAGTGTGTTCCAGTCGGCGAGCGACATCACCGCCCCGGTCGGGTTGCCCGGACTGCATACTACGACCACCTGCGTGCGTTGCCAGATCGCCTCCGGCACCGCCGCCCAGTCCGGCTGGTAGCGGTTGGCGGCCTGGCAATTGACATAGTAGGGTTCGGCACCGGCCAGCAGCGCGGCACCTTCGTAGATCTGGTAGAACGGGTTGGGCGAGATCAGCACCGGCTTCTGCTCGCCGAGCGGATCGATCACCGCCTGCACGAAGGAAAACAGTGCCTCGCGGCTGCCGCACATCGGCAGCACTTCACGGGCTGGGTCCACGCTGACGCCGTAGCGGCGCTGCAGCCAGCCGGCGCAGGCGCTGCGCAGTGCGTCGCTGCCGAGGGTGGCCGGGTAGGCGGCGAGGCCGTCCAGCGCGTCGATCAGCGCCTGTTTCACCACCGCCGGGGTCGGGTGCTTCGGCTCGCCGATCGACAGGTTGATGTGCGGCAGGTCGGCGGGAGGCGTCACGCCGGCCAGCAGGCCGCGCAAACGCTGGAACGGGTAGGGCTGCAACAGTTCGAGGTGGGGATTCAACGCCGCTTCCTTGCAATGCAACAAAACGACAAGTGTAAGAAAAGACTATGAATCTGGCAAAACAAAAGCTGCTGGCGGTGACGTGCGCACTGACCACGGCACTGGTGTGGGGGCTGATGTGGTTCCCGTTTCGCACGCTGCACGAGGCCGGCTTTTCCACCGCCGCCACCTCGCTGACGGTGTACCTGGTCTCCGCCGCGCTGGGCGTGGTGCTGTACCGCGAGGTATTCCGCCGCGAGGCGCGTTTCGAGTTCATCCTGCTGCCGCTGGCGCTGCTGTATGGCTGGTGCAACTTCAGCTACACCTGGGCGGTGTCGGAGGGGCAGGTGATGCGCGTGCTGCTGCTGTTCTACCTGTCGCCGCTGTGGAGCGCGCTGTTTTCCTGGCTGCTGCTGCACGAGCGCCTGAGCCGCATCGGCTGGCTGGTGATTGCGATGTCGCTGGGCGGCATGCTGGTGATCCTGTACCGCCCGGGGCTGTTCAGCGGCGACTTCTTCTCCAGCCGCGCCGACTGGCTGGCCCTGTCCGGCGGCATCAGCTTTGCGCTGGGCAATGTGCTGTCCAAGAGGGCGCACGCGCTGCCGGTGGCGCTAAAGTCGGCGATGGTGTGGCTGGGCGTGGCCGCCTGCGGCCTGGCGTCGCTGCTGTGGCGCGGCCAGCTGGGCGCGGAGCTTATGCTACTGCACGGCGAGGTGCTGCTGATCGTGCTGGTGCTGGGCGTCACGCTGCTGGCGACCAGCATCATCTCGATGCACGGGCTGTCGATCCTGCCGGCGACGCAGGTGATGACGCTGATGCTGATGGAGCTGCTGTTCGCCGCCATCTCCGCCTACCTGCTCGCCGGCGAGCGCATGCAGCTGCAGGAGTGGATCGGCGGCGCGCTGATCGCCAGCGCCAGCCTGCTGTCCGGGCATATCGTGCAGAAAAAGCCGGCAACCGCTGCCGAGCTGGTCGTTATCACCGAGCATTGATCAGGAGGCGATATGCGGTTGCGCATGATGACAGAGAGAGATTTTCAGCGTTTCTGGCCGGTGTTCCAGGAGGTGATCGCGGCGCAGGACAGCTATGCCTTTGCGCCAGACATGACACCGAAGCAGGGCTGGCAGCTGTGGGGCGAACTGCCGCTGCAGACCTGGGTGGTAGAAGAAGACGGCGAGCTGTTGGGCAGCTATTTCCTGAAAGCCAATGCCGCAGGACCCGGCAGCCATGTTGCCAACTGCGGCTATATGGTGGCGCCGGCAGCGCGCGGGCGCGGCATTGCCGCGGCGATGTGCGAGCATTCGCAGCAGCAAGCGCGCGAGGCCGGTTTTCTGGCCATGCAGTTCAACAGTGTGGTGGCCAGCAACGAGGTGGCGGTGGCGCTGTGGCTGAAGCTGGGTTTTGCGATTGTTGGCCGCGTGCCACTGGCCTACCGCCATCGTGAGCTTGGCCTGGTGGATCTCCTGGTGATGCATAAGCCGCTGGCCTAGCCGGATCGTATTGACGGCAGCTGTTGAGTGCAGGCAAAATCGCTTCAATATTTCAACGATTGTCAAAACATGGAAACGAAATCCGCCGTCAAGATGCTGGCCGCGCTGGCGCAGGAAACCCGCCTCGCGGTGTTTCGCCAGCTGGTGGAGGCCGGCCCCGCCGGTCGCGCCGCCGGCGAGCTGGCCGAGGTGCTGGGCTGCGCGCCGGCCACGCTGTCCTTCCATCTGAAAGAGCTGTCCAACGCGGCGCTGATCGAGGGGCGCCAGGATGGCCGCTACGTGATCTATGCGGCCAACTTTGCCGCCATGAACGGCCTGCTGGGCTATCTCACCGAAAACTGCTGTCGCGCCTCCAGTGCCGACGGTTGTGCCTGCTGAATAGGAGAATTGTCATGAAACGTCTGCATATTCACGTGTCGGTGGACGAGCTGGCCACCAGCGTGCGCTTCTACAACGCGCTGTTCGGCGCCGAACCGACGGTGTTGAAACCCGACTACGCCAAGTGGCTGCTGGATGACCCGCGCGTCAACTTTGCCATCAGCCAGCGTGGCGCTCCGGCCGGGCTGGATCACCTCGGCATCCAGGCCGAGAACGGCGACGAGCTGGCCGAGCTGAAGCAGCGCATCGACGCTGCCGGCATGGCGGCGCTGACGGAAGAGGGCACCACCTGCTGCTACGCCAAATCGGACAAGCACTGGGTGCAGGACCCGTCCGGCATCGCGTGGGAAACCTACCACACGCTGGACAGCGCGCCGACCTACAACGACGCGCCGGCAGCCGCTGCGGCCAACCCCGACAGCTGCTGCGCCCCGGCTCCGTCCGCACTGGCGGCCGCCGATGCCTGTTGCACCCCGACGGCCAGCAGCACCACGACCAGCGCCTGCTGCGCGCCGGCGCCGCAAAAAGTGCAGCTGATCGCACGCAAGAACATCGAAGCCATCGTTTCCAAGGAAAGGAAGTCCCGTGACTGACAAGGTCTACAACGTACTGATCCTGTGCACCGGCAATTCGGCGCGCAGCATCCTCGGCGAAGCACTGATCAACCATCTGGGCCAGGGCCGCTTCAAGGGCTACAGCGCCGGCAGCCAGCCTGCCGGCAAGGTCAACCCCTACGCGCTGAAGACCCTGGAAAAGCACGGCATCGACAGCAGCGGCTACCGCAGCAAGAGCTGGGACGAGTTCGGCGTGGCGGGCGCGCCGCAGATGGACTTCGTGTTCACCGTCTGCGGCAGCGCCGCCGGCGAAACCTGCCCGCTGTGGCCGGGTACGCCGCTGCGTGCGCACTGGGGGCTGGAAGATCCGGCCGGCGTCGGCAGCAACGACGACGAGGCGATGGCGGCGTTCGCGACGGCGTACCAGATCATCCATCGCCGCGTCAGCCGCTTCGTGGCGCTGGACATCGCCGCGATGAGCGAGGACGAACTGAAGGCCGAACTGGCCGCCATCGGGAAGGCATAAGCGATGCGGGCATTGGTTGCAGAAGCCATCGGCAGTGCCTTGCTGCTGGCGGTGGTGGTCGGCTCCGGCATCATGGGCCAAACGTTGGCCGCAGGGAATGACGCGGTCGCCTTGCTGGCCAATGCGCTGGCCACCGGCGCCGGCCTGCTGGTGCTGATCACGCTGTTCGCGCCGTTGTCGGGCGCGCACTTCAACCCGGCAGTCAGCCTGGTGATGGCGGCACGCGGCGAGCTGCCGTGGCCGCGCCTGCTGCCGTATCTGGCGGCGCAAGTGGCCGGCGCCGTCGCCGGCGTGCTGCTGGCGCACGCGATGTTCGGCCTGCCCTTGCTGCAGGAGTCGCAGCACCTGCGCAGCGGTTGGCCGCAGTGGCTGGCCGAGGTCACCGCCACCGCCGGCCTGCTGCTGACCATTCTGGGCGGCGTGCGTCACGCCCGCGACAAGGTGCCGCTGCTGGTGGCGCTGTACATCGTGGCGGCGTACTGGTTTACCGCCTCGACCTCGTTCGCCAATCCGGCGGTGACGCTGGCACGCAGCCTGAGCGATACCTTTGCCGGCATCGCGCCGGCCGATGTCGGCGGCTTTGTACTGGCGCAGCTGGCGGGGGCGGCCATCGGCGGCGGGCTGGGTGGCTGGCTGTTCGCCGCCGAGCAGGATACCGCCGGCGCCTGAGGCGGCTTGATCGGTCTGGGGCCGCAGCGAGCTGCGGCCCTTTTCGCGTCCAAAAAAAACGGCCCGCAGGCCGTGTCAAGAGAAGCTACAACGCAGATTCGGTTCACACAAAGATCACCAGCGCCGCCATCGCGCCGTGCGCGCCCATTACCAGGCTCTGTTCGATGTCGGCGGTGCGCGAGCTGCCGCTGATGAAGCCGCCAAAGCCGTGTTCGCGGATGCTGACGCGCTGGTAGGCGTCGCGCATGGTGTCGACGATGGCATCGCGCGGCACCACCAGCACCAGCTTTTGGGTGAGGAAGTACAGCGCGCGCTGGCTGTTGCCGGCGTGGCTGACCCACACCGCCGCGCTTTCCGCCACAGCCAGTTCGCCGGGCACGATGGCGATGTCGACGTCGTGCCAGTCGTGCGGTGCGCTCACCTGTTCCGGGTTGGCGGCGGTGACATCGACCACGCGGCCGGCTTGCGGCCAACGTTGCGCCACGATGCCGGCGACGGTTTCGCCCGGCTGCAGTTGCACCGCGTCGCCGCCGAGGTTGCGCACCAGCGTGGCAAAGGCGTCGAACTTGTCGGCAAAGGTGATGAACGGTACGGCGTCGATGTCCGGCAAGGCCGGGCCGTGCGGCCGCTTGTGCCGCAGTTTGGCCAGTATCTGTTCGCGGCTGCTCATGGCGCGCTCCATTGGTAATGGTTGTCCCAGTCGTCGGCCTGCAACAGCACAAAGCCGTGACGCTGGTAGAAAAGGTTGGCCGCACTGTGTTTCAGCGCGCCAAGCCGGAGCGCCAAGCCTTGTGCGGCGGCCTGCTGCTGCAACTGCCGCAGCAGCGCGCTGCCGATGCCGTGGCCGCTGTGTGCCGGCGCCAGGTAGAGGTGATGCAGGTACAGGTGGTCGGCGGCGGTGTGCAGCGCGTACCAGCCGATGCGCTCGCCATGCAGCACGATCCAGCGGCTGTGCTGTGGCGCAAAGCTGGCGGCCAGCCGGTCACGGGCACGTTGGGGATCGAAGCGGCCGATGGCGCTCAGGCTGGGCTGCATCGCGGCGATGCGCAGTGCCAGCAGCGCCTCGAAATCGTCGGCCGCTACCGGCGCGGTGTGCCAGTCGCTCATGGCTTGTCCTTCTGTCGTGCCTGCCACATTTCCTTGAAGCTCTGCGCCGGCATCTGCGGCAGATCGCGCCCCGGCCGGCTCCACGCGCTGTGCTGTGTCAGCGCCTGCGGCAGGATCGGCACCACTTTGCGCATCAGCTTGCCACCGGTGTCCATCAGCGACGGGTGCTGGGTCAGGAAGCGCATCGCCAGCAGCCCCATCTTCTTCACCGGCTTCAGCGTGCCGGCGTCGAAGGCGCGCTTGCGCTGCAGGATCAGTTGTTCGTGCAGGTTGATCTTCACCGGGCAGACATTGCTGCAGGAGCCACAGGTGGTGCAGGCAAACGCCATGCTGCCGTGCTTCCTGATGTCGCGGCTGGGGCCCAGCGTGGAGCCGATCGGCCCCGGAATGATGTAGCTGTAGCTGTGGCCGGTGGAGCGGCGGTACACCGGGCAGGTATTCATGCAGGCGCCGCAGCGGATGCAGCGCAGGCTCTGCGAGAAGTCGTCGCTGCCGAGGATGTCGCTGCGGCCGTTGTCGACGATGACGATGTGCATCTCGCCACCGGGGCGCGCCTGCTGGAAGTGTGAGGTGTAAGTCGTAATCGGCGAGCCGATGGCGGAGCGCGCCAACAGGCGGGTGAATACGCCCAGGTGCACCTGCTTGGGGATGATCTTCTCCAGCCCCATGCTGGCGATATGGATCGGCGGTAGCGCGGTGCCGAGGTCGGCATTGCCTTCGTTGGTGCACACCACCACGCCACCGGTTTCGGCGATGGCGAAGTTGACGCCGGTCAGGCCGGCACCGGCGCTGAGGAAATGTTCGCGCAGGTTGGCGCGCGCGGCGTGGGTCAGGTAGGTCGGGTCGTTGTTGCCGGCCTCGGTGCCCAGCTCCTTGTGAAACAGCTCGGAGATCTGTTCCTTCTTCAGGTGAATCGCCGGCATCACGATGTGGCTCGGCGGCTCGTGGCGCAGCTGCACGATGCGCTCGCCCAGATCGGTGTCGATCACCTCGATGCCGCGCTGCTCCAGATACGGGTTCAGCCCGCATTCCTCGGTCAGCATGGACTTCGACTTCACCAGCTTCTTGACGCCCCCCGCAGCCAGAATGCCGTGCACGATGCGGTTGTGTTCATCGGCGTCGGCCGCCCAGTGCACGGTGACGCCGTTCTGTTCGGCGTTGGCCTGGAATTCGGTCAGATACTCGTCCAGCCGCGACAGCGTGTGCGCCTTGATCTGCTGCGCCAGTGCGCGCAGCTGTTCCCATTCCGGCAACTGCCTGGCCTGCGCGTCGCGCTTCTGCCGCACCCACCAGATGGCGCTGTCGTGCCAGCGTGCCTGTTCGCGGTCCTGCAAAAAGGCGGCCGCCGCTTCGGCGTGGTTGATGTTGTCGTTCTTCATGCCGCGCCCCCGCGTCCGGTCAGGATCTCGACGATGTGCAGCGGGCGGATCGGACGGCACTTGTGACGGATGATGCCGCCCATGTGCATCAGACAGGACGGGTCGGCGCCGACGATGAATTCGGCGCCGGTGGCTTCGTGCTGCGCGACGCGGTCCTCGCCCATCGCCACCGATACTTCCGGCTCGTCCACGCTGAAGGTGCCGCCGAAGCCGCAGCACTCGTCGCGGCGCTCCGGCAGGCGCACGTCAACGCCGTCCACCAGCTGCAGGATGCGTTCCAGCCGCGAGTGGTAGGGGATCATCAGCTCCGACGGCGCGGCGTGGCCCAGTTCGCGCAGGCCGTGGCAGCTCTGGTGGATGGACACCGGATGCGGGAAGTACACCGGCTTGGGCAGCCTGTCCACTTTCAGCACGTCCTGCAGGAATTCCACGATCTCGTACACGCGCGGCTGCATGGCCTGGTAGTCGGCGTCGTCGGCGATGTACCACGGGTAGTGGTGCTTGACGTGGGACACGCAGCTGCCGGACGGCGACACGATGTAGTCGTAGTCCTTGAACACGCCGGTAAAGCGGCGCGCGGCGTCGCAGGCGCCTTGGCTGTCGCCGTTGTTGCTCAACGGTTGGCCGCAACAGGACTGTGCCAGCGGGTAGACGACATCGATGCCGTAGCCTTCCAGCAGCTCGGCGGTGGCCATCGCCACGTGCGGATACAGTTCGTTGACGAAACAGGGAATGAAAAGGGCGACGTTCATGGCGTAAGCGGGGTCTCCAGCGCAATGCCCGGGCAGGCTTGTTCTGGATTAAAGCCCGTGCCGGCGCGCCTGCCAATGCGGAATTACCCTTGCGCCGACGATTGTCAGCAGCCTGATACATTGCGGTGATGATGGCGACAACTTGCTGCGCTGAAATGGGTATCCGTACTGGAGGATGTCATGACGCAACAATCAGTAAATCCGGCAGCAAATCCGGCACGCCGCTGGCGCCGCTACGGCCTCGGCCTGCTGCTGCTCGCGGCGGTGGTGCTGGCCGCCTGCACGCTGTGGCCAACGCCGGCGGCGAGCACCCAATGGTTGACGCAGCGCGTCAGCATCGGCGAGCTGGAGCAAACCGTGACCGCGCAGGGTGCGCTGGCGCCGCGCGACTATGTCGATGTCGGCGCGCAGGTGTCCGGCCAGCTCAGCCGTGTCTATGTCGCCATCGGCGACCAGGTGAAAAAAGGCCAGCTGCTGGCGCAGATCGATCCCGAGGTGTACCAGACCAAGGTCGCCGCCGACCAGGCCGCGGTCGCCGACCTGCAGGCGCAGCTGGAGCAGCAGCAGGTCGCCACCGTGCGTGCGCGCCAGCTGCTGACCCGGCAAACGGCACTGGCCAAGGTGGACGCCACCACCAGCGAAACGCTGGAGCAGGCGCAGGCCGGCTTCGACCAGGCGCGTGCCGGCGAACGCTCGTTGCAGGCACAGCTGGCCAAGGCGCAGGCGACACTGAAAGGCGATGCGGCCAACCTTGGCTACACCCGCATCTATGCGCCGCTCGACGGCACCGTGGTGTCGCAGACGGTGCTGCAGGGGCAGACCATCAACGCCAGCCAGTCGGCGCCGACGCTGCTGCGCGTGGCGCGGCTGGACACCATGACGGTGGAGGCGGAGGTGGCCGAGGCCGACATCCCGCTGCTGCGCCCCGGCATGGCCGCCTATTTCACCACGCTGGGCGACAGCCAGACCCGCCACGCCGCCAGCATCCGCCAGATCAAGCCGACGCCGACCACCAGCAACGACGTGGTGCTGTACACCGTGCTGCTCGATGTTGCCAACCCCGGCCACAAGCTGATGATCGACATGACGGCGCAGGTGTTTTTCCGGCTCGCCCGCGTCAGCGGCCTGCCGGTGGTGCCGCTTTCCGCGCTGCAGCCGCTGGCATCGGGCGGCAAGCGCTACCGCGCGCAGGTGCTGAACCGCGACGGCCAGCCGGAAACGCGCGAGGTGGAGGTGGCGCTGGTCACCCGCAGCCAGGCGGCGATCCGTAGCGGCCTGCGTGCCGGCGAACAGCTGGTGCTGGCGCAGCAGAGTGCCGACAGCAGCAAGGCCGGCAGCATGCCGCCGCCACCGGGAGGCTGACATGGGCGCACTGTTAAGCCTGCAACAACTGGGCAAGCACTACCCCAGCGGCGACGAGACGGTGCCGGTGCTGGCCGACATCACGCTGGACATCGCCGCCGGCGAATTCGTCGCGCTGCTGTGGCCGTCCGGCTGCGGCAAGTCGACGCTGATGAACATCCTCGGCTGCCTCGACCGCCCCAGCCACGGCCGCTATCTGGTCAACGGCCAGGACGTGGCGACGCTGGACGGCGACGCGCTGGCGGTGCTGCGCCGCGACAGCTTCGGCTTCGTGTTCCAGCGCTACAACCTGCTGGCGACGGCAAGCGCCGAGGACAATGTGGCGCTGCCGGCGATCTACGCTGGCGTCGGCCGCCAGCAGCGCCGCCAGCGGGCGCAGCAGCTGCTGACAAGGCTGGGGCTGGGCACGCGGCTGACACACAAGCCGGGGCAGCTGTCCGGCGGCCAGCAGCAGCGCGTGTCGATCGCGCGCGCGCTGATCAACGACGCGCCGGTGATTCTCGCCGACGAGCCGACCGGCGCGCTGGACAGCCACAGCGGCGAGCAGGTGCTGGCGCTGCTGCAGCAGCTGCACCGCGAGGGGCGCACCATCGTGCTGATCACCCACGATCTTGATATTGCCCGCCACGCCGAGCGCATCGTGCGCTTGCGCGACGGCCGCATCGAATCCGACAGCGGCGCGCCGGCGCGGCCAACGTTGGCCGCAGCCGTCGCGGCAACGCCGGCGCCGGTGCGGCAGCCCGCCGCGGTGCCGTGGCTGGAGACGCTGCACATGGCGCTGGGCAGCCTGCGCGCCAAGCTGTTCCGTACCGCGCTGACGCTGCTGGGGGTGATCATCGGCGTCGCCGCGGTGGTGACCATGCTGGCGATCGGTGACGGCAGCAAGGCCGACGTGCTGCAGCGCATTGAAGCGATGGGCACCAACCTGTTGCTGGTGCGCCCCGGTGCCGCCGGCATCCGCGCGACGGGCGAGATTGCCACCCTCACCGCCGCCGACGCCAGCGCGATGCAGGGGCTGCCCAATATCGACGGCGTGGTGCCGATGCGCAGTGGCAGCGCCACCCTGCGCGTCGGCAACCGCGACTACCAGACGCAGCAGGTGCAGGGCGTGTGGCCGAGCTACGGCCGCGTCAAGGACTGGACGGTCAGCCGCGGCGCCTTCTTCGGCGCGGCGGAAGAACGGGCGCAGGCGGCGGTGATCGTGCTGGGGCAGACCGTGGTCGACAGCCTGTTCCCGGCCGGGCAGGAGCCGGTCGGCCAGTACGTGATGGTGTCCAACATCCCGTTCGAGGTGGTGGGGGTGATGAGCAGCAAGGGCGCCAATACCTTCGGCCAGGATCAGGACGACGTCGCCTTCGTGCCGCTGTCCACCGCGCAGTCGCGGCTGTTCGGCGGCCAGTTCGTCAGTTCGATCACGGTGAAGATCGCCGACATCGGCGTCAGCGGCGCCACCGAAAGCATGCTGCAGCAGCTGCTGCGTGCGCGCCACGGCAGCGAGGACTTCCAGCTGCGCAATACCGCGTCACTGGTGGAGATGATTACCTCAACGCAGAACACGCTGACGCTGCTGCTGGGCTCGGTGGCGGCGGTGTCGCTGCTGGTCGGCGGCATCGGGGTGATGAACATCATGCTGGTGTCGGTGACCGAGCGCACCCGCGAGATCGGGCTGCGCATGGCCACCGGCGCGCGGATGCAGGCGATCCTGCTGCAGTTCAATGTCGAGGCGGTGCTGGTGTGTGGCCTCGGAGGTGTGATCGGCATCGTACTGGGGCTGGCGCTGGTGTGGGGCCTGCGCCTGGGCGGGGTGTCGGTGGCATTTTCATTGCTGCCGCCGCTGCTGGCCTTCGGCTGCGCCTTTGCCACCGGCTGCGTGTTCGGCTACCTGCCGGCGCGCAAGGCGGCGCAGCTGGACCCGGTGCTGGCACTGGCCGCGGAATAATCAGGAACACAATCATGAAACAACACTCATCCTGGCGCCGGCGACTGAGCGTGCTGGCGCTGGCCTGCAGCACCGCAACGTTGGCCGCAACGCCTGGTACGGCCGACATTCCGCTGCAGCAGGACAGCTGGCGTGCGCCGGCTGGCCAGTGGCACGCGCCGCGCAGCAATGCAGCATGGTGGCAGGCCTTCGGCAGCGCCGAGCTGGTGCAACTGATTGCCGACGCCCGCGCCGCCAACCCGGAGCTGCTGGCGGCACAGGCGGCGATCGCCAAGGCGCAGGCGGTGCGGACGCAGACCGCCGCCGGCAGCCTGCCGCAGCTGAGCCTGTCCGGCAGCGCGCAGCGGCAGCAAGGCAGCAGCAGCGTCAGCCTGACGCCGACGCTGAGCTACCAGCTCGACTGGTGGGGGCAGCAGCAGGCGCTGCTGGCCGGCGACAGCGCGCGGCTGGTGGCCAGTGTCGCCAGCCGCGATGCGGCGGCGCTGACGCTGGAGAGCGAGGTGGCGCGCCAGTATTTCTCGTTGCTGCTACTGGACGAACAGCAGCAGCTGGACAGCCGGCGGCTGTTGCTGCTGACGCAGCGGCTGAGCCTGTTGCAGCAGCAGATCCGGTTGGGGCAGATGGCGCCGCGCGACGAGGCGGAGCTGGTGCAGACGATCGCCACGCTGCAGGCGACGCTGGCGGCGCAACGCCTGGAATTGCAGCAGGCCTACAACGCGCTGGCGGTGCTGTGCGGCAAGGCGCCGCAGGATTTCCGGCCGCAGGGCAGCAAGTTGCAGGCGCTGGCTCTGCCGCTGCCGGCCGACATCCAGCCGGCAGCGCTGCTGCAGCGGCGACCGGACATCCGCGCCGCCGACGCCACGCTGCAAGCACTGCAGGGCGACGTGGTGGCGGCGCGCGCCGCGCTGTATCCGACGCTGACGCTGTCGCTGCAGGGCGTACTCAGCAGCGCCGGCGGCGGCCCGGCACAGTGGCTGGGCAGCGCCCTGGCCAGCCTGGCGGCACCGTTGTTCGACGGCGGCAAGCTGAAGGCCGGCGTGGCGCTGAGCGAGGCGCAGTATCAGGAACAGTTGCAGAACTGGCGTAGCACGGTGCTGGCCGCGTTGCAGCAGGCAGATGACGCGCTGCACGAAGTGGCCAGCGGCGAGCAGGGGATGCAGGCGCAGCAGGCAAAGCTGGGCGCGGCGCGGCGCACGGAACAGATCGACAGCGCGCGTTACCGGCTGGGGGCGCTGGAACGCGGCACGCTGTTGGAAACGCAGGCGAACACGCTGGCGGCGGAGTCGGCATGGCTGGCGGCGCGACAGGCGCAGCTGGCGACCACGGTCACGCTGTATCAGGCGCTGGGCGGGGCGCCGCTGGCGGCAGAACACGACGCCGCCTGAGGTGGTGTGCGTGACGGTGTCGCGCCGGCCTGGCGGCGGCCGGGGCGGCGGGGTGAACGGCACCGTACCAAGACACCGTGACGCCATGGCGGCGTCACGGTGTTTTCCTGTGTGCGGTTTAGATCGTGAACAGGTTCCAAGGTTGGCCGCAGGCGCTCACACCGGGTCGATGTGGGTCATCACGTCCAGCACCGGCTGGCTGCTCATCACCCGCAGCCGCGCCGCGGCGGCGATGTCGTGGCCCTGGTGCACGGTCAGGTTGCCGTCGATCTCGAGGTGGACGTCGACCTGGATCTGGTCGGCCATGCGCCGCGTGCGCAGGTCGTGCACGCCCTGCACCCCCGGCGTTGCCAGCAGCGTGGCGCGGATGGCGGCCACGGTGTCCGCGTCGGCGGCGCGGTCCATCAGGTCGTGCAGCGCGTCCCAGGCGAAGCCCCAGCCGGTCTTGCCGACCATGAAGCCGACCAGCGCTGCCGCCAGCGGATCGAGCCAGGTATAACCGGCGAGGTTGCCGGCGATGCCCAGCGCCACCACCAGCGACGAGGCGGCGTCGGCGCGCGCATGCCAGGCGTTGGCCACCAGCATGCTGGATTTGACCTCGCTGGCGATCTTCAGCATGTAGCGGAACAGCAATTCCTTGGCCAGCAGCGTCAGCAGCGCGACCCACAGCGCCGCCTGGTGCACCGGCGCCAGCGGCGTGGCGCTGGTGATCTTGTTGCCGGCGCCGAGCAGCATGCTGGCACCGGCGCCCAGCAGCAGCAGGCCCAGCGCCAGCGAGGCGGCGGTCTCGTAGCGCTGGTGGCCGTAGTGGTGGTCGTCGTCCGGCGCCTTGTGGCTGTGGCGGCGCGCCAGCAGCGCGACGAAGTCGGCGATCAGGTCGGACAGCGAGTGCAGCGCGTCGGCGACCAGCGCCTGCGAGCCGGCCCACAGCCCGGTGACGATCTGCAGCACGGTGAGCACGACGTTGACGGCGACGCTGAGCCACAGGCTGCGCTGTGCGGCTAGCTGCAGGGAGGGCGACGGATGCGGGTTCATGCCGGGCTCCGGAAAAAAGGGGGAATGCTGGCAGCGGCGGCTGAAGCCAGCCTTAACGAGTGCCGGTGGCTCATGGCAGATCCTGCTCGTCGTTTTCGTCCAGCGGCGGCAGGTTGGCCAGCAGCTCGCCGAGCAGGCTCTGCGTCAGCCACGCCGGCACCGCCGGCAGCTGCCATTCGGCCTTGTCGGCGCACAGCAGCAGCGTGCGCAGGAAACGGTGAAAACCGGGACGGCTCTGGCGCAGGTTCAGCGTCTTGTCGCCGCAGACAAAGCTGAGGCTGGCGTAGTCGCGGCCCAGCTGCGCATCCAGCCCGGTACACAGCAGGATGTCGCTGTCGCCCGGCCGTGCCGGCGCGCTGTCGCTGAACTGCAGCGGGCGGTGATGCTGGTCGCGGCCGTCGAGGTCTTCCTCGTTCATCGCCATGCGGTGTTCCAGCGCGATGCGCTCGTCCTCGTTGCCGGCACCGGGAATGCCGTCGCCGGGCACCTGGCTGGCGAACAGGCGCGCGATGTCGTCGACGATGGAGCGCGTCAGGCGCCGGGTCAGCCACAGTTTGTGGTCGCCCGGCTGCACCACCACCAGCAGGCGGTCTTCGGACTGGAAATAGCTAAAGGAAGTTGAACTCATCCGCGGATGGTAAAGGCTGGCCGACAAATCGCAAAGCATCGCGCCATGCACCTTATAATGCCGGCCATGACAGCCAACTCCCTGCACCCCTTTTCGCGCCTGACCCCGGATTTCCTGCTCGACGCGGTGGAAAGCCTCGGCCTGCGCTGCGACGGCCGCCTGCTGGCGCTGAACAGCTACGAAAACCGCGTCTACCAGATCGGCATCGAGGACGGCACGCCGCTGGTGGCGAAGTTCTACCGCCCGGAGCGCTGGAGCGACGCGCAGATCCAGGAGGAGCACGACTTCGCCGCCGAGCTGGCCGAGCGCGACATCCCGGTGGTGACGGCGCTGGCCTTTGGCGGTCGCACGCTGCACCACTACCAGGATTTCCGCCTCGCGCTGTTCCCGCGCCGCGGCGGCCACGCGCCGGAGCTGGACGACGCGGACACCCTCGCCTGGCTGGGGCGCTTCCTCGGCCGCCTGCACGCGCACGGCGCGGTGACACCCTACCACTTGCGGCCAACCCTGGACCTCGCCAGCTATGGCGAGGCCTCGCTGCGCTGCGTGCAGGAACAGGCGCAGCTGCCCTATGACCTGGCCACCCCCTACGAGCAGGCGGCACGGCAGGCGCTGGACGAAGTGCGCCGCGCCTTCGACCGCGCCGGCGACATCAGCTGGCGCCGCGTGCACGGCGACTGTCACGTCGGCAACATCCTGTGGACGCAGGAGGGGCCGCACTTCGTCGATCTCGACGACAGCTGCATGGCACCGGCGCTGCAGGACTTGTGGATGCTGCTCAGCGGCGACCGTGCGCAGCAACAGGCGCAGCTGCTGGAGCTGATCGTCGGCTACGAGGACTTCTGCGATTTCGACCGCCGCGAGCTGCACCTGCTGGAAGCGCTGCGCACGCTGCGCCTGCTGCACTACAGCGCGTGGCTGACGCGGCGGCGCGAGGATCCGGCCTTTGTCGTCGCCTTTCCGTGGTTCGACACCGCGCAGTACTGGCAGGAGCGCATTGTCGAACTGCAACAGCAGCTGGAGGCGATGCGCGAGGCGCCGCTCTGCGTCTGAGAACCTGTTCACGATCTGCTGCGCGTCGTGAAACGTGACGTGGTGAGTACGGCTTCGGTAGGCTTGTTTATCTCCAGCCAGGCGCCACTTCTTCAGCTGTTTTCAGCTTGTCTCGCGTGAGCGTGCGAGATCGTGAGCACGTTCTGAACCCGCCCTCCGGCGGGTTTTTTTGACCCCGGAATGGCCGCGGTCGCGCACGGTTGCGGCACGGCTTGCTGCACTGCGGGACAGGGCGTGTTTTTTGCGGCGCGGCGGCTTGCATTTCTGTAGCAGATCAGGCAAGAATCATCGTTCGACATCCAAAACCCTATCAAGAAAACATAACATGGCACTTATCGTACAAAAGTACGGCGGTACCTCGATGGGCTCCCCGGAGCGCATCAAGAACGTGGCCCGCCGTGTCGCCAAATGGAAAGCCCAGGGACATGATGTGGTGGTTGTCGTATCCGCCATGAGCGGGGAAACCAACCGCCTGATCGCATTGGCCAAGGAAATCCAGGATCAGCCCGATCCGCGCGAACTCGATGTAATCATCTCTACCGGCGAACAGGTCACCATCGGCCTCTTGTCCATGGCGCTGAAGGAAATCGGCGTCGAGGCCAAGAGTTACTGCGGCTGGCAGGTGCGTGTCGTTACCGACAGCGCCTTCAACAAGGCCCGCATCCAGTCGATTGACGAAGCCGCGATGCGTGGCGACCTGGGCGAAGGCCGCGTGGTCGTCGTTGCCGGCTTCCAGGGTATTGACGACCAGGGCAACCTCACCACGCTGGGCCGTGGCGGCTCCGACACCTCCGCGGTGGCACTGGCGGCGGCACTGAAGGCCGACGAATGCCAGATCTACACCGACGTGGACGGGGTTTACACCACCGACCCGCGCGTGGTGCCGGAAGCGCGCCGCCTGAAGACCATCACCTTCGAAGAGATGATCGAGATGGCGTCGCTGGGCTCCAAGATCCTGCAGATCCGCTCGGTGGAGTTCGCCGGCAAGTACAAGGTACGCCTGCGCGTGCTCTCCAGCTTTGAAGACGAGGGCGAGGGCACACTGATTACGTTTGAGGAAGATGAGAATATGGAAAAGGCCGTAGTTGCCGGTATCGCGTTCGACCGTAACGAAGCACGCATCAACGTCAAGGGCGTGCCGGACAAGCCGGGCATCGCCTACCAGATCCTGGGCCCGATTGCCGATGCCAACGTTGAAGTCGACATGATCATCCAGAACGTCGGCGAAAACGGCACCACCGATTTCTCCTTCACCGTGCCGCGCGGCGAGTTCCCTCGCACCATGGGCGTGCTGCGCGACGTGCAGACCCACATCGGCGCCGCCAAGATCGACGCCGACGACAAGGTGGCCAAGGTGTCCATCGTCGGTGTCGGCATGCGCTCGCACTGCGGCATCGCCTCCACCATGTTCCGCACCCTGGCGGAAGAGGGCATCAACATCCAGATGATCTCCACTTCCGAGATCAAGGTATCGGTGCTGATCGACGAGAAGTATCTGGAACTGGCGGTGCGCGTGTTGCACAAGGCCTTCGGTCTGGACCAGGCAATTGCCAATTAATTGGCACTAGAGCTTGACAGCAGGCGCCTTCGTTAGTATTATGGCGCCTCGCTTGACGGAGAAATGGCCGAGAGGTCGAAGGCACTTCCCTGCTAAGGAAGCATACGGGCTTAAACCTGTATCGAGGGTTCGAATCCCTCTTTCTCCGCCAGCACTGCACCCGTAGCTCAGTTGGATAGAGTATTTGGCTACGAACCAAAGGGTCGGGCGTTCGAATCGCTCCGGGTGCACCACAGTCCCTATAGTTTAGCGGTTAGAACACTGCCCTTTCACGGCGGCGGCCGGGGTTCGATTCCCCGTGGGGACGCCAGGATTCAAGCAAAAACACCACCTTCGGGTGGTGTTTTTGTTTTGTCTGCCGCCGGTGTGTGCCGGCCGCAAAAAAGCCCACCGCAGCGCGGTGGGCTTTTGCCGTTTACAGCGGGCTGCGCTTCAGGCAGTTGTCGTAGCGCCAGCCGACGCGTTTGGCAAACCACTCGGTGGTCAGCTTGCGCGTGATCTTCGGGCTGTTCAGCCGGATCTGCGGAAACGCCTCGCGCGCCACCTTGCGCCCCAGCTGCTGGTCGGCCAGCGCCATCACCTTCTGGTACAGCGCGCTCTGGCTGAAGCTGCTGTTCTTTTCCTGTTTCAGGTCGCGCAGGATGGCGCTGTCGCTCAACCCCAGGCGCTGGCTCATCTGGTACAGCGCACGCTCTGTGCTGCTGGCCTCGCCGGAGGGCAGGCCGTCGCGGTAGCGCAGCAGGTCGCCGTCCGGCGCCAGCTGGCGCCCACTCAGCTGCGCCACCGCGAGCTGGAAGGCAGCATTGCGGCTGGAGTAGCGGCCGGCGTTGAAATCGGCGAAACGGTACACCATGTCGCGATAGCCGGCCGGGTAGTGCAGCAGGTTGGCGGTGCCGAAGTAGATGCCGCCGCGGCGGCTGAACACCTCGTCACGCAGGCTGCCCTGGTAGCGGTAGGGATAGGGCCAGGCACGGATGTGGCCCTGGGCGAAATCGACGCTGACCTGCATGGTGCCGGCGGTGCGGATCGGGTTCTTCATGCCCACCGGCAGGCCGAGCTTGCCGGCCTCGGCCGCCATGTCCTCGAACAGGTCGTTCATCTGCCGCTCGGTGCGCAGGCTGTCGATGCGCGACTTGTAGCTCTCGCCGGTCGGCGACGGTTTCAGCAGCGCCGCCTTCACCAGCGGCAGCGGGATGTGATAACCGGCGACCTTTTCCTCGATCTTGTTCCACACGATGGCCGGCAGGCCCGGCACCACCGGGTCGGCCTGGAAGGTCGATTCCTGCTCGATCACCGCGATCACCGCGCAGAAGTTCTCCGCCGTCGGCGGCAGCTGCAGCGCGCCGATGGCGTTGACGATGTCGTCGCGCCAACCGCTGCGCGGCTTGACGTAGGTTGGCAGCAGCTTGTCCAGCAGCTGCGCCGGCGGCAGGGTCGCCTTTTTCGGTGGCGCCACGCTGGGCGGCATGCTCGGGGTGATTACCGGCGTGGTGGCAACCGGCGCCGAGGCCGGCTCGGCCAGACCGTCCTGCTGGCTGGCCAGCGGGAACGGCGTGGCCACCGGGGCCGGGGTGTGGCTGGCGCAGCCGCCCAGCAGCGACAGCAGGACAACAGGGAAAAACAGCGATCTCATGGCACGGTGTTCCGCTAATCGGCAAAGGGCAGATTCTAGCGTAACTGCCCGCCGTTCAGTCGACGCTGTCGGCGTACTGGAAGCGGTTGAGGATCTGCTGGTACAGGCCGTTGCCGTTGAGCGTGGCCAGCCCGCGGTTGAAGCGGTCGCGCAGCGCGGCAGAGCGGAAGGCGACGCGGTAGGGCAGCTTCTCGAACAGCAGGTGGTAGCTGACCGGCTGCACCACCTCGCGGAAATCGCTGACCACGCGCTGGTTCATGTACTTGAAGATGCGCTGGTCGGCGACCACCACGTCGATCAGGTGGCGGTACAGCAGCCGGTTCTGGTCGACCTGGTTGCCGGTCTCGCCGTAGCGCGGATTGTTCGCCGCCATGCGCGCGAACTCGGCGCCCAGGTACTGCGTCGCCAGCGGAAAGGCGGAGATGCTGTACTTGCCCAGCTCGGCCACCTCGCGCAGCTGCAGGTTGCGGCTGCGCAGGGTGACGGCGACATCCTCGTAGTAGACGTAGGGCTCGGAATAGGCCGCCTTTAGTCCGGAATCGGGGCGGATGGTGGCGATGGCGTCGATGCGCGGGTTTTTCAGCGCCAGCGGCAGCCGCTTCTGCGCCATGAACACCGGCTGCATGCCCAGTCCCTCGGCGCGCAACGCCTCGCGGATGATCTCCACCTCGATGCCGGATGCCTGCTGCGGCATCACGTACGGCTCCAGCGATTCGCCGAAGGCGACGTTCAGCACCTGCGCTGCGGCCAACGTTGGATACAGGCTCAACAGCACGGCGGGCAGCAGACGGTAATGACGGCTCATGAGGGGCGTCCTGAACGGATTAATGACATTGGCCTGAGCGATTGGCCGCGGCAATAGCCGCCACCACTTTCATGCTACACCTTCTGCCCGCAAGGTGAACGGTCGGCACTGGCCGCCGCCGGCAGAACAGCCTGTTCTGCCGGCACCCCGACGCGGCAAAAGCCGTAACTTTTTTATGGGTATTGCAACGCTATGTCAATGAAAAAAAAGCCTTTTTCAGGTGAAAGCCGCGCCGCTTTCTGGCACAATGCGCGGTCTTACACGGAATACCTGCCACGATGACGCTTCCTGCCGCACCACAACCGATCAACAGTTACCGCAAATACTGGGCGCAACGCTTCGGCACCGCGCCGTTCCTGCCGATGAGCCGCGCCGAGATGGACGAGCTGGGCTGGGATTCCTGCGACATCATCATTGTCAGCGGCGACTGCTACATCGACCATCCGAGCTTCGGCATGGCGCTGATCGGACGGCTGCTGGAGGCGCAGGGCTTCCGCGTCGGCATCATCGCGCAGCCGGACTGGAACAGCGCCGACGCCTTCCGCGAGCTGGGCAAGCCCAACCTGTTCTTCGGCGTCACCGCCGGCAACATGGACTCGATGATCAACCGCTACACCGCCGATCGCCGCCCGCGCTCCGACGACGCCTACACCCCGCACGCCGAGGCCAACAAGCGCCCGGATCGTGCGGTGACGCTGTACGCGCAGCGCTGCCGCGAGGCCTATCCCGGCGTCGGCGTGATGATCGGCAGCATCGAGGCATCGCTGCGCCGCATCGCCCACTACGACTACTGGAGCGAGAAGGTGCGCCCGTCGGTGCTGGTGAACTCCAAGGCCGACATCCTGCTGTACGGCAACGCCGAGCGCGCGCTGGTGGAAATCGCCCACCGCGCCTCGCGCGGCGAGAAGCTGTCCGAGATGCGCGACATCCGCGGTACCGCCTTCGTGGTGCCGCACGGCTGGCTGCCGGACGAAGAATGGCAGGAGATGGACTCCAGCGTGGTCGACGTGCCGGGCAAGGTCGATGTCCACCTCAACCCGTACGAAGAGATTCCGGAACAGGCGGCCAAGGCCACCGCCGGCAACGATGCGGCCAAGCCGCAGGTGATCCGCATCGAGTCGCGCGAGGAGCGCCTGGCCAAGCGCCGCGCCGAACGCGCCAAGACCGTGATCCGCATTCCGTCCTACGAGGCGGTGGCGCACGACCCGGTACTGTACGCCCACGCCAGCCGCACGCTGCACCTGGAATCCAACCCCGGCAACGCCCGCGCGCTGGTGCAGGGCCACGGCACGCGTGACGTGTGGCTGACGCCGCCACCGATCCCGCTGACCACCGAGGAAATGGACTTCGTGTTCGGCCAGCCCTACGCCCGCAATCCGCACCCGAGCTACGGCGACGCACACATCCCGGCGTGGGAGATGATCAAGTACTCGGTCAACATCATGCGCGGCTGCTTCGGCGGCTGTACCTTCTGCTCGATCACCGAGCACGAAGGCCGCATCATCCAGAGCCGTTCGGAAGAATCGATCCTGAAAGAGATCGAGGAAATCCGCGACAAGACGCCGGGCTTTACCGGCCACATTTCCGATCTTGGCGGCCCGACCGCCAACATGTACCGGCTGAGCTGCAAGGACCCGAAGATCGAGCGTTCCTGTCGCAAGCTGTCCTGTGTCTATCCGGACGTGTGCGAGAACCTGGGCACCGACCACGGCCCGCTGATCCAGCTGTACCGCAAGGCGCGCGCGCTGCCGGGCATCAAGAAGATCAACATCCAGTCCGGCCTGCGCTACGACCTGGCGGTGAAATCGCCGGAGTACATCAAGGAGCTGGTGCAGCACCACGTCGGCGGCTACCTGAAGATCGCGCCGGAACACACCGAAGAAGGCCCGCTGTCGAAGATGATGAAGCCGGGCATGGGCGCCTACGACAAGTTCAAGGAGCTGTTCGAGCGCTTCAGCCGCCAGGCCGGCAAGGAGCAGTACCTGATTCCGTACTTCATCGCCGCCCACCCTGGCACCAGCGACGAGGACATGGTCAACCTGGCGCTGTGGCTGAAGAAGAACAACTTCCGCCTCGACCAGGTGCAGACCTTCACCCCGACGCCGATGGCGATGGCCACCACCATGTGGCACACCCGCCGCAACCCGCTGAAGCGCCTCTCCCGCAGCTCGGAAAAGGTGGACGTGGTGCGCGACGGCTATCGCCGCAAGCTGCACAAGGCGCTGCTGCGCTACCACCACCCGGACAACTGGCAGATCATCTACGACGCGCTGATCGACATGGGGCGTACCGACCTGATCGGCCATGCCAGGCACTGCCTGATCCCGCCGACCCCGCCGGGCGACAAGGCGGCCGCCGCGCGCAATCGCTTCGCCCACCACGCGCCGTCCGCCAGCCGCGGCAAGCCGCAGGGCCAGCGCGCGCCGGGCGGCAGCCCGCGTGGCAGCGGCAAGACCTTCACCACCAGCGCCAAACCGGCCGCCGCCAAGGCGCCAGCCGGCAAACCCGCCGCCGCCAAGCCCAACACCGGTCGTGGCGGTGGTGGCAGCAAACCGGGCGGCAAGGTTGGCCGCAGCCGTTAACCGATAGTCAGCCGCCCCCCGGGGCGGCTTTTTGCTGCCGCGCGCGGCGCACCTTGCCGCCGCCGCGCGGTCGAACCCTCATTCAGTCATCGAGCCGGAAAGCCAGATCATGCCCCTCATCGCCTTCGATAACAGCTACGCCCGCGACCTGCCGCAACACGCGGTGCCGTGGCAACCGGCCACCCCGCCGCAGCCGCAGCTGCTGTACTGGAATGCCGCGCTGGCACAGGAACTGGGGATGGACAGCGCGACAGTCGCACCGGAAACGTTGGCCGCCCAGTTTTCCGGCGCGGTGCTGCCGGACGGTGCGCAGCCGATCGCGCAGGCCTACGCCGGCCACCAGTTCGGTGGCTATTCGCCGACGCTGGGCGACGGCCGCGCGCTGCTGTTGGGCGAGGTGATCGACCGCGGCGGCCAACGTCGCGACCTCGCCTTCAAGGGCAGCGGGCGCACCCCGTTCTCGCGTCGCGGCGACGGCAAGGCGGCGGTGGGGCCGATGCTGCGCGAACTGATCATCGGCGAGGCGATGCAGGCGCTGGCCATTCCCACCACCCGCGCGCTGGCGGTGGTGGCCACCGGCGAGACCGTGTCGCGCGAACGGCCGCTGCCCGGCGCGGTGCTGACCCGCGTCGCCGCCAGCCACCTGCGTGTCGGTACCTTCGAATACTTCGCCAACGGCGAGGACGAGGACGCGCTGCAGCAGCTGGCCGACTACGCCATCCGCCGCCACGATCCGGCGCTGCTGGATGCGGCCAACCCCTGCCTCGCCTTCCTCGACGCGGTGTGCCGGCGCCAGGCGCGGCTGATCGCACAGTGGATGCACGCCGGCTTCATCCACGGCGTGATGAACACCGACAACATGACCATCAGCGGCGAAACCATCGACTACGGCCCGTGCGCGTTCATGGACGCCTATGACCCGGCCACCGTGTTCAGCTCCATCGACGAGCGCGGTCGCTACGCCTACGGCAACCAGCCCGCCATCGCGCAGTGGAACCTGGCGCGGCTGGCGGAAACCCTGCTGCCGCTGCTGGACGCCGAATCGCAGCAACAGGCCGTGGCGCAGGCCACCGAGGTCATCCACCGCTTTGTCGACCATTACCGCGAACAGTGGCTGGCGCAGGCGCGGCGCAAGCTCGGCCTGCACACGGCGCAGGACGACGACCAGCAGCTGGCTGACGACTGGCTGGCGCTGCTGCAGGCACAGCAGGCGGACTTCACCCTCGCCTGGCGCTACCTCGCCGACGCGGTGGACGGTGACGGTTCAAGGTTGGCGGCACAGTTTGCCGACCCGGCCGCGTTGCAGCCGTGGCTGGCGCGCTGGCAGCAACGCCTCGCCGCCGAGCCGCAAGCCGCCGCCGTGCGCGCCAGCGCGATGCGCGCACTCAATCCGCTGTACATCGCGCGCAATCATCTGGTGGAAGAAGCGCTGGCCGCCGCCAGCGAACACGGCGACATGGGCCTGACGCTGCGCCTGCTGGACGTGCTGGCCGACCCGTTCACCGAACGTGACGGGCGGGAGCGCTACGCGCTGCCGGCGGCGCCGGAGCTGGCGGCCGGTTACCGCACCTTCTGCGGCACGTGACCTTGGCCGGATAACTCCTGTTGATCTGATCAATGAAGGAATGAAGGTTGGCCGCAAACCATGACGGTTTGCGGCCAACCTTGTTATCAGGCGGGTGGTGCGGTGGATTATTTGGGCTTTTGTGGTGACTATCGGAATCAGCGGCTAATTCCGGCGATCCGCTGCCTGGATTTTTAGGGACATCAGCCGCGTGCAATGGCGTAGTCAGTCTCCGTTGGACTTCGCGGCCTGATGCTCGGCCCACAGCCGTTCGACCATTGCCCGGAAGCCTTCGTCTTCCGCAATCGTATGCTGCTCAATGTCGGCCACTGTACCTTTGTACAGCGCCTCGCCACTATTCTGGGGGGCGGCCAGTGCGCTACGGAAACTGTTTTCGGCTGCCAGTGCTTCGCCGAACAGCCACTGCACGTAGGCAAGATTGCCATACGTCATGCCGCAATCGGTACGTAGTTCGAGGCTGGCAAGCAGATCGTTCTGCGCTTCTCTCAGCAGGGATAGAGCTTGCTCCCTGTTCTGCCACACTTTCTTGGCTTTCAACAGTTGGACAAAGCCTTTGCCGTTGAATGCATTGGCGACTTGTTCGCGGATAGCTGGGGTAGTGTCGGACGAATAGGCGGTGATCAGCTGCTGGTAGGCAGCACAGGCCTCGTCGGGCTTCTGGATGGCCCCAAGAGAGTTGCCCATATCGAACAAGGCCTTGGCAACCTGTTCGCGGATAGCGGGTGTATTGTCAGATGAGTAATTGGTGATTAGCTGCTGATAGATGGCGACTTCCTCGACTGGTTTCTGCATTTGTCCGAGGACAATCCCCATATTGCGCATGGCCATGGTGACCTGTTTGCGGATGGCCGGTGTATTGTCGGACGAGTAAGTGTCGATTAGCTGCTGGTAGGCGGCGATTTCCTCAGCGGGCTTCTGCATTTGTCCGCAGGTGGCTCCCATGTTGAGCATAGCCTTGGCGACCTGTTCGCGGATGGCGGGCGTGTTGTCGGACGAATAGGTGTCGATCAGCTGCTGGTAGGTGGTACAAGCTTCAGAATGCCGTTGCAGCTGATTTAATGTGATCGCGCGATTGAAAAGGGCCTGCGCCGCTTTGACCGTACCGGTATTGGGGATGCTGCTCGCGTGTTTCCAGTACAGCGCGGCATCTTCATATTGTTTGGCGTGGTAAGCGTTGAAGGCCCGGGTGTTCCAGTCATCAAAAGAATAACTGGCTTCCGGTCTGGTCTTGATCTCTTCGGCGCTTTGACGCAGTGCAGCTTCTTCGTCACGGTTGATGGGCGCGCCGTCTTCACCAGACGTCTTCAACCCTTCCTGCATTTGCGTGATGGCAGCATCGCGCTTTTGCACCACCTCGTTTACCGAGTGCTCAATAGCCTGATGACCCTGCACCGCTTTTTTCTTCAGTTCATCAATTTGTGCGAGCAAGTCTTCATGGTTGCTATCGAACCATTGCCGGCTGGCCGTCTTGGCCTCTTCTTTGGCTTGTCGGGTGACGGAAAGATAGCCAATCAAGCCGACAAGGGCGAGCAGCAGCGTCACTACCAGCCCCGCAATACCCGTGATTACCGCAAACCGGTCGACCGCCTGCCCAATATCGCCGACGCGGTTGTTCTGATCGTCCAGCCGTTTATCGAGTGCATCGATACGGTTCTTCAGGCTGTCGACATCCTTCTGGGTCAGCTCGCGGCTGCTGTCGATCTTCAGTTGCAGCAGTTCCTTTTGCGCATCGAGCTCAACCTGACCGAACTTTTCGTTGGCAGCGGCGGGGAGGGCAAGACTGAACAGCAGGCTAAGGACAAGCAGGCGAAGGAATGAGGCCATGATGGGATGCGCGGCAACGGTTATGCGATGAGGCTGGATTATGCCAGCAGCAGAATGGCAAAGCGCCGCTTTTCGGCAACAAAGCGGCACTTTGCCGTTTGATCCTGGTTGATGCCTTGCATGGTCAGCACCCACAACACAAGCCGGGTGTCGGCGCCCTGTGCCACCTTACCCACCAGCAAATTCAGGATGGCTTTGCCGGATGCCGGTGTGTGCCGCTTGCTGTCTGGCCAACGTTGGCCGCCTGTTTGGGACAGTGCCGTATCGATGCGGGCACGCTGCCTCGCGCCCGGTGGCGGATTATCGCTAGACTGGCTGCCTTATCACTCCGGGAGTCCGGCCATGTCGCAGCACAGTTTCCAGTTCAGTCTTGGCGCCGATCCGCAGGCGCGCGAAGTCGTCCAGCTGGGCCTCAAGGCCTTCAACGTCGGGCAGATCGGCGATTACGCTTATCAGGATGTCGAACTGTACGCGCGGGACGAGGCCGGCGTGGTGGTCGGCGGCCTGTTCGGCCACTCCGGTATGGGCTGGCTGTACGTGGACTACCTGTGGCTGGACGCCGCGCAGCGCGGCGCCGGCCTAGGCGCGCAACTGATGGCGCAAGTGGAAGTCGAGGCGCGCCGTCGTGGCTGCGTCGGCATGTTCCTGTACACCTACAGCTTCCAGGCACCGGACTTCTACCACAAGCTGGGCTACCAGCTGATGGGCGTGCTGGACGACTGCCCGCCGGGGCACCAGCGGCTGTACCTGAAAAAGCCGCTGCCGGCGGTCGCGGAGTCATCCGTCGCCTGAGCCGTGTGTTGCCGGCGCCGCGGCAGTGGCCAAGCGCCGCTGTCGCGCCTGGCCGCATCGCGCCGCTGGCGGCGATTCGCAGTAAGATGTCAGCCTCACCGTTATCGCCAGGCCCGCCATGATCCTGATCCACACCCCCAGTGCCAAAGAAGTTGCCGCCTACCTCGAGCTGTTCCGCACCGCGCTGCCGCAGCATCGTTTCATCAGTCTGGAGGAGATGACGCAGCCGGAGGCGGTGCAGTACGTGATTACCTGGGGGCCGCCGCCGGCACTGTTTGCCGCGCTGCCGAAGCTTGAGGCGGTGTTCGCGCTCGGCGCCGGCGTCGACAAGCTGCTGGCGCGCGACGATCTGGCTGCCGGCGTGCCGATCTATCGCCTGCTCGATGGCGGCATGGCGCAGCAGATGAGCGAGTACATCCGCTTCGGCGTGCTGTCCTACCAGCGGCACATGGATGTCTATCGCCGCCAGCAGGCGGCGGGGGTGTGGAAGATGCTGGCACCGAAACTGCCGGCCGAGGTGCGCGTCGGCGTGCTGGGGCTGGGCGAGATCGGCAGCGCGGTGGCGCAGGCGCTGGCCGCCGACGGTTACCGGGTCAGCGGCTGGAGCCGCTCGCCGCGCCAGCTGCCGGGCGTGACTTGCCTGCACGGCGACGACGGCCTGGCCGCGCTGCTGGCCGGCAGCGAGGTGCTGGCCTGCGTGTTGCCGTCCACGCCGCAGACGCAGGGCCTGCTGAACGCGCAAAGGTTGGCCGCACTGCCGCCAGGCGCGATGCTGATCAACGCCGGTCGTGGCGACCTGCTGGATGAGGACGCGCTGCTGGCGCTGCTCGACAGCGGCCATCTGCGCTGCGCGCAGCTGGACGTGTTTGCCAGCGAGCCGCTGCCGCACGGCCATCGCCTGTGGCAACACCCGGCGGTGACGGTGACGCCGCACATCGCCGCCATCACCCTGCGCGAGGAGGCCGTGCGCCAGATTGCGGCCAACCTTGAGCGGCTGGCGGCGGGGGACGCGGCGCAGGGGCAGGTGCTGCGCGAGCGCGGCTACTGATGGCGCAGCAGATCAGTTGCGACAGCTGCCGCGCCTGCTGTTGCCGGCTGGAGGTGATGCTGATTGCCGGCGACGACGACGTGCCGGACCGCTTTGTCACCCAGGACCAGTGGGGCGGCCACGTGATGCTGCGGCTGGACGACGGCTGGTGTGCGGCGCTGGACCGGCAGACCATGCTGTGCACCATCTACGCGGTGCGGCCGTGGATCTGCGCCGACTATCAGGAAGGCGAGCCGGATTGCCTGGAGCAGCGCAAGCTGATTCCGCTGTTCCCGGCGCGCAGCTAGCCAGCGGCGGGCGCCGGCCGCGGCCGGACAGCGCTGCGGCCAACCTTGCGTACCGGTTCACATCACGCTCGCGTCACGGGCGCACCACGTGCCAGACATTGCCGATATTGTCGCCCATCATGTCGCCCGGCTTCTGGTCGCCGGACCAGAAGTACAGCGGCTTGCCGCGATAGGTCCATTGCCGGCTGCCGTCGTTGCGGTTGCTGAGGCCGTAGTCGCCGCTGGCGCTGGCGCCGGCCGGGGCGAGGTAGGGTGGCCATTTCATCGCGCAGTCGCCGTAGCACACGCTGCTGCCGGCCTGATCCCGGTCAAAGCTGTACAGCGTCTTGCCACCGTGCGCCATCAGCATGCCGCCGCGGAACATCGCCGGCGGCATCATCGCCATGCCGCTATGCATGCCATCGTGTTGCATCATCGCGCCATCCTGCGGCATGGGCATGCCGCCCTGCGCGTGGCGAGGGCCGTGACCGTAGCCGCCGCAGCCTGCCAGCAGCGACAGCGCCATGGCGGCCATGAGTAGAGGGGAGTTCATCGTCGATTCCTTTCCGGAAGTGTGGCAAGAGCCTCCCTTACCATAGCCCATGGCGGCGGCGTTGTCGGCCTGTGACACGGCGTGCGGCAGCGGCTAGCCAGTGCCGGCGCCGGCGGCGTAACATCGTCGTATCGTCATGCGCTTGCCGGTGTGCCACATGTCCCTTCTTCCGCGCTATGCCCGGCTGCAGCAGCAGTTGCCGGCGGGCAGCGCCCTCACCCTGTTGCTGCTGGATGGCGACGAAACCCGGCTGGCCACTGGCAGCGGCATCGCGCCGCCGCGGCTGCTGAGCCTGCCGCTGGGCTACCGTCGCACCGCGCAGCAGCACTTCCGCCACCAGCCACCGACGGCGGCGGAAATCGAGCTGGCGATCATGACGGTGGAGGATGCGCTGGCGCCGGCACGGGCGCAGCTGGCACCGGCGTCGCGGCTGTACAGCCAGGACGGCGCGCTGCGCGCACTGGCCGCCCATGCCGGCGTGCACGGCAGCGGCACGCTGTGGCTGTCCACCGCGCAGCTGGAGTTCACCTTCGGCCGCTTTGCCGAGGTGGTGCAGGGGCGTCCGGCGGCGCTGGAGGGGCTGCCGACGGACGGCGAGTTTGCCGCCCGGCTGTTGATCCTGCGCGAGCTGAGCCACCATCTCTGCTTTGACGGCATCCACCTGCTTCCGGAGCGTTAGCTTTACCTTATCGCTTTACTCAACTACGCCGGGTCTTGAGCGTCGCCACCACGGGGTGGGCTGGCATTGTGGGTTGTTGCCGATGAAACGTTAGGAGTCCCTATGTCTAAATGCATCGTTTTAGTTCCGAGTGCACCTTACTCTGACGAGAGTGAAGCGTTTTTGCGTTCACTTTTGGAGGAAGCGCCTGACCTGTTATCTGTTGTCGGTCCTTACGCGGGGAGTTGGGAAGATGGGGTGGATTGGCTGTGTGTGAAGCTGGAGGTGCGCGAAAATACTGAGGCTTTCTGTATCACCACGGCGCATATTGATGACCGTCTTGAAGACGTGGTGGCTTTTGCAAATCAATGGTGCGAGCTGAAAGGGTGGCAACACGATGTCCGCGTTGTTAGAACCTAATCTTTGGGCCAAGCGGAATTCCACATGACAAGTTGGCCCGTAGTGCTTATCTCCGACGATAAACGAGATCAAGGTTGGCCGCATTGTGGCGAAAAGCGCGTGATACAGAGTGGGTGCATTTTCAGCCCTGCGGACTCAGCCGGCGTGCCAAGAGCCGGGCGCGGGCATGGTCGTAGCACCAGTTGAAGACATAGGTGTAGGGCAGGAAGAACAGCAGGATGCCGACATCGAGCAAAAACGCCTGACAGTAGCTGATCGCCATCCACCATGCCGCCACCGGCACGCACAGGAACACCAGCCCGCCCTCGAAGGCGATGGCGTGCAGGCTGCGCACCAGCGGCGTGCGCTGCCAGCCGGCGCGCAGCTCCAGCCGTTCGAACAGCGCATTGAACAGCATGTTCCAGCTCATCGCGATGCTGGACATCAGCAGCGCCAGCACGCCGACGTGGCCGAGTCCGGCATCGAGCAGCCAGCTGCCCAGCGGCACCAGCAGCGCCATCGCGCACACCTCGTACAGCACGGCATGCAACAGCCGTTCACGCAGTGTCTTGTCGGGGGTCATCATTGCGGCCAACCTTTCTTGTGCTATCGGATTGACGGCCAGTGTGATAGGTTTTTCTGCCTGATAACAGCTAGCATCCATCGGAGAAACCGATATGTTCATTTCTGCCGACGCCATCGCCGCGTTCGTGCTGGCCGCGGAGCTGGGCTCGTTCTCGGCGGCGGCGCGGCGGCTGGGCAAGCGCCAGTCCACCATCAGCGAGACCATCGCCAACCTGGAGATCGACCTCGGCGTCACGCTGTTCGAGCGTGGCGGGCGCCAGCCGCAGCTCACCGCCGCCGGGCAGCGGCTGTTGCCGGCGGCGCGGCAGACGCTGGCGGCGCAGGACAGCCTGCAGCTGGAGGCGCAGCTGCTGGCCGGCGGGCTGGAACCGCGGCTGACGCTGGTGCTGTCGGACACCTTTCACACCGGCGACTTCGAGGCGATGCTGTCCGAGTTTGCCGAGCGCTTTCCGACGCTGGAGCTGGAGTGCCTGGTCGGCGAGCAGGAGGACGTGCTGGCGCTGCTGCAGAGCGGCCGCGCGCAGCTGGGCCTGCTCACCGCGCTGGCCGCTTATCCGGCCGACATCGCCAGTTGCAGCCTGCCGCGCCCGGCCGACACTGCGCTGTATGTCGCGGCCGGCCATGCGCTGGCGCGGCAGGACACGGTGACAGCGGCACACTTGCGCCAGCATCGCGAGCTGCGGCTGAAGACCTATCAGGATAGCCCGGTAGCGGACAACGGCGGCCTGTGCTGGTCGGCGCCCAGTTACCTGTTGCTGATGGAAATGGCGCTGCACGGCTTCGGCTGGGCGGAGCTGCCGGACTGGCTGGTGGCGCGCTACGGCGCCGGCCTGCACGCCTTGCCGGTGGCCGGCTGGCCGCGGCGACAGCGTATCGACGCGGTGTGGGCGCGGCCGCGGCCGCTGGGCGCCGCCGCGGCGTGGGTGTTGCAGCGTTTGCTCACGCCACCCGCGGCTTGATGCAGTGCGGCCAACCTTGCGGGATGGCGTCCAGCAGCTGGCGGGTGTACGGATGCTGCGGCGCGGCGTACAGGGTGTCGGCGTCGGCCAGCTCCACGCAGCGGCCATGCTGCATCACCAGCACCTGGTCGGACAGGTGCTTCACCACCGCCAGATCGTGCGAGATGAACAGGTAGGACAGCCCCAGTTCGTCCTGTAGCGCCTGCAGCAGGTTGAGCACCTGCGCCTGCACCGACACGTCCAGCGCCGACACCGATTCGTCGCAGATCAGGATTTCCGGGTGCATGGTCAGGCAGCGCGCGATGGCGATGCGCTGGCGCTGGCCGCCGGAAAACTCGTGCGGATACTTGGCCAATGCCTTGCGCGGCAGCCCGACGTGTTCCAGCCAGTCGCCGGCCAGCTGTAGCC
>Ga0073934_10002236_pt1 | contig 41421 bp, 30 predicted proteins | sample LarsenN4metaG_FD_76834 | JGI IMG/M metagenome (GOLD analysis project Ga0073934, IMG submission 76834) | Hot spring sediment bacterial and archeal communities from British Columbia, Canada, to study Microbial Dark Matter (Phase II) - Larsen... ...
ACGAACAGCTCGAACGTCACCATCGTCGAGACAGGGTTGCCCGGCAAGCCGAACGCAGGCTTGCCCTTGCACAGGGCGAAAACGGCCGGGCGGCCCGGGCGAATGGCCACCGCATCGAAAAAAAACTCGGCCCCGAGCTCGCGCAGCACCTGCTCGACCAGGTCATATTTGCCCATGGAGACGCCGCCGGAGAGCACCAGCACATCTTGTTCGAGGCCGCTCTCGATCAGCCTCCGCAATTCTTCGAGCCGATCCGGGGCGTTGCCCAGCTCCACCGGCTCCGCTCCCACCATCGCGGCCTGCGCGGCGAGCGAAACAGAATTGCTGTTGCGAATCTCGAACGGCCCGGGCGCGCGCTCGATGGGCACCACCTCGTCGCCGGTGGAAAGAATGGCCACGCGCGGCCGGCGCGAAACGCGCACGCGGATTCGGCCAACCTGGCCGAGCAGGGCAAGCTCGGCGTAGCCGAGCCGAGCACCGGGACTGAGGAGCACGTCGCCGGCCCGGGCTTCGCTGCCGCAGGGCACCAGGTTTGCGCCCGCCTCGACGCTGCGCTCGACGGTCACCCGGCGGCCAGCGGGCCTGGTGTGCTCGACCATCACCACAGCATCCGCACCGGGCGGGACGGCAGCACCGGTCATGATCTCGGCGCACTGGCTCGGCCCGACCTCGCCAAAGAAGGCCTCCCCGGCCTTGATTTCGCCGATGACTTCGAGCGTGGCGGGAACCGAACGAACATCAACGGCGCGCACGGCGTAGCCGTCGCGCGTGGCGCGGTGGAACGGCGGGTAGGGGCGGTCAGCCGCGACCGGCTCTCCCAGTACACGGCCGAGGGCCCCAGCCAGCGGAAGGGTTTCTTCGCCCGGACGGCCGCACCGGGCCGAGACTGCTTCGATCACCTTCTGCCGGGCCTCACCATAGGAGAGCATCGGCCCTCCCGCTCAGAGCCAGGAAGCCAGGCGCGTGCCGGGCGGAATGATGGTGGCTTCGCGTTCGGGGCCCGTGGAGATCATGCCGATTTCCACGCCCAGTTCACCGGCAATGAATGCCAGGTAGTCTCGTGCCGGCTGCGGCAGCCCGGCGGCTTCGCGGATGCCGTAGGTGGAGCTGGACCAGCCGCGCAAGGTACGGTACACGGGCTTCACCTGCTCGAGGATTTCCACCTCGGCGGGCATCTCTTCGAGCGGCGACCCTTTGTAGGTGTAGCCGGTGCAAACCTGGATTTCAGCATGGTGGTCAAACACATCGAGCTTGGTCACCACGAGCGAATCAATGCCGTTGACCTGGATTGCGTAGCGCAGCATGACCAGGTCCAGCCAGCCGCACCGGCGCGGGCGCCCGGTGACGGCACCGTATTCCTGGCCGCGGTCGCGCACCTGCTTGGCTTCGAGGTCCGGCATTTCGGTGGGAAACGGCCCGCTGCCGACGCGCGTGGTATAGGCCTTGGTGACGCCGATGATCCCCGTGATGCGCGTAGGTGGCACGCCCAGACCCGTGCAGGCGCCGCCGGCCGTGGCGCTGGAGGAAGTTACGTAGGGATAGGTGCCGTGGTCAATGTCCAGCATGGTGCCCTGCGCACCTTCGAACAGCACCTTCTTCCCTTCCCGCCAGGCGCGACCGAGCAGGGCGCCGGTGTCGGCGATGAGAGGCCGCAGCCGCTCGGCAAGAGAAAGATAGTTTTCCGCCAGCCCTGCGGTGTCCAACGTTTGGCCGAAGACCGCCTGGCTGAGCCTGTTCTTTTCGGCCAGCACGACGTCGAGTTTCGCGCGGAAGCGCCCCGGGTCGCGCAGATCGCAGACGCGCAGGCCGCGGCGGGCCATCTTGTCCTCGTAGGCCGGACCGATGCCCCGCGCGGTGGTGCCGATCTTTGCCGCACCGCGCGCCGCTTCCATGGCTTTTTCGATCTGCCGGTGAAAGGGAAAGATCAGGTGGGCGCGTGAACTCACGTGCAGCCGACCGTTGACGTCCACGCCGGTCTTTTCCAGGCCGTCGAGTTCGGCGACCAGCGCGGCCGGATCCACCACCACGCCCGAGCCAATGATGGCCTGCTTGCCGGGCCGCAGGATGCCGCAGGGCGTCAATTGCAAGATGAAGCGGTGCCCATTGAAGATGACGGTGTGGCCGGCGTTGTGCCCTCCGGCGTAGCGGGCGATGCAGTCAAACGAACCGGCCAGGTAGTCCACCACCTTGCCTTTGCCTTCGTCGCCCCACTGCGCGCCAATCACCGCAATCGCCGTCATGCCGTTCAAGCCTGATTGTCCCACACGTTTGCTTCCGCTCGCAGGACGTGGGAGGAAAGAATAGGGCCAGCTCGCCTACCTACAGCTTGCTATGCTACCTGCTGCCTTGCCCCCAAGGCAAGCTTGCCATTTCCGCTGAGGTTAGCGCCTCTGGCAGCGGAGGCAGACGATGCAGCACAACCGCATCCAGGCGCAGACCACGGACTTCGGGCCCGGCGAAGCGTCCTGGGGCCTTGCCCATCAGGCAGGCGCTCCAGCCAGGTTGACTTGCTCACAGTGCGCAGCCTGGTTCGGCAACCCCCGCTGGCCATGCCGTCCACGGCGCACTCCTTTTGCTTCGGCTGCACTCGACACGACATCTGGGACGGAATCCGGCAGAAAGGCAAATCCAAAATCGCTGAACAAATCAAGGCCGAAGTCAAAGCACGGCGGTGCGCTTGCGAACTGAAAAACCCGTCCGGCAAATGTTGTCTGGGGATGTATCCAAGGTCATCCAGGAAGCCCTGCGGGCGATCAAACGCAATATCTAACGCAGTCTACATTTCCGGCACCATCGGAACCGACCCCTCCTGTCCACCAAGGCAATTGACGCACACCTACGGGTGTTTGCATACTCCGGCGCGTCTCGGGTTTGCCGAGTCCGATGGGCTGCACCGGAGTGCAGGAAGCGGGGAATCCCGGCGTGCCGGCACCTGCCCGGCCATGTGCCGGGTATCTGCACGACTGAGATTCTTCGTTGCCGTCCCGGTTGCCGCAGGCGCCTGGGGCTGTACGCTCCGCAGAATGACGGCGCCGCGGGCCCCGTGCCCCAGGATCTTCCCCGTTGAGGTCCCGCGCCCGCTTCGCGGAACTCGGAACGACAGGCTCGGGGCCACGCGCCAGAATGGTGCGGCCGCAGACCGCAGCTTGGCTCGACTAGCTGATGTGGCGGGACAGGGCTTTCTGGATGTGTTCCTTGGGGACGGCGCCGACAATCTCCTCGGCCACCTGGCCGGACTTGAACAGCAACAGCGTGGGGATGCCGCGCACGTTGTACTGAGACGGCGTGCCCATGTTCTGGTCCACATTCATCTTGACCACTTTGAGCTTGCCGGCGTACTCGCGGGCGATTTCCTCGACGGCCGGGGCGATCAGATGGCATGGGCGGCACCAGTCGGCCCAGAAGTCCACCATGACGGGCAGGGCCTTGCTGGCCTCGATCACTTCCGACTGAAAATCTCCATCGTTAACATTGCGCACGTGTTCGGACATGGGTTTCCCTTCCTTTGATTCCCAAAGGCACGCCCGTTCTATTGGATGGCCCCAGCAGCGCGCGGGATTCGCCCCGCGGCTTCGGGGCGCGCCTTTTCGTAGAGTTTGAGGTACTCGAGCGCCGACGTCCGCCAGGAAAAATCGCAAGCCATGCCGTTCAGCATGAGCTTGCGCCAAGCCTTCGGGTCGCGGAAGACCCGCAGGGCCTGGCGGACGGCGTCGAGCAGGGCGCGACCGTCGTAGGCTTCAAACTTGAATCCGGTGCCCCGGCCGGCAGCTTCGTCGTAAGGCTCGATGGTGTCGTCAAGCCCGCCCGTAGCGCGGACGATGGGCACCGTGCCATAGCGCAGGCTGTAAATCTGGTTCAACCCGCAAGGCTCATAGCGGGAAGGCATCAGCAACATATCGGCCCCGGCTTCAATCTTGTGTGCCAGGGCATTGTCGTAGGCGATGCGCACTCCCACGCGCGCCGGAAACTGCTGCGCCAGCCGGCGGAACATCTCCTCATACTTGGGATCGCCGGTGCCCAGCGCCACCAGGCCCAAGTCCTCCTCCATCAGCTCGTCGCAGATCTCGGCAACCAGGTCGAAGCCTTTCTGATCCACGAAGCGCGAGATGATGCCCGCCACCGGCCGGTTGAGGTTCTCCGCGGGCAACTGGAAGACGCGCAGCAGGTCTTTCTTGCAGGTTTGTTTGCCGGTCAGGTCGCGGGCCGAATACCGCACTGTGATGTATTCATCCGTCTCCGGGTTCCACGCCGAGTAGTCCACGCCGTTCAGGATCCCTACCAGCCGGTCCGCCCGGCTGCGAATCACGCCGTCCAGGCCGTGGCCGAACTCCGGCGTCTGGATTTCCTCGGCGTACTTGCGGCTGACCGTGGTCAGGTAGTCGGCAAACACCAATCCGCCTTTCAGGAAGTTCACCCCGCCGTAAAACTCCATCGCCTCCACGGCAAAGAGGCTTTGCGGCAGGCCCACGCGCTCGAGCACATCGCGGTCAAACAGGCCGTGGTAGCCCAGGTTGTGCACCGTGAAGACCACCGGGACAGGGCGCAGCACGGGATCGGCAGCGTACTGCGTGCGCAGGAGCACAGGCACGAGCGCCGTCTGCCAATCGTGGGCGTGAATGACGTCCGGCATCCACAGCCGCTTGGCCAGCTCGATGGTCGCCCGGCTGAACTCGGCGAAGCGCTCCGCGTTATCCGGGTAGTCTGCGCCGCCCACGCCGTAAAGCTGGTCGCGATCGAAGTACTCACGGTCGTCCACGAAGAAGTAGCGGACGCCCTTGACGATTGTGCCATCCACGATGGCGGGAAAGCGCAGGGCGGAGCCCGTGGGGATGGTCAGGCTGGGCACCACAACGTTGGCGACCTTGGTGTTGCGGTAGCGCGGCAGGACAACGGCTACGTCGTGGCCCAGCTCGGCCAGCGCCTTGGGCAGGCCTTCCACCACGTCAGCCAGCCCGCCCGTCTTCGAAAACGGCAACCCTTCCGGTGAGACGAAAAGAATCTTCATCAGGCCCTCAGACAAAAACAAAAAGACCGTACTGGAAGGCGCGCCAGTCGTCAAGGGAAACTCCAGCATGTTTCCCCGCTGGGAACTTGCTACACTCGGCGCGCCATGGCGCGAGCACGCCTCGCACAGCATTTCCTCGCCGACGCCTCCTGGCGTGAACGTATTCTGGAGACGCTGACCTGCCGCCCGGACGACGTCTGGCTGGAAATCGGCGCAGGTCACGGCGAGATGACCCGCGAGCTGGCGCGGCGCGCGGCGCGCGTTGTGGCCGTAGAAGCGGACGCACGGTTGGTCGCCTCGCTCCGCGCGCTCGAACAGGAGGCACACAACCTCCAAATCGTGGCCGGCGACATCCTCGAGCAAAACCTCGCCCAGCTTGCCGGCGACCGCTTCAAGCTCTACGGCAACCTGCCCTACTACATCACCTCCCCCATCCTGCGAAAAGTTTTCGCGCATGCCGACCAGATAGAAGAGGCTTGGCTCGTGATGCAACTCGAAGTGGCTGCCCGCCTGGTGGCCCGGCCGGGGCGGCGCGCGTACGGCCTGCTTTCCGTGCTGACGCAATACTACTTCCGGGCGGAGATCCGGCTTCGGCTCCCTCCCGGCGCGTTTCGGCCGCGTCCGAAGGTGGCTTCGGCGTTGGTGCACCTCAAGCCACCGGGCACCGCACCTCGCTCGACCTAGCCGACCAAGCCGGCCTGCTGGCCTTCGTGGCCGCCTGCTTCGCGCAGAAGCGCAAGACCCTGCGAAACAACCTGCGGGCCTGGCTGGGAGCACAGAAGGCGGAAGCGCTGCTCAAAGCAACGGGCCTCGCCGGTGCGCGGGCCGAACAGCTCGAGCTGGCCCAATTCGCCACGCTGTTCCGCGAAGCCGAACGGCTCCGAGGCGCGTGAGTTCCGCTTGCGGGTTTGCAGACAGCACCCAGGGCGCGGCTGATTCCAACAGACCTCAAAGGCCGCGCAGCACCCGGATAAGCCGGTCGGGGTAATCGGTCATGATACCGTCCACGCCGGCAGCCGCCAGGGCGCGCATGTGTGGCTCATCGTTAACCGTCCAGGGAACCACAGGCAGACCGTGCCGATGCGCGGCGGTAAGCAGTTCCGGGGTCACCAACTCGCCGCGCGGAGCCAGCTGCCGGGCACCAACGGCCAGAGCGCGTTCGACCGGGTCAGCCGTGGTATCCTCGAGCAGCAGGCCGGTCATCACCGACGCGTCGAAGCGATGCACATTCAGCAGAACCACGGGATCAAACGAGAGCACGACGGTCCGCGCGGTCTCCCCCGCTTCGCGCAGCGCCGCCACGAGGGCATGCTCGCCACCCCAGGTGCCCATAGCTTTCACTTCCAGATAGAAGATCACGTCCGTCTGGCGGGCGAATTCGAGCAGTTCGTCTAGGGTGGGGATGCGTTCGCCAGCAAACCTGGGGTCGAACCAGGAGCCGGCATCGAATGCGCGAAGCTCAGCCAAGCTCAGGTCCTTCACCGCCCCTTTCCCGCTCGTGGTGCGATCTACGGTGTCGTCGTGAAGAGCCACCAGACGGGCATCGCGCGTAAGCCGCAGGTCGGTCTCGATGAACCGCGCCCCCATCTGTACAGCCAGGCGAAAAGCGGCCATGGTGTTTTCCGGAGCATGTCCTGAAGCACCGCGATGAGCGATGACCCAAGGATGCCGCATAGGCCGCCTTATCCTAGCAGAGAAGCCAGGTTTGCCAGCGTGAGTGTTTCACGGGTGAACGCACCCTTCAACCCTTGAAGTGGGCCCAGAAACCGGGGTGCGAACCGCAGTGAAACGGCTGAAGCGGAGCGGGACACCTCCCCCGGCCTAAGCGGCCTTAATGGTTCCTCCACGCCGACCAAGTTCTTCTTCGCATGGCTGTTGCGGCAGGCGCGAGAGCGCGCCAATGGCCACTGCCCTGCTCAGCAACGCGCGGCCCCAAACCCGCGGCCAAGCTTTGGCCCTCGGCAGCCATAAGACCATGGGCGAGACCAACACGCAAACCTGCAACGCAGAGGAACTCCTCCGCGAACTTTTGCAGGACCTGGGTGCCGTCATCTGGGAGGCCGACCTGGGAACCTGGCAGGTGAGCTCTGTCAGCGGGTGGGTAGAAGAGCTTCTCGGATATCCCGTTGAGGAGTGGTTGGTGGATCCGCACTTCTGGGCGCACCGCCTCCATCCCGCGGACTTCGCCAGCGTTATTGCGGAATTCACCGCCGCTGTGAAGGACGGCCATCCCCGACGGTTTGAATGCCGCATGCTCACCAAAGAGGGGCGGGCTTTGTGGTTTCAGTGCAACGTGCGGGCGATGGGCAAAGCCGCGCAGCAATGCAAGGCTCTGCGCGGCGTGCTGGTAGACATCACCGAGCGCAAGGAAGCAGAGCGCAAACTGCGAGAGCGCACCGCTTATCTGCACGGCCTGCTGGAGAACAATCCCCTCGGCATCGTCGTGCTCGACCCGGAACATCGCGTGCAGATGTGCAACCGAGCCTTCACCCAGTTGTTCCAGTATCGGCAGGCAGAGATTGTCGGCCGACACCTGGACAGCCTGCTGGCGCCGGCGGAGCTTCTGGAAGAAGCGGCCCGGCTCACCCGCCAGGCCAGCGCGGGGGAAATGGCGCACGCGGTTACGCGACGCAAGCGGGAGGACGGCTCGCTGGTGGACGTTGAGATTCATGCCGTTCCCCTGACGGTGGAAGGTTGCGTCGTCGGCTGCTTCGGCCTCTACCAGAACATCACAGATCGCAAAAGAGCCGAACAGGAGATTGAGAAGCACTCCGTGTATCTGAAAGCGCTGATTGAAAGCAGTCCGCTGGCCCTGGTGGCCTACGATGGCCAGGGGCGCGTGCAAATGTGCAATCCGGCGTTTGAGCGGCTGTTTCAGTACCGGGCCGCAGAGGTTGTGGGGCGCAAACTGGATGAGCTGATTGCCAACGATGACCTGCGCGCGGACGCCGCACAGAGCACCGCCCGCGTCCTGGCTGGAGAGACCATTCACGCCATCGCGCGCCGGATGCGCAAGGATGGCACGGTGGTGAACGTCGAGCGCTATAGCGTGCCCCTCTGGCTCGAGGGCCAGATCGTTGGCGGCTACGCTTTCTACCAAGAGGCCACCGAGCATCGCCGCGCCGAAGAGCTGAAAGCACAGCTCGGCGAGCTGCAACGGATGGAGGCCGTCGGGCAACCGAGCCCGGAGTGAAGACCTGTTCTTTGCCAGCCTACGGCGACGACACCGTGGGACCTCGCGGACTCCCGGCCCCCGCTGCTCTCTCCTGACCCAGACCTTACATGTACGCATGCTGCCGACCACGATCCGGGAACTGCCGGATATTCCTGCGCGATCAGCCAGTGTTTGTGTGGTGCTGCTTCGAGCAATTCGGCCAAGCCACCGCCGGCTGCTCGCACCCGGGGACCAGCGCCTGAGAGTGCTCCCTTATGTGCATTCCTTTTCCCTCTTAGGCGAAATCCTGGGCTAACTTGGCGGACTGGTACTCCAACGTAACTAGCTCAAAATAGATGAGATACAAATAGATGGGAAAATCCTAGGTTTGGAAGAGTGATTGCTGCCCCCTACCCGCCTTCTTTCGGCTTGTAAGGGTTTGCGTTCGAAGCGCCAGGACTGATTCTCCGGCATCATGAGGAAGGTTTCCCGCGCCAAGCGTTACTACCATTCAGGCTGAGGGCGGAGGACGCATGTCAAATGGACGCAGCACCGAACACATGGCCCGTAACTGGGCCAACGACCCTCGCTGGAGCGGTATCAGCCGACCCTACAAGCCCGAGAATGTGGAACGGCTTCGGGGCACGATCCACATCGAATACACCCTGGCGCGGCTGGGAGCCGAGCGCCTGTGGCAGTTATTCAAATCTGAGCCGTACGTGCAGGCTCTTGGCGCGCAAACCGGCAACCAAGCCGTGGAAATGGTCCAGGCCGGGCTGAAAGCCATCTACGTCAGCGGCTGGCAGGTGGCTGCCGACGCCAACGACGCGGCCCAAACGTACCCCGACTTGAGTCTCTATCCTGTGGACAGCGTCCCCAACCTGGTGCGGCGCATCAACCGCGCCTTCCAGCGCGCCGACCAGGTCCATCACGCCGGCGGAAACGACGGCACCTACTGGTTCGCGCCGCTGGTGGCCGACGCGGAAGCCGGCTTCGGGGGCAACCTGAACGCCTTCGAGTTGATGAAGGCCATGATCGAAGCAGGCGCCGCTGCGGTGCACTTCGAGGACCAGCTTTCCTCGGCGAAGAAATGCGGGCACCTGGGCGGCAAGGTGGTGGTGCCGGTGCAGGAATTCGTGCAGAAGCTCGTTGCTGCGCGCCTAGCCGCGGACGTGACGGGCGTGCCCACCGTCATCCTGGCGCGCACGGACTCCAACAGCGCCAAGCTCATCACCAGCGAAGTGGACGAGCGCGACCGGCCCTTCCTGACCGGCGAGCGCACCGTGGAAGGCTTCTGGGTTTACCGCGGCGGCCTCGAGGCGGCCATCGTTCGCGGCCTGGCCTATGCGCCCTACGCCGACCTCCTCTGGTGCGAAACGTCGAAGCCCGACCTTGAAGAAGCCCGCCGCTTCGCCGAAGCCATTCACGCCCAGTTCCCCGGGAAGCTTCTCGCTTACAACTGTTCGTCGTCGTTCAACTGGAAAAAGAGCCTGGACGATGCGACCATCGCGCGCTTCCAGCGCGAGCTGGGCGCCATGGGCTACAAGTTCCAGTTCATCACTCTGGCCGGCTTCCACGCCCTGAACCTGAGCATGTTCGAGCTGGCCCGCGCCTACCGTGAATCCGGCATGACCGCGTACACTGCGCTGCAGGAACGCGAATTCGCGCTGGAGCGCGAAGCCGGCTACCGCGCCGTCAAACACCAGTCGTTTGTGGGCACCGGCTACTTTGACGAAGTAGCCCAGGTGATTGCCGGTGGGGCCTGTTCGACGGCCGCACTGGCCGGTTCCACCGAGCAGGAACAGTTCACCGCTTCGGTCAACGGGAAGACGCGCGCAGCCAACTTGCCTCCCCCGCGGCATCCCAGCCCGCCGCAGATGCGCGCCCGCCCCCGCTGAAGCGGGACAACCGCGCCCGCTCGGCTACAGGTATCAGGCCTGCGATGTAACCGGACTCCCGGAGGACGCACTCCCCTGATGCGCAAGAAAGAGGCTGGTCTGCGCGGAGAGAAACCATAGTTTCAGAACCAATCGCGCCAGCAGGTAGGCCTGACCGCAGAGGAACGCCAGCAGGACGGCCGTCCAGGTAGCCTGTCCCGCGCCGGGCGCGAACACGGCGTAGATGGCGAACAGCAATACGCCCCCCAGCACCAAGCCGAAGTAGAGTCCCAGCGTGCTCGCCGGGTAGGTGAGGACAAACCGCAGGCCGCGCAGAAACGCCAGCACGGCGCTGTGCCGCTTCTCGACGACCATGGCGATCTTGGCGTAGTCGAGAACTGCGCTGATCAACATCAGCAGGAAGCCCACCAGCGCGTAGACCGAGGCGTGCGCCGCGATCACCGTGCGCTCGACGGTCGTCTCGCGGGTGGCTTGCTCAACCCAACGGTGCAGCGGTTCGGCCGCTCCGCGAATCAACAGCCCATACAGCAGCAGCGAAATCAGCAGAAGGCGCAGGAAACGGAAGAAATAGAGCCCGCCGTGGGAGAAGAACCGCACGCGGGAATGCGGCTCGCCCGGGTTGGCGTAGCGATCCAGGATGCCGCCGGCAAACAACGTCCAGGCCAGCAGGAGCAAGGCGCCAGCGCCCACCAAGGCCTTCTGGCCCCTCCACACGGAGCCGTCCAGCAGCCGCTCGAAGTTGTCGAGCATGGGAAGGATACCGACCACCGACGGGCTGAATGTGGCCTCCAGCCCCTCGGCCGCGGCGGTATACTCGCCGTACCAGACCATGTCGAACCCCGTGCGCAGTTTTTCATCCACCAGGCTGCCGCCGATGGACCACTTCAGCGCTGAACGCATGGAGACGGCCAGCGGCGCCGCAATCGCCAGGCTGGTCAGGTAGACCCACAGCACCAGTGAAGGCCATCTCCCCACCAACCGCAGCCCGCCCAGCCAGGCTCGCCAGATGTTCATCGGCGCCTCCTCAGAGGAAAAACAGCAGGGTGTGCATCAAGTCCTGCAGCCAGATCATCCACTTCGAGGCCCATTTGGTGGCTGGCAGGTCGGCTTGCCAGACCAGGCGCTGGCTGTTGTTCGTGTAGTTGACGTCGAGCAGGATCTTCCGCTCGGGATCTAGGGCGGCGTAGGCCAGCCGGGCCGGCTTGACGTAGGTGTAGAGCTTCCACAGCGCCTGCCCGTCCCACAGCTCGCGCACTTCTTCGCCGTTTTCAAACTTCAACAGCACTTCCACAGGCAGGATGCCATCGTGCACGCGGCGCACCACGACGCGCGTCTCGTAGAGCTTCGTTTCCCCCGCGGGCTGTGCTTCCGCGGGCACCAGCTCGGTTCCCCTTTCGACGTAGCCCAAGGTTCTCACCTCGCGGCTCTGGACCGACTCCACGGCGAAGTCGAACACCGCAGCCTTGTAAAACACCTGGTCGAAGAACGGGCTCATGTCCCGGCCAGAGACTTCCTGGGCCACGGCGAGGAAGTCTTCCGGCTTGGGGTGGCGGAACTTCCCGCGCTGGAAGAACGTGGACAGGATCTTCCGGGTGGTCTCCCAACCGTACATCCGCTCCATGGTGCCCAGCCAGAGACCGGTCTTGCTGTAGGTGATTCCGCTGGCAGTCACCGGGAAGTAGCGGAAGGTCGGCGTGGCCTGGATGTCGCGCCGGGCCACATCGCGGTAACGGTCGAGGCCGAGATCCACGCTGAAATCCATGAGGATGTCGCGCGCGGCCACCGGCACGAACCCTCGGAAGAAGCGCCGAACGAAGAAGGGCTGGCCGTAGGCCACCGACATCACGCGTGCCTCGGAAAAAGTGTTCAGGCCTTCGTCGAGCCAGGCGTGCTCGAATTCGTTGTTGCCGACGAGTCCGTACCAGAATTGATGGCCCGCCTCGTGGATGGTGACGCCCTCGGGTGATCCGCCGCCGAACGGATTCCAGTAACGGGTGCCTGCCGTGAACAGCGTCGGATACTCCATGCCGCCGGCGCCGCTCTGGTAGGCGGGGTCAATAATCGTGACGTGGCCGTAGGGGTACTCGCCAAACCACAGCCCGTAATATTGCAGCGCTGCTTCGGTAGCACGGAAGTGGCGGTCTACCTGGGATTCGTGCTCGGCCTGGTAGAGCAGGCGCATCTCCACGGCCTTCAACCCGGGATGCTCGAAGCGCCGGGTGGCTTCGCGGTAGTCCGGGCTGGTGGTCCACGCGAAGTCATGGACGTCGGCCTGCTCGAAACGGTAAGTTGCCGTGCCGTCTGGATTGTTGGTTACGCCGAGCCGCACGCCCGTCGCGCCCACCACCCAGCCGCGCGGCACGGTGATCTGCACGTCGTAGACGCCGTAGTCGGAGAAAAACTCCGTCGCCGAGTGAAACTGGTGGCAGTTCCAGGTGCCATCGGGCTGGAAGACGCCGAGCTTCGGGAACCAGTGCGCTAGGAAAAAGAAATTGCCGCGGTAGCCGGTGCGCGCGATGGTGCGCGGAATTTTTGCCGTCCAGAGGAACTCCACGCGAATAATCTCGCCGGGCCGCACAGCGCGCGGCAGGGTCACCACCAGCACGGTGCGATCCTCCGGGTTGCCGTCGTCCGGTGCGGCGAAACGCATCTGCGCAGTCAGGTCGGCCTCCGGAAACGGCCCGGCCAGCAGCTTCATGGCGTGCACGCGGATGTAGGCCCACTCCGGCGGGGGAAAGCGCCCGAAGCGCGGCCGTGCGCGCAAGGTGTCCTCGCGCATCCAGGTGCTGTTGCTGTTCAGCCAAGCGTTCCAGTAGAGGTGAAACCAGAGCTCGTTGGCTGCGGCCGGGGTGTCGTTGCGCCAGGCGAGGATGCCGCGGCCGTCCAGCGTCTTGGCTGCCGGGTCCAGCCGCACCCACAGCGTGTAGTTCGCGTTGCGCGCGCTGGCCAGCGGCTCCTGTGCAACAGCCGTGGTCAGGAAGGTGGCGCAGAACGCTGCGCAGGCACACAGGCGAAGCAGGCTGGGCAACACGTTCGTCCTCCTCGAGCCAGGATGGCCTGCGAAGGCCGCTCATTATATCCGCGGGGAGAAAGGAAGCAACGCTGCCAGCAGATGTACGCCTTGCGGGGTGCGCTTGGGGGTGGATTGGGCCGGGGCGGGTGGGGAAAAGTTTCTCTTGACTTTCGCTTTTTCTTCGCCTATACTGCCCCCTGGTAGAGGAACGGGAAGGAGGGCCGGGCGGCCCCATTGTCCCTAGGACTCTCCCGGGTTCCCCGGCCCTTCGATACCCGGCCGAGGATCCACCGCGAAAGCACACCTCGGTGTCCCGCTTCTCTGCCCTTCCCGGTTCCCGCCCGGAGTCCCATGGGAGACCGCCCGTCTGTGGTCCACGTGGATGTGGACGCATTTTTCGCTTCGGTTGAGCAGGTGCTCGATCCCCGCCTGCGCGGCCAACCGGTGCTGGTCGGGCGCGGCGTGGTGGCTTCGGCCAGCTACGAAGCCAAAGCTTGCGGCGTGCGCACCGCCATGACCATCCGCGAAGCGCGTCGCCTTTGTCCGGCAGCCGTCCTTGTCCCCGGACAGTACGAGCATTACGCCGACTACGCGGAGCGCGTCCGCCGCATCCTCAACGACTTCACGCCGGCGGTGGAAGTCGCAGCGCTCGACGATTTCTACCTGGACTTCTCCGGTGCCGAGCGGCTCTATCCGGATTTCGTCGCCACCCTCCGGCGGATGCAGCGACGCGTCAGCGACGAGCTGGGGCTCAGCGTTTCGGTCGGCGCGGCGAGGTCGAAGCTTGTGGCTTCGATTGCCTCGCGCCTGGACCGTCCGCACGGCTTCCGCATCGTCCCCGTGGGCACGGAGGAAGATTTTCTGGCGCCGCTGCCGGTGGAAAAGCTCTACGGTATCGGCCAGGTCCACGCCCGGATGCTGCGCGAGCGCGGCATCACCACCATCGGCCAGTTGCGCTGCGTGCCGCTTGCGGCGCTGGTGGCTGCGTTCGGCGAGGTCGTGGGGCAGCAGTTTTACGAGCGCGCCCGCGGCCGCGACCCGCGTCCCGTGCTCGCCCCGCCCGAGCCCAAGTCCATTTCGCGCGAAACCACCGTCGAAGGCGGCACCATTGACACGGAGTTCCTCGCCGCGCTGTTCGAATACTTGGCCGAGCGCATCGCCGCCACTCTGCGCGCCCAGGCCCGCCAGGCCCGCACGCTCCTGCTGCGGCTGCGCTACACCGATTTGTTTTCTGTGGCGCGCTCGGCGCGGCTGATCCCGCCGACCAACGACGAAAAATCCCTGCTTGCCGCCGCCCAGGAGCTTTTCGGCGCGCTCTTTACCCGGCGTGTGGCCCTGCGCTGGGTGGGCCTGAGCGTCACCAACTTGGAAGCGGAACGTCGGCAGAATGAATTGTTCGACGCCAGGGCCAACCGCCGGTGGTATCTGAACCGCGGGCTCGATGCCGTGCGCGCCCGCTTTGGCTGGAACGCGGTGTACTACGGCAGGGGACTCGAGCTGCGCCGGCACTACGCTACCAAGCCCGCCGGGCTGGTGCTCTCCACCCCCTGCCTCTCCCGCTGAGCTGCTCTCATCTCACGATGTTGCGAACGCATCGAACAGGGCTGCAACAGAAGCCAGCGGCCTCCGGACAGAGCTCAAGCGGAGCGGAAACCAGGAGCGAGCGAACCCCTGGGGCCCATAGCGCAGCCCCTGTCCGTTTCCGTGCAGGCCATTCGTCCTTCCCTTCTCTACCACTTCCCTGTTCCTTTCCCCGGCAGCAACGATGTTTGTACATCTCCACTGCCACAGCCACTACTCGCTTCTGCGGGCTATCCCGCGGCCGGAGGAAATCGTGGCCGCCGCGGCCGAGCAGGCCCGCCGAGATGCCGCGACGCTCCCGGAAACGCTGCGCGGCGGGGCGGTGGCGTTGACGGACACCAACGGGCTCTACGCGGCGGTGCCGTTCTATCAGGCGGCGCGGGAGGCCGGCGTGAAGCCCATCGTGGGCACGGTGCTGGATACCGCGTGGCAAGCGGCGAGTGACCCTTCGCCGCTGCTCCTGCTGGCAGCGAATACGGAGGGTTACAGCAACCTGTGCCGGCTGGTGACGCGCCGGCAGTTGGAGGAGCGACCCGTCTCGCTGGAGGCGCTGGCGGAACACCGCCAAGGACTCATTGCGCTGCTGCCGGCAAAGGGCGAAGCGGGCGCAACGCATCGCGCCCCAACAGCTCGAAAAGGAAGCGGCGATCCACGGGCCACGGACCACCCCTCAAGAGTCCCGAGCCTGCTCGGGGCGCTGCGGGACATCTTTGGTGACGCCCTGTACCTGGAACTGCATCACCTCGCCCCGGGCGACGGCCGGCAGATCCGCGAAGCGCTGCGGCTCAGCCGCGAGTTCGCCGTGCCGGTCGTGGCCACCAACAGCGTCCACTTCCTGCGCCCCGAAGAGCACCTGCACTACCGCGTGCTCAACGCCATCCGCGCGGGGGCGCTGCTTTCGACCATCGCGCCGCCGGAAATCACCACTGCCGAGGCGCACTTCAAATCCGCCGCAGAAATGCGGCGCGCGTTTCCCGATCTCGACGAAGCGCTCCGGGCGACGCTCGAAATCGCCGAGCGCGCGCACCTGGAACTCGAGCTGGGCAAGCTGGTTTTCCCCGAATTCCCGGTGCCCGAAGGCGAGACGGCATTTTCATTTCTCTGGAAGCTGTGCTTCGAAGGCGCGCGGCGGCGCTACCGGCCGGTGCGGCCCGAGGTGCTTTCGCGGCTCACCCACGAGCTGGAAGTGATCCACAAGCTGAACCTGGCGCCGTATTTCCTGCTCGTCCGGGAGATTGCCGAGGAGGCGCGCCGCCGCGGCATCCCGGCCGTGGCGCGCGGCTCCGCGGCCAGCTCGCTGGTGGCCTACTGTCTGGGCATCTCGCGCGTCTGCCCGCTGCGCTGGGGCCTGTATTTCGAGCGGTTCCTCAACGAGCAGCGCGGCGACTGCCCCGACATTGACCTGGACATCTGCGGCGCGCGGCGCGACGAGATGCTCGATCACGTTTACGCCCGCTGGGGCACCGAGCACGTAGCCATGATCTCGACCTTCGTCACCATGCACGCCCGGCTGGCCGTGCGCGAAGTGGCCAAGGTCTTCGGCCTTTCCCCGGGCGAAGTGAACCACTTTACGCAGCGGCTGCCGCACCGACCGGTGCGCGAAATCCTGGAAGCCATCCGCACGCTGCCGGAATGCCGCGCTTTGCCGGCAGACGAGGAACCCTGGAAGACAGTTCTCGAGGTCGCGCTGCGCCTGGACGGTTTCCCGCGGCATCTGGGCATCCATCCCTGCGGCACGGTGATTTCCTCCTCTGCCCGCGGGAAGCTGAGCGAGCGCGTGCCGCTGGAAGTGGCCACGAAGGGCATCGTCGTCACCCAATACGACATGAACGCCATCGAAGCGCTGGGCCTGATCAAGATAGACCTGCTCGGCCAGCGCGGCCTGACCACCATCTCGCTCGCGCTCGGCAATATCGAAGCCTCCACGGGTCAGCGCCTAGAGTTGGATGCTCTGCCGGAAAACGATCTGGCCACGTGCGCGATGCTGGCGCAGGGACGGACGATGGGCGTCTTCCAGATTGAATCGCCCGGAATGCGCGGCCTGCTGCGCGCCTTGGGCGCGCGCGCTTCGAAACCCGGCCGATGGGCGCACAAGCCTGCCAGTCACCCCGAGCCCGTGACGAGCGAACCATCTGCTCCTCGCCACGCAGCCGAAGAACACGCCGAAGCAGCGAGGAAGTTCACGCTGGAAGAGATCAGCCTGGCGCTGGCGCTGATCCGTCCCGGGGCGTCAGAGTACGGCTCGAAGGAAACGTTCCTGAAGCGACTGCGGGGCCTCGAGCCGGTGCGCTACCCGCATCCCCGGCTCGCGCCCATCCTGCGCGAAACGCTGGGCGTATGCGTCTATCAGGAGCAGGTAATGCAGATTGCACAGGCCGCCGGTGCGCTTTCGCTGGCCGAAGCCGACCTCGTGCGGCGCGCTTCGGCCAAGTTTGCCGACCAGCGCGAACGCGACCGGCTGCGCGCCAAGTTCCTGAAAGCCGCCACGCAGCTGGGACTGGCCGGCGCGGCGCGCGAGGAAGCCTGGCGCATGGTCGAAAAGTTCGCCGGGTTTGGCTTTTGCAAGGCCCATGCCGCCACCTACGCGGACCTTTCCTACCGCATCGCCTATCTCAAGGCCCACTACCCGGCGGAGTTTTTCGCGGCGATGTGCAGCTCCGGCGCGGGCTTCTACCACGTCTCGGCCTACGTCGAAGAAGCCAAGCGCTGGGGGATCGAGGTGCGCCTGCCTTCCGTGAACCATTCCCGGCTCGCATATACCACCGAACCATGCGCCGGCGCCAAGCGCGCGATGCGCGTCGGGCTGATGCAGGTGAAGGGCCTGCGGGCGGAAACCATCGCGCACATCGTGCGTTCGCGCGAAGAGCAGGGGCCCTACCGCTCGCTCGAAGATTTCTTGGCGCGCGTGCCGGTCGAGCGGGACGAAATCGAATCGCTCATCAAATGTGGAGCGCTGGATTCGCTCCCCGACGCTGCGTGGGGGCGCCCGGCGCTGCTCTGGCAACTGAACCTGCTCGCGCGCAAACACGCCGCACCGCCGCCGGCCGAATGGCTTTTCCCGGATGCTGCTGCGCCGGCAACGCAAGCTGTGCCGCTTGGCACCGATTACTCGCGCGAGCAGCGGCTGGCCTACGAGCAGGAAATCCTGGAAGTGTGCGTCAGCGGCCACCCGCTCGACCTGGTGACGCGCAACGGGGAAGCTTGGAGCGATCAACTCGCCTCCGCCAAACCCGGTCAGCGCGTGTGCCTGCTCGGCTGGCTGATTACTTTCCGCCACGTGGCCACCAAGGACTACCGCAACATGATGTTCGCCACGCTCGAAGACCAGCGCGGCGTTTACGAAATCGTGCTCTTCCCCGAGGCTTACCAGCGCTACGGCGGGCTGATTTACGAGACGCGTGCGCTGCGCGTCACCGGCCGGCTCGAGCCCGACGGCCAAATCAACTGCGAACAAATGGAAGCCCTGCGGCTCTGACGAGCCCATCGCCACCGGCTCGCCCTAATGGCCGCCAAGAAACCACGTGGCTACACGCGCCTTGCTGGTTGTAGGGGACGCTTGCCATACTGCAAGCCATGGGAAAGCTTGCCAGCGCGTGCTTGGCTGGCCTTTGGCTGGCAACGTGCGCCCCGGCCGATGAGTTGCGGCTGAAGGGCGGCACAAAGATCAGCGGCACCATCGTCGGGTTCGAGGACAACCACTTCAAGGTCAGGACCAGTTACGGGTATGCCCTCGTGCACCGCGACCAGGTGCGGGACATCCTCATCACCGAACCGGCAACAACCGCCCCCGCCAAGGCGCCGCCAGCGCCCACAAAACCTCAACAAGAGCCGCCCACCGTTGCGGCCGCGGAGACTCCCCCACCTGCCAGAGCAGCTCCGGCGAGCAACGCGCCAAGCCCCCAGCCCCCCGTGCCTGAGCCGCCCATCAGCGAAGAAGTCCAGGGCACCACCTACGTCAATCACACCTACGGCTTTCAGCTCTACAAGCCCCCGAGCTGGCAGGTGATCGAAGGCGCCAGCCAGCGCATCCCCAACGCGGTGGCCGCACTGGGCACCAGCGACGAGACCACGCTGCTCATCGTGCGCCGGGAAAAACTCGAGGGGCCGCTGGAAGCGCACGCCGCGCGCGCTGAGCAGGCGCTGCGCTCGTTGTACGAGAATTACCGGATGCTGGGCGAATCGCGCCCCACAGTGGCCAGCCTGGCGGCCATCGAGCGGCGTTTCCGCTGCACGGTGGACAACCACGACTGGTCCGGCCGGATGCTGTGGCTGGCGCGCGGCAGCGAAGTTTTCACCCTTCTGGGCATGACGCATGCCGACTCCGAACTGATTCAGATTCAGGAAAACGTGATCGCCCGCGTGCTGGCCAGCTTGCAGTTCGCCAAGCCCTGAGTCCCGCCGCGGCCAGGTCTCTCCCGCATTCCTCGCCTCGCGCGGCTGGCAAAGGCTCAGGTATCGGTCAGCAGAGTGCGACGGCGAAGGAGTGGTGCAGTGCCGCTCGGCCGGCGCGGTGCAGCAGTGCCTAGACTGCTTCGGGCCGGATACGAACCGGTTCGCCGAGCGGCAGCAGGCGCGTCCCACGCCAACTGGCATTGCCGAGATAGCGCCCGCCGGTGGGATCCGAGACGCGCACCAGCGTCAAATGCGGCGCGCGCCGCCGAAGTGTGCGAACCTCCTCGTAGCTGAGTGGCAGAGGCCGCGCGAGCCAGCCGTCAGAAGTCACGGGCGCTACGGGCGCGAGCAGTTGAGCTGATGGGTCGCCTGCCACACCGTGCCATGGGCCGCGGCTTGAGGCCATAGCGCTAGAACTTTGTGGCTTCGGTGAAGTTAAAGCCGTGCACCTTCATCGCGGGGACAACCATCTCGAACGCCTCTTCGCCAGCGGCGCGCACGGCGGGGCCAAGCATCTCCACATGGGCCAGCATTTCAAGGATGCTCTGGTTGAAACGGAAATTGCGGATGCCGCCGGCGATACGGCCGCCCTCGATAAGGAAGGTGCCATCGCGCGTCATGCCGGTCATGATTTTCTCGTAGGGATCCACTTCGCGGATGTACCAGAAGCGCGTGACGAGAATGCCCCGATCGGTCGAAGCGATCATCTCGTCGAGGGAAGCTTTGCCGCCGGCGAACACCAGGTTCATCGGGGCTTCGCCATATTCGTTGGGCAAGGCGAAGCCGTGGCCGGTCGGCCGCGCGCCGGCGCCCTGGGCCGTGGAGCGGGCGTAAACAAGGTTTCGCGGCACGCCACACTGAACCAGTAGAACCCTCTTCCGCGGCACGCCTTCGCCGTCAAACGCCGGGCCGAGCTGCAAAGGGTGGTACACGTCGTCCCACAGCGTGATGTTCTCGCCGAAGAGCTTTTTCCCCAAGCGATCGGTCAGGCAGGAGCGCTTGTCGCGCACGGCCGTTGCCGAAAAGTCGTAGAAGAGAGAGCCGACGATGTCAAGCACGGCGGCCGGTTCGAGGATGACGGTGTAGCGTCCGGGCACCAGCTCGCGTGGCGCGCGCGATTGCGCCGCCTTCTGCGCGGCGCGTTCGGCCAGCGAACCCGGATCAATCTCTGCAACGCCGGCGGCGTTGGCCTTGGCCCAGCCGGAGGAATCCGAGTCGAGCATGGTCACGGAGAACTCGGCGCGGGTCTGTTCGTGCCGGGCCAACAGGCCTTTCGAGTTGGCTAGGACCGTCTGCCAGCAGCCGGTCGTGAAGATGCCCGCAGCGGTCTGGCCGTTGCGCGCGGCGAGCTGGAGGACGCGGGCCACGGCGCGGGCCCGGTGGTCCGGTGTGGCCGCAGCCGTCGCAGCACAAAACCGCTTGACGGCACGGTATTTCTGCGGCCCGGGCATGGGCAGCAGCCCCGGGTCGCGCGGCTGCACGCGGGCCAGCGCAGAGGCCGCCGCGACGACGCGGCGCAACGATTCCTCATCCGTCTTGTTCGTCGTGGCTCGGGCCGTGCGACCGTCCAAGACCGGGCGCACGGAAATGCTCAGCGACGTTTCGGCGACGTTCTGGTGGATGGTATTGTTGGCAAAGCGGGTGAGCGCGTCGGCCGTGGCTTCGATGGTGACTTCCGTCTCATCGGCTTCGCTGAGACGGAGAACACGCTCGACGATGCGCTGGAGTTCGGCCCGCGACAACAGATGCGCGGCGGCGACAGCGGGAGCACCCGGCACGCGCCGCCGAATGGTGAATTTCTTCCGCCTCATTTCGCGAAGGCAACCCCGACGCGCACGTTGCGGAAGCGCGCTGGAGCGGCTCCGTGACCGGTGCCCATGGCCTGCATGGGCTGGCCCTTGCCGCAGTTCGGCGTGCCCCACAGCACCCAGTGGTCGCGCGAGCAGATAGCGTCGCAGCTATTCCAGAACTCCGGTGTGATGCCGCTGTAGCTGGCATTCTTCAGCATGCGCACTTTCTTCCCGCCTTTGATCTCCCAGGCCATTTCCGTGGAGAACTGGAAATGCAGCCGGCGGTCGTCAATGGACCAGGAGTGGTTGGTCTCCATCCACAGGCCGTCGGCGGTATCAGCAATCAGGTCGTCGAGGTTCCAAGAGCCGGGCAGCAAGCTGACATTGGTCATGCGGATGATCGGCAGGCGGTTCCAGCCTTCTGTGCGCAGGCAGCCGTTGGAGCGGGGCTGGCCGATGGCCGCAGCCGTTTCGCGGCTCATCAGGTAGCCGGTGAACAGCCCGTCCTGGATGATGGGCGTGCACTGCGCGGGCACCCCTTCGTCGTCGTAGCCGAAGGTGCCGAGACCGGGCCCGTGGGCGAGCCGGGCATCGGCGACGACGTTGACGATCGGCGAGGCGTACTGCAGCGTGCCGAGCTTCTCCAGGGTGAGGAAGCTGGTGCCGGCGAAGTTGGCCTCCTGACCGAGCACGCGATCCAGTTCGATGGCATGGCCGACGGATTCGTGGATTTGCAGGGCCAGTTGCGAGCTGTCCAAAATGATCGTGCGCCTGCCTTCCGGGCACTGGGGAGCCTGGTGCAGCGCCACAGCTTCTTCCGCCACGCGGCGCGCCTGGCCCGCCAAGTCGAACGATTCGACCACTTCGTAGCCGCCCAACTGGTGCTGCCCGCCGAAACTTGCCGGATAGGAACGCCGCTGGATTTCGCCTTCCGCGAAGCTGGTGGCGACGATGCCCGCGCCGGAAAGCATGCGCACCTGGTGGATGGCCGCGCCGATACTCGAGGCGTAAAACTGCTCGATGCGGCGGAAGGTCATGGACGTTTCGGCCAAGGTAACGCCGGCCACGCGGCGCATCTCCGCATCGGCAGCCATCAACAAAGCAAGCTGGCGCTCGACGGGGATGCGAAACGGGTCCTTCACCAGCGGCGACTGCCAGGTGTCCACGTGGGCTTCTTCCGGGGCCAGGACGACGTCATGGCGCTTGGCCAGCGCGGAAGCGCGGGCTATGGCGACGGCCTGCGCTGCGCACCGTTCGATGCCGCGCCGCGTCAACTGGTCGGTAGAGGCGAAGCCCCAGGAGCCCTCGGCAATCACGCGCACGCCGATACCGAGCGATTCGCTCTCAGCCACCGTGCCTACCCGGCCGTTTTTCGTGGACAGTTCGCGGTGGCGGATGTCCATGACACGCGCGTCGGCGTAGGTGGCGCCACGCGCCACCGCCGCATCGAGCGCCAGGTTGGCCCACTCTTGCATGAGGGGAATCAGGTGCCTTCGGTCCAGGAGGCGAGGTACTGTTCCTGCTCGGGCGTGAGCTTGTCCACCTGGATGCCCATGGATTCCAGCTTGAGCCGGGCAATCTGCTGGTCAATGTCCTGGGGAACAGGATAGACCTGGTTTTCCAGCTCGCCGGCGTGCTTGACCAAGTATTCGACGGCCAGCGCCTGATTGGAAAAGCTCATGTCCATGACCGCGGCGGGATGGCCCTCGGCCGCGGCCAGGTTGATCAGGCGGCCTTCACCGAGCAAGTAGAGTTTGCGGCCGTCGCGCATGACGTACTCGTCCACGAACGGGCGCGCCGGGCGCTTGGCGGTCGAGAGCCGCTCGAGCGCCGGGAGGTCGATCTCCACGTTGAAGTGGCCGGAATTGGCCAGCACCGCGCCGTCTTTCATGCGCTCGAAATGCTCAGCCGCGAGCACGTTGCGGTTGCCGGTGACGGTGATGAACACGTCGCCGACGCGGGCCGCCTCCGCCATGGGCATCACCCGGAAGCCGTCCATCACGGCTTCGAGCGCGCGCACCGGGTTGATTTCCGTAACGATGACGTCGGCGCCCAGGCCTTTGGCGCGCATAGCCACGCCGCGGCCGCACCAGCCGTAGCCCGCCACAACCACCTTGAGTCCGGCCAGCAGCAGGTTGGTGGCCCGCAGGATACCGTCCATGGTGGATTGTCCGGTGCCGTAGCGGTTGTCGAACAGGTGCTTGGTGAGCGCGTCGTTGACGGCGATGATCGGGTAACGCAGCGTGCCGTCCTTGGCCATGGCGCGCAGGCGGATGACGCCGGTGGTGGTTTCTTCGGTGCCGCCGATGACGTGACCCACCAGGTCGGCGCGCTTGGTGAGCAGCGTGGTGACCAGGTCGGCACCGTCGTCCATGGTGATCTGCGGCTTGTGATCGAGCGCGGCGTTGATGTGCGCGTAGTAGGTGGCGTTGTCTTCGCCCTTGATGGCGAATGTGGGGATGCCGAAGTCCTTCACGAGCGAGGCGGCGACTTCATCCTGCGTAGAAAGCGGATTCGAGGCGCACAGCACCAGATCCGCGCCGCCGTCGCGCAAGCTAACCGCCAAGTTGGCCGTTTCGCTGGTGATGTGCAGGCAGGCCGCCACGCGGAGACCAAGGAACGGCTGCTCCTTGATGAACCGCTTGCGGAGCAACTGCAGCACCGGCATCTGCTGGTTGGCCCATTCCATCTTGCGCCGGCCGCGCTCGGCCAGCGCCAGGTCTTTCACATCTCCAATCAACTTCGGCGCTGTTGTCACACCCGTGCTCCTTGAACGGTTCTGCTGCGACTTCGGTTTCGCAGGCGACTGTAGGCTCGAGGGGCCGTCCTAGCCGCGCGCGACCACTTCCGCCCCCCGCAGGCCGGCTTCCTGGCGCAGGGCCGCGGCCTTGTCCGTGCGCTCCCAGGTGAAGTCCGGTTCCGACCGGCCGAAGTGGCCGTAAACCGCGGTCTGCCGGTAAATGGGCCGGCGGAGATTCAGCATTTCCATGATGCCGCGCGGCGTGAGGGCGAACGTGGCGCGGACCAGCTCGGTCAGGTGCTCCTCGGGAACGGCGGAGGTGCCAAACGTCTCCACCATCACGGACACCGGCTCGGCCACGCCGATGGCGTAGGCCAGTTGCACTTCCGCCTTGCGCGCCAGTCCTGCGGCCACAATGTTCTTGGCCACGTAGCGGGCCGCGTAACAGGCCGAGCGGTCCACCTTCGTGGGATCCTTGCCGCTGAAGCAGCCACCACCGTGCCGGCTGTAGCCGCCGTAGGTGTCCACAATCACTTTCCTTCCGGTCAGCCCCGCGTCGCCCATCGGCCCCCCAATCACAAAGCGGCCCGTGGGGTTGATGTGGAACCTCGTGTTCTTGTCCAGCATGTGGGCTGGAACGACGGCCTGGATGACTTCGCGGATGATGGCGTCGTGCAACGTCGCGGTGGACACGTTGTCGTCGTGCTGCGCGGACACCACGACGCAATCCACGCGCGTGGGCCGGCCCCCGCGGTACTCCACGGTAACCTGGGACTTGCCATCCGGACGAAGGAAACTGAGGATGCCTTTCTTGCGCACTTCGGCAAGGCGGCGCGTGAGGCGATGGGCCAGCAAGATGGGCATGGGCATCAATTCCTCGGTTTCATCACAGGCGAACCCGAACATCAGGCCCTGGTCGCCGGCCCCGCCCGTATCCACGCCCATGGAAATATCGCCTGACTGGCGCTTCACCGCGGAGATCACGCCGCAGCCGTCAGCGTCGAACCCGTAGTCGGCGCGGGTGTAGCCCACCTCGCGGATCACGCCGCGGGCAATGCCTTCATAGTCGAGTTTCAGGCGGGCCTGGTCGTTGGCCGTGATTTCTCCGGCCACGACCACCAGGCCGGTAGTCACCAGAGTCTCGCAGGCCACCCGGCCGTTCGGGTCGTGCTCGAGCACGCGGTCAAGCACGGCGTCGGATATCTGGTCAGCGATTTTGTCGGGATGTCCTTCGGTTACCGATTCCGAGGTGAACAGGAAGTTCTTTCCGGTCAGCGCCAAAACCGTCTCCTTCGAAGAAATCACCCCACTGTGGCCGGTAGATTCGACGGAACCTGTGCGGCCACGGCAAGCTAACATGCCCTCGCCGCGACTGTCAACGCATTGGCCCGAAACGCTTTGCTAGCCGCTTGAGCGGCTGTTTTCCGCGCCCAAACCGCTCTGCCGCCGAGCCACTGCCCCCAACAAGAATGCAGGAGTGAGAGCCTTGGTCCGCTCTTGCTGAACGCGGCCAGCCCCCGGGGCACGCCCGTGCAGCGTGTCGCTCGCCTTTCCCGCCGGGGAGCAGAGCCGGAACGGTACTAATCGCCATCGTTTTCCCTTGCTTCGGCAGCGGCCTGCACCAGGGATGGGTTACGGCGCCAGAGCAGGAAGCTACGGATGAACGGGTCGAGGTCGCCGTCGAGCACGCGATCCACGTCGCCCGTCTCGAACTTGGTGCGATGGTCTTTGACCAGCCGGTAAGGGTGCAAGACGTAGCTGCGGATTTGGCTGCCGAAGCTGATTTCCGGCTTGGCGGCGTCGAGCTTGCGAGCTTCTTCGCGGCGCTTTTCCAGCTCATAGTCGTACAGGCGTGCGCGCAGGACTTTCATGGCCATGTCGCGGTTCTTGTGCTGGCTGCGCTCGTTCTGGCACTGCACGACGATCCCGCTGGGCAGGTGCGTGATGCGCACAGCCGAATCGGTGACGTTGACGTGCTGGCCGCCGTGGCCACCGGCGCGGAAGGTGTCCACGCGGACGTCTTCCGGCTTGATGACCACCTCGATGCGGTCGTCAATCTCCGGGATGACAAACACGGAAGCAAACGAGGTGTGGCGCCGCGCCGCCTGATCGAACGGGGAGATGCGCACCAGGCGATGAATGCCGCTCTCGGTCGAGAGCAGCCCGTAAGCGTTTTCGCCTTCCACCCGCACGGTGGCCGACTTCAGGCCTGCTTCTTCGCCCGGGGCCGAGTCAATCACCGTGGCCCGGAAGCCATGGCGTTCGGCCCAGCGCAGGTACATGCGCAGGAGTACCTCCGCCCAGTCCTGCGACTCCGTGCCGCCCGCGCCGGGCTTGATGGTCAGGATGGCATTGAGCGCGTCGTTTTCGCCGGCCAGCAGGGTTTTCGTCTCCAGCTCGGCAACCAGACCCTCGAGCGCGTCCAGTTCGCGCGCGGCATCCTCCAGGATGCGCTGCCGCTGGGAGACGTCGCCCTCTTCGTGCGCCAACTGGATGTACGTTTCCAGGTCGCTGGTGGCCCGCGCCAGCCGTTCTTCGGCAACGATGCGCTCTTCCGCCTGCTTGCGCTGCTGCAGGACTTTCTGCGCTTGTTCTTGGTTCCGCCAGAAATCCGCCTGGCTGGTTTTCTGCTCGAGAGCGGCCAGACGCGTGCGGGCGGCCGCTACGTCAAAGGTAGCTCCGGACGAGAGCGATGCGCCCTTGGAGCGCTTCGTAGCGATGTTCGAGGTCTTCGAGAATCATGGTTCGGTGCCCAGGGATTCGTGGCGAGTGGCTAGCCCCTACTTTTTTGCTTCCTCTGCTTCTTTCTTCTTCCTGCGACCAACCCTACCGCGGCCACAGCCACACACAGCCAGGCAAACCAGTCGCCGAAACGCGTGTAGAGCGTGCGGTCGGTGCGAAAATCATACGGCGCTTCCAGTGCCGCGCGAACGTCCGGCGCGAGCCGGGCGCGATAGCGGCCGTAGGGGTCCACGGCGACCGTATGGCCGTCGTTCGTGGCGCGCAGCAGCCAGCGCCGGTTCTCCACGGCGCGTACGCGGGCCATCGCCAGGTGCTGCTCTGGCGCTGCCGAACGCCCGAACCAGCCGTCGTTGGAAAGATTCACCAGCAGTCCGGCGCCGCCAGCCACGAACCTCCGGACTTCGCCTGGAAAAATCGCCTCGTAGCAGATGAACACGCCGAAGGAGCCCCCGGGCAGCCGGCCCGTGGCGTACCCGCGCCCCGGCCGGAAATCGCTGACTTCGGCCGTGAGCTTTTTCGCAAAGGTCAGCCAGCGGCGCAGCGGCACGTACTCGCCGAACGGCACCAAATGAATCTTATCATAGCGAAAGACCAAGCTGCCGCTAGGGTCGGCCAGCGCCGCGCTGTTGTACGGCTCAGGCCCGGCGGCCGGGTCGCGCCGCCAATGGACAGCGCCGAACAGGACCGGGCTGCCCGTGCTGCCCGCGATCCGTGCGATGCGCGACACAAACCCGGGGTCGTCCAGATAGAACGGCGCCGACGTTTCCGGCCAGATCACCAGCCCGGAGGCTTTCTGGCCGCTGGCAATGCTCACCCGCTCGAGCTCGTCCAGCGCCGCCTGGTGCTTTTGCCACCAGTCTGCCGGATAGCTGGTGGTCTGCGGGAAATTCGGCTGCACCAGGTGCGCCGTGCGGCGCGGCTCGGCCGCGGGAACCAGGCTTTGCCCGAACCACACAGCGGCAAGCAAAATCGCACCAGCCGCGGCCGGCGCGAGCCAAGCGCGGCGCGAAGGCGTCAGCAGAGCCCAGGCCACGACGGCGTTGAAGGCCGCCACCAGAAACGAGACTCCCCAGATTCCCGCGAAGGAGGCAATCTGGACGAGGGCCAGGTCGTCGGCGACCGCATAGCCCAAGAGGTTCCAGGGGAACCCGACGTGCGGCATGTGTGTCCGAGCGAACTCGAGCGCCACCCAGGAAAACGGGGCCACGAGCAGCGCCGGTCCAAGGTTGCGGCCGGCCACCCATGCAAAAGCGGCGACAAAAAGCGCCGGAAAGCAGGACAGCACGGCAACCATCAGCGCCAGCACGCCCGCTGCGGCCACCGGGCCGAGGTGGCCGTGCACGCGCATCACCGTGTAAATCCAGGGCAGCGAGAACGAGTAGAAGGCTGCACCGTGCAGAAAACCGGCCAGGAAGCCCGCGCGGCAACGCACGCCGTGCGCAGCCCAGAGCAACGCGGCCAGGGCCAGCCACGCGACCAGGGGAACGTCATGAGGCGCAAAGCCCGGCGCCAGCGCAAGTCCAGAGCCCAAGGCGACGAGCCAGCGCAGCCACAACGGGCGAGTCATTCAGCGGCGCAAGATAGCCTTGAATCCTTCCCGCTCCAAGGCGCGACGCGCCAACTGCGCCGCCTTGAGGTCGGCGTACGGGCCCACCTGTATGCGGTAGAACTTGTCGTCTTGCGGAGCCAGCACGAACGCGGGGAATTCCTTCTCCTGGAGCGCCTGGGCCATGGCCAGCGCGTCCTTTTCGTTCACCAGCGCCGCCACCTGGAGCACGATCGAGCCTCTGGCAAACTGCGGCGGCTTGAGCACGGACTTGGCCGGGACGGGAGCCGGCTTGGGGACGGTCTTGGCCGGTGGCTGGCTCGGAGGCATCTTCGCCGTGGCGCTCGGCGTCCGGCCGGGGCTGGGCGCGCGCGGAGGACTGGCTGTGGCAGGCGGAGGGAAAGAGGCCGCGGCTTTGCGTTCACTATCCCTGGTTTGCAGCTCGAGGATCCCCGGCACGGTCGTGTCCGTCGGACTGGGACTCTGCGACTGGTCGGCCTGGAGGCCCGGGCCCGTCTGCATCTTGCCCATCAAGTAGCCCAGCGCGAAAAAGACGCCGCAGAGCACCACGACCACGGCGAATAAACCGACGACATGGCGGCTTTCGAGAACCACGTCCCGGCCGCTTGCACCCTTTCCCTCGGTCATGGTTTACCCGTCTACCCCAAACCGGCACGCCGGGTCCACAGGCTGATGAGATCCACGGGCAACGGGAAAACAATCGTCGTGTTCTTCTCCACGCCGATTTCCGTCAGCGTCTGCAGGTAACGCAACTGGATGGCTGCCGGCTCGGTGGCCAGCACGCGAGCCGCTTCGGCCAGCTTGTTGGAGGCCTGAAACTCGCCGTCGGCGTGGATGATTTTGGCCCGGCGTTCGCGTTCCGCTTCGGCCTGGCGCGCGATGGCCCGGCGCATCTCCTCCGGAATATCAACCTGTTTGACCTCGACTTTCGTTACTTTGATACCCCAAGGCTCCGTGTCCTGGTCAAGGATAACTTGCAGCCGGGCATTTACCTTTTCGCGCTCGGCCAGGATCTCGTCGAGCTCGAACTGGCCGACGATGCTGCGCAGGGTGGTCTGGGCCAGTTGCGAGGTGGCGTAGAGGTAGTTCTGCACGACCGACAGGGCCCTGTTGGCGTCCACCACGCGGAAGTAGCAAACGGCGTTGACCTTCACGGAGACGTTGTCGCGCGTGATGATGTCCTGCGGTGGCACGTCGAGGGTTTCGATGCGCAGCGGGATGCGGTAGAGGGTTTCAATCGGCCAGACCACAAACCGCAAGCCGGCCGCTTTGGCTACCGGCAGCATGCGCCCCAGGCGCAGCACGACGCCGCGCTCCCATTCCTTGATGACGTACAACGAGTTCCACACCCATACGAAAAGCAGAAAGAGCAGGAACAAGAAACCGATATTCAAGGGTCCCAACTGTGTGAGTTCCATCGCGCCTCCTTGCGAAGAGCTCAGGTCTCCCGGGTCGGATTCTGAGAAGGTGTGGCCGGCCCGGCCGGTTCGACGTGCAGCGTCAGCCCGTCCACCTTCACCACGCGCACGCGCGTGCCCGGCGCGAGCTTCTGCGGTGCGACGGCCCGCCAGATCTCTCCGCTCACGAACACCTGGGCCTGCCCGTCAACCTCCCGGGTCACTTCGCCCTCCTGCCCCACCAGGGATTCGACACCTACGGCGTACTTCCACCGGAACGAGCGCAGGATGAGCATCATCAGAAAAATGGCTAGCAACGCAAAGGGCACCGTCACCGCCAGAGCCGTCCCCAGGCTGACCCCGAAGCCTGTGAGCGGAGAGCGAACCAGTACCAGCGCGCCAATCACCATGGCCACCACGCCCGCCAGGCCGAGCAAGCCGTAGCTGGTTACTTTGGCCTCCAGCACGAACAGGCCGATGGCCAGCAGGAGCAGCAGCACGCCGATGACGTTCACCGGCAAGATGCGCATGGCCACCAGCGCCACCACGAGAGACAGCACGCCGACCACGCCCGGCAGGACCAGCCCAGGATGGCTGAACTCGACGTAGATCCCCAGCAAGCCGATGATGAACAGCAGAAAGAGGATGTCCGGCTTGGCAATGAAGGCCAGCAGGCGCTGCCGCTGGTTCATTTCCGCAGCGACGCGGACAGGATTCTTCAACGACAGCTTGGCCGCCGAGCCGTCGAACCGCCGCACCGTGCGCCCATCCAGCGCAGCCAGAAGTTCGTCCACCGAAGGCGCGACGAGGTCGATCAGCCTTCCCTCCAGAGCTTCCCGTTCGCTGTAAGCCTTGGACTCGGTCACGGCTTTCTCCGCCAGGGCCACGTTGCGCCCGCGCTGCGTGACGATGCTGCGCATATACGCCGCGGCGTCGCTGGTCGCCTTGCGCTTCAGCACCTCGTCAATCTTCTCGCCGATGGGACCGAACACAGGCGTCGAAGCCCCGGCGTTGGTGCCCGGGGCCATCGCCGCGATGTCCGCGGTAAGCAGGATGAAAAACCCTGCCGAAGCCGCGCGCGCCCCCGAAGGGGACACGTACACGGCCACCGGGACAGGCGAGGCCAATATTTTCTGCATGATCTCGCGCATCGAGTCGCTCAGCCCGCCGGGCGTGTCCATGGTGATCAGAATCAAGCTGGCTCCTTCGCGCGCGGCGCTATCCAGTGCACCGTTGACAAACTCCGAGACCACAGGGTTGATCTCGCCTCCGATGCGCAACTCAACAACCCGCGGGGGGCCTGCCACGGCACCGGCCCGGCCCGCCTGCCCCAGGCTTGCTGGCGCCCAAACGGCGACACCGAGCACCACCGCAATGGCGACCTGCGGTACGGGTCTCATGGCTGCCCTCCCTGTTTGCTTCTCGACGGCAGGGCTGGATTTTCCTCTTGCCGCTCCGCGCCGCTGGACGCGGCCGCCGGCCGACGCTCCTTCAGCTCGTGCCGCAGGCTGGCCGGATCGAGCCGCGCGCTCACCCGCGCCCACGCCGCGGAGACCTCCGCTCCCACGGCGGGCAGCGAAGCGGATGCTCGCTGGCGCTCGGTTGCGCCTTCACTGGCACGGCCGCTCTGCTCGAGCGAGGCAATCAGCAAGGCCCGAGCTTGCGCGTCCGCCGGCGCCCGGCTCAGAACTTCGCGAAAGGTGCGCACCGCCCCTGCACTATCGCGCTGGCCCAACTGCGCCAACCCGAGATTGAACCAGTAAGCTGGCTCTTCCCGATCGGCTTGCAAGGCGCGGCGCCAGTGCGCCTCTGCTTCTTTCCACCGGCCCTGCCGAGCCAGGGCCACGCCCAGATTGTTCCAGATCTCCGGCAGGGCAACCTGTTGGGCCAAAGCCGCGAACGCCGATGCGGCGCGCGGGAGATCGGCGCGACGCAAGTGGCAAACTCCGGCCGAGAAGCCGGCTTCGACCCCGTGCTCGTCGGCGGGCGGCACGCGGTTCAGCCAGATCAGCGCTGTGGCGCAATCCCCGCGCAGGAAGTAGGCCCAACCCAGGGCGAAGGCCGGCCGGCTCCAGGCGGGCTCGCGCCGCGCCGCCGCCAACCACAACCGCAGCCTCTGTTCTTCGTCGGAGGAAAGAATCCCGCGCACGTAGGCCTCAAAGGCTTCCATCTGGTGGCCAGGGGTGCGCGCGACAAACTGTGCCCGCGTCAGCGGCAGGTCCCGGTCAAGGAACGCGAGCAGGTGCCAGACCAGCTCGGCGTGCAAAGTCATCAGTTCGTCCAGCCGGCCGCTCCGCTCCAGCCACGGCGAGATCCCGGGCGGATCCATGCGCAGCACGCGGGCGCTCAGCGAGAGTTCCTCTCCCGCAGCGCGGAACTGGCCGAACACAACGAAGTCGGCATCCAGCTCAGCACCGATCTTGAACATGGTCGCGCGGCTGTAGCGCGCTGAGCCGGGCAGTCCCAGCTTTTCGATCGCCGCGGCCCATTCCTCACGGGAGTATGCCGCCCAACCGGCACTGGTCATGCGCTCCATGGTCAGCTCGGCCAGCCCTTCACCGAGCCACTCCAGCCTGGCATTCCGGCCCGCATTCTCGAAGGGAAGAACCAGCAGGTTCTGCGCGTGCGTTGAAAGGGCCAGCAACGCGAACAGGACGAGGGCAAGATTCCCGCGGACCATCACTCGCTTCATTGCCACTTCATTATACTGCACGGGCCGGGCGCGAGGTCGTGGTCTTGGGGAAGAACTCCCTGGTTCCAGATCGGGCGCAGCAGTTGGCCAGGATTCACTGGAGGCCGGGCGGGTTGGCGCCGGCTCCAGGAACAGGGCGCAGGGCCTCCTGCACGAGAGGGTCGTTCAATACGGCGGCAAAGGTGGGGTCTTTGTTCACTTCGGCCAGCTTCTTATAGCCTTCGTCACGTGCCTTGCGCAGGTAGAAGGCGCAGCGCTCGGCATTGCCCATGGCGGCGTAGGACTTCGCCAGAAAGAAGAAGAACAGGGCGCGGTCTCCCATCAGGCTCTGCTGGAACATGGACCCGGTGGTTCCGCGCCGCTCGAACAAGCCGGGGTCGATCTCGATGGCGCGCTGGAACGCGGCTAGGGCCTCATCGTATTTCTTCTGGGCGAAGTAGGCGTAGCCGAGGTTGCTGTGCAGCACGGCCACGTCGCTGCGCAGTGCCAGGGCGCGTTGGTAGGCGCGAATGGCCTGCCGGTAGTTCCGGCGGTAGTAATGCACGGTGCCGAGATTATTGATGGCGTGAAAGAACGTTTTGTCGGCGCGGATGGCGCGCTCGTAGTAGCGCTTGGCCTGAGAGAGATTGCCCTCGTGCTGGTAGGCCATGCCGATGCGGTTCAGCAGGGCTGCGTTTTTCTGATCCTTCTTGACCAGCCTGAGATAGATCTCAATGGCTTCCGGGTAGCGTTTGCGGGCCATGAACAGGTCCGCGCGCCGTTCCAGCTCCTGCGGAGAAAGCGGCGGGGCAGCGTGCGCTGCGGTTTGCGGACGGTCGGTGGAGGCGGGGGCCGTAGGCTGCTGACCGGAAGCAGCGGGGACAAAGGCGAATGCCAGGGTCGCAAGCATCCACGCGGAGCGCGTCATGGCGATTGGCCCTCCCGAGGGGCTGGCCGCTCCTGTTGTTTGTCCTTCTTCCCCCCTCCAAAGATACCAAAAACCCGCTCCCAAAAACCTCTTTTCTTTTCCTGAGCGGTGGGCTGAGTTTCCGGGCGGGCAGGCTGAGCCGCCCGCGCCTTGGCCGGGGATTTCGGCGGCCTGGACACAGGGAGCTGGGTCCCCCGGGCATCTTCTCCCTCGGCCTCTGCGTTTGCCGCGGGAGGGACCGCCTTCTTCCCCGAGAACAAGCGCGAAAGCCAGGAGACCGAACCCAGCCCGGCGTCTTCCAGCCCGGCAAAGAGTTCGGTCGGCTCGCTGCCCGCGATGAACACTTCTTCGCGCGCCCCAGGCGCGCCAACGGCCGTCTGGCGAAGCGTCAGAGGATCCACCCACACGACGGTAACTCCCTCGGGCGGGGCGAAGGGTTCGGGATTCTGGTAGCCGGGCAACTCGATGGCCCGCTTCATGAACTCCGCCCAGACGGGCGCCGCCGAGTTGGCGCCCGAAAGGCCCAGCTCGCGGTTGTCGTCGAAACCGACCCAAACCACGCATAACAGGTGCGAGGTGAAGCCGGCAAACCAGCCATCGTGCGACGTACCGGTCTTGCCGGCTGCCGGGGCCGTAAAGCCGCGCGCGCGCACGCCGGCGCCCGTGCCACGGTTGATCACGTCGCTCAGGATGTGCGTCACCAGGTACGCGACGCGCGGGTCGAGCGCAGCCTGCCGGCGAGGCGCGCCGCGCTCCAGCACCTTGCCGTCGTTGGCCACCACGCTGCGCACAAAGTAAGGCGCGGCGCGCGTGCCGCCCGTGGCGAAGGCCGTGTAGCCCGCGGCTACTTCGAGTGGCGTCATTTCGTAGGCTCCCAAGGCCACCGCGGGCGTCGGTTGAATGCGCGGGTCGAGACCCATCTGCCGGGCCACTTCCACCACGCGGCCGTAGCCCACCAGCTCCGCCACCTTCACCGTGGCTACGTTCAGCGAGCGCGTCAGCGCCTCGCGCAGGGTCACCGTGCCATAGTAGTCCTGGCCGTAGTTGTTGGGGGTGTATTCCTGGTCATCGAAGTAGAAGGTGGTGGGCTCGTCCACGACGGTGGTCACAGGCGTCAGCACGGGGTCGTAGCCATCCACGGCATTGGCAAACGCCGCGGCGTAGACAAAGGGTTTGAACACCGAACCCGGCTGGCGACGCGAGAGGACGCGGTTGAACTGGCTCTGGCCGTAGTTTCTTCCCCCGACCAGCGCTTTGATCTCCCCGGTGCGCGGGTCAAGCGCAACCAGGGCCACCTGGGCCCGCGGCGCGGGTTCGCCGCTCCGCCGCCAGCGCTCGTAGCGGCGGGCCAGTTGCTGGTCCACATGCTGGAGACCCATCTCGACGGCCTCGGCGGCGGCGCGCTGCAGCCCGGCGTCCAGCGTGGTGTAGATGCGCAGGCTGCGCGTCAGCAGATCCGTCTCGGAGAAATCATCGAGCAGGTGATCCCGAATCATGTCCGTGAAGTGCGGCGCCGAGCTGGCCTCCAGCGTATAACTGACCATGCGCAACGGCGCCTCCTTGGCCGCGGCGGCCGATTCCGGCGAGACCATGCGGTTCTCGACCATGGCTGCCAGGACGCGGTCGCGGGCTTCGGCAGCGCGTTCCCCTTTGCGGTCCGCGGAAGAATAGCGGTTCGGGGCGCGGATGATCCCAGCCAGGAAAGCCGCCTCGCCCAGGTTGAGCTCGCGCACGTCCTTGCCGAAGTAGGCCCGCGCCGCTTCGCCGAAACCGTGAATGGCAAAGCTCCCGCGGTTGCCCAGATAGATCTGGTTGGCGTACAGCTCGAAAATCTGCTCCTTGCTGAAGCGCTGCTCGAGCTGGAGCGCCACCAGCGTTTCCGCCAGCTTGCGCCGCCAGGTGCGCTCGGTGGAGAAGAAAAAGCTCCGCGACACCTGCATGGTGATTGTGCTGGCCCCCTGAGCCTTCTCCCCGCGCCGCACGTCCACCCAGGCTGCTCCAATCACGCGAATGGGATCGAAGCCGGGATGCTCGAAGAAGCGCCGATCCTCCGCGGCCAGCACCGCGTTCACCACGTGCTTGGGCAGGTCGGTGAAGCGCACCGGCCGCCGCTTGGCCCGCGTGCTGTCGAACAGCAGGGTCAGCAGCTCCGGCTCCAGTTCCGCGGAGGAAAGCTCACCGGCGCGGTCGAGCGAGTGAATCTTGGCCACCCGAGACCCGGAGAATTCGACGCGCAGGGCGTTCTTCCCGCCGAAGTAGGAATGGGCCGCCGGCCAGATCTCCACCGCGGAGCCGCGCACGGCGTAGCGCCCCAGCGCCCCCGGGATCTGGCCTTCCGCGTACCCGGCGCGCTGAAGATAGCTGAGCAGCTCGCTCACGGTCATCGGCTGGCCCACCACAAGCAGCCGCGGCGCCGTGTAGATGCTGGACGTGCTGGCAAAGACCGGGCCGCTCAGCCGCTCCTGGATCATCCGCGCGTAGCGGACGTAGTAGGAGGTGAAAATGCCCGCGCCGGTGAGAAAGGCCAGTACGGTGCTGACCAGCAGAGACAGACCCGGGCGGGACGACCAGAAACCCCGATGGATGCGGACTCGCAACCGCCTGCTCCCCTTCCCCCTGCAGGTTGTGCCGGGCTGCCCGGTTAGACTGCGGCCGCCGGCTATTGTCTCGCGGGACCGCTCTTCGTGCCAAGAGGGTGATTCAGACGCTGCGGTTGTCCGCCTTGGGCTGGAAGTGGATCTCGTACTTGTAAACGACCAGGTCAATGAGCACGCGATAGTCCACGGTGATGGTTACCGTGTCGGGACCGCTCTGCACGCGGATGTCGTCCCATTGGGCGGGGATGCCCAGCTCCTGGACTTTGCGCAAGACCTTGTTGCGCACCTCTTCGGGCGGCGTGCGGTTGACCGCGGCAAAGCGCGCCTCGGTCTTCATGTAGTCTTCCAGCTCGTAATTGCTGACGTAGGCGGGGACAGCCTTGTAGGCCCAATAGCCGAAGGCTGCGAGAATCAGCAGCCACAGCAGGGCCTTGAGCTTGCCTGCACCGCGTTCCCTTTCGCAGCTCATTCCGGTTTTCAAACCGCCCTTTGAAATGGCTGCCGAGCTGGGTCGCAACCTGAGCGATGCTAGCACCGCGAGCTGGAGCGTGTCGAGCCGCTCGCTGGCTCGAGGTTCCCACCCGGCACGTTCCGCGCGACCCTAAGTCGGCTAGGCGCTTGGCAGGGAGACCACAGGTGTGCGGGTGCAAACACCTGAGTCCGCGAACCTCCCCGGCCCATCCCGCTGGAATGGGAACGGCGCAGCTTCAGTAGGCGCGGGCGAAGTAGGCTTTCTGTTTCGCGTGCTGGCCGCAGAGGATGCAGCGGCCCGCCGTGTCGGGTTGGTCAAGCGGGATGCAGCGCAGGGTGGCCTTCGTCTCTTCCTTGATCTGGTCCTCGCACTTGGTGCTGCCGCACCAGTAAGCGAAGGCGAAGCCTTTCTCGACGGCGGCCTGGAATTCGGCGTAGTCGCGCGGGTCAAAGGTGTTGGCCACGCGGAAAGCCAAGGCGCGTTGGAGCAGGGCGGCCTGAATCTGATCGAGCACCTGGCGCACCGCGGCCGGCAAGCCCGCCAGCGGCGCCGAGGACTTCCCTTCCCGGCCGGGCTTGTCGCGCCGGGCCAGGACGACGCTGGCCCTGGCCAAGTCTTTCGGCCCGATTTCGATGCGCAAGGGCACGCCGCGCATTTCCCAATCGTTGAACTTGTAGCCGGGCGAAAAGCCTTCGCGTTCGTCGGTCTTGACGCGCAAGCCAGCGCCGGCCAGCTCGGCATGGGCTTTGCGCGCCGCTTGAACTACCGCAGCCTGCTCGGCGTCGGACTTGAAGATGGGTACGATGACCGCCTGGATGGGCGCCAGGCGCGGCGGCAGGATCAGCCCCTGGTCGTCGCCGTGCACCATGATGATGGCCCCGATGAAGCGGGTGGAAAGCCCCCAGGAGGTCGTCCAGCAGTATTGCAGCTCGCCTTTCTGGTCGAGGTAGCGAATCTCGAAGGCTTTGGCGAAGTTCTGGCCCAGGTTGTGGGACGTGCCGGCCTGCAGGGCCTTGCCGTCGCCCATCATGGCTTCGATCGAGTAAGTCTGGTCGGCTCCGGCGAAGCGCTCCGATTCCGACTTGCGCCCGGCGATCACCGGGATGGCCGCATCGTTCACGGCGAAGTCGGCGTAGATGTCGAGCATCTGGCGCGTCTCCGCCTCAGCCTCCGCCAGCGTGGCGTGCGCGGTGTGGCCTTCCTGCCAGAAAAACTCGAGCGTGCGAAGAAACAATCTGGTGCGCAGTTCCCAGCGCACCACACTGTTCCACTGGTTGATCAACACGGGCAGGTCGCGGTAGGAGCGGATCCACTTCGCGTAGGCATGGCCGATGATGGTTTCCGAAGTGGGGCGCACGACCAGCGGATCGGCCAGCTCTTCTCCGCCCCCGTGCGTGACCACGGCCAGTTGCGGGGAGAATCCGGCTACGTGCGACCGCTCCTTCTCGATGAAGCTCAGCGGGATGAACAGCGGGAACGCCGCGTTGACGTGGCCGGTGGCCTTGAACCGCCGGTCCAGCGCCTGCTGGATGTTTTCCCACAGGGCCCAGCCGTACGGCCGCACAATCATGCACCCGCGCACCGGGGCGTAGTCGGCCAGCTCTGCGCGGAGCACAAGTTGGTTGTACCATTCCGAGAAATCTTCGGCGCGCGTCGGCAGTTTCAGTTCCGACATGGGTGATGGAACGACCCTGAATCCTCAGGGAATCACCAGGTTGACGACGAAACCCATCGAGCGTAGCGGACGCTTTCTACCTTGTCAACCAACGCTCCGCGTTGAAAACGCGCCCCGACCCCGGTAGAATCGCAGCAGGCTGGATGGCTACGCCGCAAAAACCGCGCATTGCGCTGGGTGCTGACCACGCCGGCTTCCGCGCCAAGGAAACCATCAAACAGTTCCTCAGCGAGCAGGGCTACCCGCTCGACGATCTGGGCACCCGCTCGGAAGACTCCGTGGACTACCCGGACTTCGCCCGCGGTGTCGCGGAAAAGGTGGCGCGTGGCGAAGCGCGCTTCGGCATCCTGGTCTGCGGCACAGGCATCGGCATGGCCATGACCGCGAACAAGGTCCCCGGCATCCGCGCAGCCACCGCGCACAATGCCGCGACGGCGCGGCTGGCGCGCGAGCACAACGACGCCAACGTGCTCACGCTCGGCGGCCGCGTGGTGGACGACCCCACCGCGCTCGAAATCGTGCGCGCATTCCTCGCCGCCGAATTCGCCGGGGGCCGCCACCAGCGCCGCGTAGACAAGATCAACGAGCTCGATCAGACGAAAGTGCATTCGCCATGATCTCCGCGCAGAGTTCCCCATGACGGACATGACCACCGAAACCAAAGCGCTGCACCGGCTCGAGCGCCCCCTCGCCGAAGTGGACCCCGAAATCGCGGAGATCATCCGCGACGAAGTCCGCCGGCAGGCCACCGGGCTCGAGCTGATCGCTTCGGAGAATTTCGTCTCGGAAGCGGTGCTCGAAGCGATGGGCTCGGTCTTCACCAACAAGTATGCCGAGGGCTATCCCGGCAAGCGCTACTATGGCGGCTGCGAGCACGTGGATCGCGCCGAGCAGTTGGCCATTGACCGCGCCCAGCAGTTGTTCGGCGCCGAGCACGTCAACGTCCAGGCCCATTCCGGCACGCAGGCCAACATCGCCGTGTACATGGCCGCGCTCCAGCCGGGGGACACCGTTCTGGGCATGAACCTGGCCCACGGCGGCCACCTCAGTCACGGCCATCCGCTGAACTTCTCCGGGAAGATGTACAAGTTCGTGCCCTACGGCGTCAGCGCGGAAACCGAGACGCTCGACTACGACGAAATTGAACGGCTGGCGCGCGAGCACCGGCCCAAGATGGTGGTGGCCGGAGCAAGCGCGTACGCGCGGGTGATTGACTTCGCGCGCCTGGCCGCCATCGCCCGATCCGTGGACGCGCTGCTCTTCGTGGATATCGCGCACATTGCCGGCTTGGTGGCCGCGGGGTTGCACCCCAGCCCCGTGCCGCACGCCGACTTTGTCACCTCCACCACGCACAAGACGCTGCGCGGGCCGCGCGGCGGCCTGGTGATGTGCCGCGAAAGGTTTGCCAAGGACCTCGATCGCATCACTTTCCCGGGCACGCAGGGCGGGCCGCTGGTGCACATCATCGCGGCGAAGGCCGTCTGCCTGAAGGAAGCGATGGAGCCGGAGTTCCGCGGCTACCAGCAGCAGGTGCTGGCCAACGCCCGCGCGCTGGCCGCTGCGCTCAGCCGGCTGGGCTTCCGGGTGGTCAGCGGCGGGACGGATACCCATTTGTTCCTGGTAGACGTGCACTCGCGCGGCATCACCGGGCGCGACGCCGAGCTGGCCCTCGAACGCGCCGGCATCACCGTGAACAAGAACGCCATCCCCTTCGACCCGCTGCCCCCGCTCAAAGCCGGCGGGATCCGCATCGGCAGCCCGGCGGTAACCACACGCGGCATGGGCGAAGCCGAAATGCGCAGAATCGCCGGATGGATCAGCGAAATCCTCAACCACCTGGGGGACACCGAGCGCGAGCGGCGCGTCCGAGCCGAAGTCGCTGCGCTGGCCGCGCAATTCCCGCTTTACGAGCGCCGCCTGCGCGCCGCCGACGGCACTCCCTACCGCGTCCAGACCAGCCGCCCCGACTGACCGCACCGGGCCATGAAGGTTGCCATTGACATCCGCCGCGCTGGCGACTACGGCATCGGCACTTACGTCCGCAACGTGGTCAACCAGCTCGCCCGGCAGGATCGCGAGAACAGCTACCTGCTCATCGGCAGCCAGACGCATCTCGCGCAGCTCGATCCGCTCCCGGAAAACTTCCGCCTGCTGGACTATCCGCCGGCTCCGGGGTCGTTCCGCACGCACCTGCACTTGCCGGTGGTGCTCGACCAGCAGCGCGTGCAGGTGCTGCACATGCCCTGGCTCTATGCTCCGGCCCTGGTGCCTTGCCGGCTGGTGATTACCGTGCACGACCTGACGGAGCTGGTCTACGGGGCCCAGGGTTCGCGCCTGGTGCAGGCCGGACGATTGCGTTTCGCGCGCCGCGCTCTGCGCCGGGCCAGCCGCATCCTGGCCGTTTCCCACACGGCGGGGCGGGAACTGGCGCGCGTCTTCCGCATCCCCGAAGAAAAAATCGAGGTCACCTACAACGCCCTCGACGAGCGCTTCACCCGCGAACCCTTTCCCGCCGACGCGGACCGCGTGCTCGAGCGCCACGCCGTCAACTACCCGTTCCTGCTGTACGCCGGCAACATCAAGCCGCAGAAAAACCTGGCGCGGCTGATCGAAGCGTTTGCCGTGGCCAAGGCGGAACTGGCCGACCACCCTGAACTCGGGTCGCTGAAGCTGATCGTCATCGGCGACGAGCTGGCCCGCCATCCCGACCTGCGCCGCGCGGTCACCCGCACGCGTATGCGCGAGGACGTGCGGTTCCTCGGCTTTGTGCAGCCCAATGTCCTGCGCGTGTTCTACGGCCGCGCACGGGCCTTCGTTTTTCCTTCGCTGTATGAAGGCTTCGGGCTGCCGCCGCTCGAAGCCATGGCCCACGGCACGCCGGTGGTGACTTCGAGCATCTCCTCCCTGCCGGAGACGGTCGGGCCGGCCGCGCTGCTCGTTAACCCCGAGAACGTCTTCGACATCGCCCGCGGCATCCGCCAAGTGCTGGTGAACGACGAGCTGCGCCAGCAACTGATCCATCGCGGCTACGAGCTGGTGCAGAAATACTCCTGGGAGCGCACCGCCGCGCAAATCCTCCGCGTGTACCAATCCGCCGCCTCGTCCTCCTAGCTGCACAGGCAGGAACGGTTCGGGGGCCCGTTCGACGCCGACTCAAGGCGGCGAGCGTCAAGCCAAACGCACAGCCTCACGGTGGTTTGCGCGGCGCCGGCTTCCGGCAACAAGGCGCTGGGAAGATGCCGCCGTGCTGGCGGCGCTAGGAAAGGCGCAGGTCGGTCTGAAGACCGACCCCTGCGGGCCTGCTCGGTATCATCCCGCGGAGCGAAGGGCTGCAGGCTGCCGAACGCGCTAGCTGGGAACGATGCGCAGGGGGAAGACTTCGCCGTCGCGGATGTGGAAGGCGCGGACCGGCTCGGCCGCGTCGGGCCGCGGGCTGAGGATGAAATAGGCCACCTCGGAATACCAGGCTCGCTCGATGTCCACCACCGAAGGCCACAGCAACCCGTGGGGATGAGAATGGTAGATGCCCATGTGTTCCAGGCCTGCGGCGCGCATCTGCCGAAAGATGCGAAACAACTCTTCCGGAGCGATCTCATACGCAGTCGCGCTGGCCAGGGCATTCGTGGCAGGAAACGTTTCCGTGACCACATCGTCGCGCCCGGCCAGCAGCCCGCAGCATTCCCACTCTGGCACGCGCCGCGCTTCTTCCAGCAAACGCGCCAGCACGCCGGAAAGGATACGAATTTCAGCGCCCATAGCGCCAGACTATATCAGGAAGGCTGCGGCGGCTTGAAAAGCT
>Ga0073934_10002240_pt1 | contig 41389 bp, 37 predicted proteins | sample LarsenN4metaG_FD_76834 | JGI IMG/M metagenome (GOLD analysis project Ga0073934, IMG submission 76834) | Hot spring sediment bacterial and archeal communities from British Columbia, Canada, to study Microbial Dark Matter (Phase II) - Larsen... ...
ATCCTCTCGAACGGCTATTATATCGATCTCATGCAGCCGGCGGATTTTCATTATTTGAACGATCCGATTCCGGAAAATTCACCGCTGAGCGACGAGCAGAAGAAAAAAATTCTCGGCGGCGAGGCGACGATGTGGTCGGAATTGGTGACGCCGGAAAACGTCGACTCGCGCATCTGGCCGCGCACCGCGGCGATTGCCGAACGCTTCTGGTCCCCGCAGAGGGTGAAAGAGGTGAACGACATGTACCGGCGGTTGGATGCCATCAGCCTGCAATTGGAAGAGCTCGGCTTGACGCACGAAAAGAATTACGCCATGATGCTGCGGCGACTCGCCAATCAGGAAGAGATCGCGCCGCTGAAAACATTGGTTGACGTGATCGAGCCGATTAAAATTTATACGCGGCATCAATACCGCGCCTACAACTCGTATGCGCCGTTCACCCGCGTCGTCGATGCGGCGCGGCCTGATAGCAAAGTCGCCCGAGGTTTTCGTCAGCTTGTCGACAAATTTTTGAGCGACAAATCGAATGTCGAGTTGAAAAATGAAATCGCCGCGGGGCTGAAGAAATGGGAGTCAAATCACGACCAGTTGAGCGCGATGATGCAAAAATCGCCGGTTTTGCGGGAAATTGCGGCGCAATCCGAAAATCTTTCCAAAACCTCGGCCCTCGGCTTGCAGGCGCTCGAGGCCGTGGCGAGCGGAAAACCGCTGGGCGCGTCGTGGCTTGCAACGAATTTGCCGAATTTGGAGAAAGCCAAAGGCGCATACGCCGAAACCGAGCTGATGATTGTTGCGGGCGTTGAGAAGTTGGTGAAAGCGGCGCAATAAAAATTCGTTGCATTAAAACTGCTTGCTTCGGGCGGGAATTTTTAATATATTGCATAATCTGTAAAACGTCGCAATGAGTTTTTGTTTCAACCGTAAGTTTTTGGGACAAAGGAAAGTCGTTTTATGTTAACACCTAAAAAGAAGCTCACCAAGCGTGAGATCAAGCAGGACAAACTCGTCACCACCTGGTTTAAGGTGAATGATTGGCTGAGGCAGCACACCCGCGAGGTAGTCATGATCGTGGGCGGCGTGGCGCTCGTGATCGGGTTGTTGATTTTTTTCAACTGGATGAAGACCAGCGACGAACAAAACGCGGCGGAGAAATTGGCGCAGGCGCGGGCGGAGTATAATAAATCAAATTACACCGCGGCCATTCCCATTTTGGAGAAACTGGTCAGCGAATACGGCGGCTCACAAAGCACCGGCATGGCGATGATTTATCTGGCCAACGCCTACATGCACACCAAGGATTACGCCAACGCCGAAAAATATTACAACAAATATCTTGACGACGGCGACAACGATCCGATACTCGCCATCAGCGCGGCATTCGGTGTGGCGGCGACGTATGAAGAGCGCGGCGAATTTGCCAAAGCGGCGACGCTCTACGACAAGGCGGCCAACGAGTACGATGCTTCTTATCGCGCCCCGCAACTGCTGATGAGCGCCGCGCGTTGTTACAAGCAGGCGAATCAAGCGGAACCCGCGCGCCGGGCGTTGCAGAAACTCATTGACAAATACCCCAAATCGAACCTGGTCGAAGACGCCAAATTGTTGCTGGCGGAGACCGGGCAGGCCAGCTCGTAATCGCCAACAAAAGGCTTGCAATTTTGCCAAAAGATACTTATATTAGTTTCATGAAAGTGGGCCTAAAAAACCCACTTTTTTATTGTTATGGACATTCTGCACGACAAACTGCACGCGCTGATTGCTCCGATTCTGCACAATTTCAAGGTTGACTTTGTTGCACTCGAGCTAAAAGGGAGCAAGCACAACCTGGTTCTACGTGTGGTGGCTGACCACGACGGCGGTATTACCCTGCCGACTTGTGCGGCCATCAGCCGCGCTCTGGCGGCCGAGTTGGAGGCGGCGGACATCATTCCCGGACGTTATCGCCTGGAAGTCTCGTCGCCGGGCACCGACCGGCCTCTTAAAACCCAACGGGATTTTGAGCGCAATCTTGGCCGGCAGGTGAATTTGCAATATCGTCTGGAGGAAGCCTCCGCGTCGGTCGAAGGAGCCATCCAGCAGGTGTCGGAAACGGAGCTCGTCATTACGTCGGAAAATCAGAGCGTCGTCGTGCCGCTTGCCAGCATCGAAGCCGGCAAGCTTAAACTCAAATGGTAGTCGTTGCATAGGAATAGCGTCATGAAAAGCGAAATCGCCGAGGCCTTCTCGCAAATCGTCAAAGAGAAGAACATCGACAAGGAACAACTCGCGGAAATTCTCCACTCCATCGTCATCGGGATGATCAAAAAGAAATACGGCGCCGCCGATAATTTCGACATCTACGTCAACATGGACAAGGGAGAAATCGAAATTCACCAAAACAAGAAAATCGTCGAGCACGTTACCGATCCCAATCACGAAATCGACCTGGAGACGGCGCGCAAAAGCGAGCCGGATTTGGAGGTCGGCGACGATTTTTTGGAAATTCTGAATCCGGTGGAAACGTTTGGCCGCCGGCTGATCATCTCCGCCAAACAAAATCTCAACCAGCGCATCCGTGACGAGGAAAAGCGGATCATCTTCGATGAATTTCAAAATCGCGTCGGCGAAATTGTGATGGGCGACATTCGCCAGATCAATCGCGGCGACGTTTACATGAATATCGACCGCACCGAGGTGGTTTTGCCGCGCCGCGAACAGATCGAATCGGAAAGATATCGCCGCGGCGAAAATTTGCGCGCGATTATCAAGGAGGTGCGGCAAACGACGCGCGGGCCGGAGGTCGTGGTCTCGCGCAGCGATCCGCAATTTCTCGTGCGTTTGTTCGAGCTGGAAGTGCCGGAAATTTACGACGGCATCATTGAAATCAAAGCGGTGGCGCGCCAGCCGGGAGAACGCTCCAAAATCGCCGTCACCTCGAGCGACAAACGCATCGATCCGGTCGGCGCGTGCGTCGGCATGAAGGGCATTCGCATCCAGGCGGTCAGCAAGGAATTGAACAACGAAAAGATCGACGTGATTCCGTGGAATGCCGAGCCGGAAATTTTTATCATCCGCGCGCTGAGTCCGGCGAAGCCGGTCCGCGTGCTCGTCGATGCGCCCAACCAGCGCGCGATTGCGGTGGCGCCTGACGACCAGGTTTCGCTGGCCATCGGCCGCGGCGGCCAAAACCGGCGCTTGTCCAGCAAGCTCACCGGCTATGAAGTGGAGATCATCAAAGAGTCCGAATACCGCAAAATGGTTGAAGAGCAGAGCGGCAATGAGGCGCCGATCGAGGTGGTTGAGGGTTTGAGCGAGACGATGGTTTCCAAATTGCACGCGGCCGGTTTGAATACCGTGCAGGACGTGCTCGATCAGGGTGAAGACGGGTTGATGCAAATTAAAGGCATCGGCGAAAAAACCGCAAAACGCATTTGGGCGTTGGTTCAAGAACGCGAAGGCGCGGCGGATGAAGCCGGCGTTGAAAAAGCGGCTGAATTAGAGGAGGAAGCGGAAGAAGAGGAAAAAACGGCTGAAGAAGAGAAAACGGACGATTCGCCGGAAAAGGACGAAACCTCGCGAGCTGAGAGCGCGCCAACCGAAGTGGCTCCCGAAGAGCCGGATTCTTCTCCCGAGCAACCCGCCGCGCCGGCAGAGGCCGCCGAAGTTTTGGAAACGGTTGAAAGCTCCGAGGAAAATCAGCCATGAGACTGAGCTTGTTTCCGGCGGGTGCAGTTTGAGTAAAAATAAATCGCAGGCTTGTAGAATAAAACTCCCCCGGGATTCGGCTTTCTCGAAGAAGAATTCCGCAAGAGTTGCGGTTCTAAGGTCAAAAGTTTTTCAATTCATTAGGGAATAGGGTTTGGTTAGCAAACGTCGAATTTATCAAGTCGCCAAGGAATTCAACATCTCAAACGAGATGCTGATGACCTATCTGACCAAGGTGAATAAAGAGTACGATATTCGCGGTCCGATGACGGCGCTTAGCGATGAGATGTATGAAGAGGTGTGCAAAAAGTACCGGAAGGAACCGGAACAGCAGCACAGCCCTGATTATGAATTTCGCAAGCGACTGCGCGACAAAAAAGCCGACGAGGAAAAAGAACGCGAGCGTATTCGCCATGATATGGAGCAGCGCATGCGGGTGACCTCGAAGATGGCCGAGCGCCGTACGCGTCAATCGAAAAAAACGGCGGACGCGGCGCCTGTCGAGGCGAAAACCGTTGTTGCTCAGGTCGAGGCGAGACGTGACGGCCGCGGCCGGCGCAAAGTTGCCGAACGCGTTGAAGTCGTCGCCCGCCCCGAGCCGGAAAAGCCCGCGCCCATGGTTGAAACCAAGCCGGTACCGTCGATTCATGATACCATTGTCGCGCTGATTTCGAAAGAGAAGGAAGAGCAACGCCATAAAGATGATTTGCGCCCGGTGGCGCCGCCGGCAACTGAAGCGCCGCCTGTTTCTCCCGCGCCGCCGGCCAAGAAGGCCGATCGCGCCGCTGCCGACGAAGACGGCACCAAGAAAAAACGCAAGAGAAAGCGCCGCAGAAAGAAAAAAGCGGTGGCGGTGCAGTTGGAGCCGGATGAGCAAATCGAAGTGCGCTTAAGCAAGGAAAAAGAAAAGAGCGGCAAAAAGTCGACGAAAAAGCGCAAGAAACGCAAGATCAGCGAGGAGGAGATCGAACAGTCGATTCGCCAGACGCTGGCGACGATGGCGGGCACGGGCAAGGCGAGACCGGTGCGCCGGCGTCGCACGGTCAGCGACAACGGTGCCGAAGCGCCGGTTGAAGCGGCGAATAAACTCAAAGTGCCGGAGTTCGTTTCCGCCGCGGATTTGGCGCGTCTGATGGAGGCTGAGCCGAGCGAAGTCATTCGCAAATGTCTCGATCTCGGCATGGTCGTTTCGATCAATCAGCGTCTCGATGCGGATGTCATCGTGGCCGTCGCCGACGAATTTGGCTTTCAGGCGGAGATTGTGCAGGAATATGGCGCGGACCTCATCGAGCAGACGGGCGAATCGGATGCTGACGAGAGTTTGCTGCCACGTTCGCCGGTGGTCACGATTATGGGTCACGTCGACCACGGCAAGACTTCGCTGTTGGATTTTATTCGTGAAAGCAAGATTACGGCCGGCGAGCATGGCGGCATTACACAGCACATCGGCGCGTATGTCGTTGAGTTTAAGAATCGCCACATCACCTTCCTCGATACGCCGGGCCACGAAGCTTTCACCGCCATGCGCGCCCGAGGAGCGCACGCCACCGACATCGTGATTCTCGTTGTGGCGGCGGATGACGGCGTGCAATTGCAAACGATTGAAGCGATCAATCACGCGCGCGCTGCGAACGTGCCGATCGTTGTGGCGATCAACAAGATCGACAAAGCCACGGCCAATCCCGATCTGATTAAACAGCAGCTCGCGCAGCAGGGCATTCTGGTGGAAAATTGGGGCGGCAAATATCAGAGCGCGGAAATTTCGGCGAAAACCGGCCGGGGTGTCGAGAATCTTCTCGAACTCGTGCTGTTGGAAGCCGATCTCAGAGATCTTAAGGCCAATCCGAATCGCCGCGCCAAGGGCGTGATTATCGAAGCCGAGCTGGATAAAGGCAAAGGCGCTGTGGCAACCGTGCTCGTGCAAACCGGCACGTTGAATATCGGCGATCCGTTTATCGCCGGACAGCACTCGGGCCGTGTCCGCGCCATGTACGACGAACGAGGCCGGCGCGTGCCCTCGGCGCCGCCGTCGACGCCGGTGCGAGTGGTTGGTTTTGCCGGCGTGCCGACGGCCGGTGATCAGTTGCTGGTCATGGCCTCGGAGCGTGACGCGAAAGAAATCAGTTTGAAGCGGCAGCAAATCAAGCGCGAGCAGGATTTCCGCAAAACGCGTCACATGACGCTCGATCAGTTCTCGAAGCAAATTAAAGAAGGCGTCGTCAAAGAGTTGCGCCTCGTTGTCAAGGGCGATGTCGATGGCTCGGTGGAGGCGTTGAGCGACTCGCTGCTGAAACTCTCCAACAAAGAAGTCACGATACGCGTCATTCACAAGGGGGTCGGCGGCATTTCCGAATCCGACGTGCTGCTCGCCGCGGCGTCGGATGCGATTGTCATCGGTTTTCACATTCGCGTTTCGCCGCAGGCGCGCGCGATTGCCGAGCGCGAGGATGTCGACGTTCGCAATTATAAAATCATCTACGACGCCGTCAACGACGTGAAGGCGGCGCTCGAAGGCCTGTTGGAGCCGGAAATTTCCGAGCAAGTCACCGCGACGATCGAAGTGCGCAAGATCTTTCGCGTGCCGAAAGTCGGCACCGTCGCCGGTTGTTACGTGCAATCCGGCAAGGTTACGCGCAGCGATCATATTCGTCTCTATCGCGATGACAAACTCGTCTTCGAAGGCAAAATCGCCTCGTTGAAACGCCTGAAAGACGACGTGCGCGAAGTCGCTACCGGATTCGAGTGCGGCATTGGCCTTGAAAATTACGACGACTTTCACGAAGGCGACGCGCTCGAGACGTATCAAATTATCAAAACCAAGCGGACGTTGTAATTACGATTTACGAATTACGTTTTCTTTGCCATGTTCATTGGCGTTTGTCGGGTTGAAATTTTTCTGCCGGAAAGCGATTCTTTGAAAGCCAAGCGGTTTGTTCTGAGCAGTGTGAAAGCCAAAATTCAGAACAAATTCAACGTGTCGATTGCGGAGGTGGAGCAAAACGATTTGTGGCAGCGCTCGACGCTGGGCTTGGCGCTGGTGACCAACGAACGCAAATTTGTCGATCAGGCGTTCACGAAAATATTGCAGTTTCTCGAGGAAGACGGCCGTCTCGAAGTGCTCGATCATCGGTTGGAAATTTATTGACATGGACTACAAACGTTCAACACGGGTGGCGGAGTTGTTGCGGGAAGTGATCAGCGAAATCATTACAAACCAGTTGAAAGACCCTGCCGTGGGGAAAATAACCATGACGCGAGTCAAACTCTCCGACGATTTGAAGAATGCGCGGGTTTATTTCAGCCTGCTCGGCAGCGCTTCGCAACGCCAGAGCGCCATCGCGGGTTTGAAGCGCGCCACAGGTTTTATTCGCGCCGAAACCGCCCGCAAAATCAACCTCCGCCATGCTCCCGAGCTGCAATTTTTTTATGACGACACGCTCGACTATGTTGAGAATATCGAGAATTTGATAAAAAAGATTCATGAGAAGGAGCCGCGGTCGGAATAAGCTGTGGTGGTAGAAATCAATAACGTCATCCGCCGCGCCGATCTCAGGGTCGGAAAAATTGTGGCGATCGACAAACCCGAAGGCTGGACATCTTTTGATGTGGTCAATAAATTGCGGGGATTGACCAAGGTGAAAAAAGTCGGGCACGCCGGCACGCTCGATCCGTTTGCCACCGGTGTGCTGCTCATCTGTTTCGCCGGCGCCACCAAGCAGGTCAATAAATTGATGGAGCTTGAAAAGGAGTATCAGGGCACATTTGAACTCGGTGTCGAAACCGCTTCGCACGATGTAACGGGAAAAGTCATCGCGCAATATCCGGTGCCGAATTTGTCACGAGATCAAATCGAGCAGGCGGCAAAACATTATGCCGGCGACATCATGCAAACGCCGCCGATGTTCTCGGCGCTGAAACGCGAGGGGCGGCGGCTCTACGAACTAGCGCGCAAAGGCGAGCAGATCGATTTGGCGCCGCGCCCGGTCAAAATTTATGCCTTCGACATCATCGAAGTTAAGTTGCCGGAAATCCGCTTTGCCGTCACCTGCTCTCGCGGCACGTATATTCGTGCGCTGGCGCGCGATCTCGGCAAAGATCTCGGATGCGGCGCTTTTCTCAAAAGCTTGCGGCGCACGCGCGTTGGTGATTATACCGCCGGCTCGGCGTTGAGCATGCAACAATTCGCGGAGCGGCTTGCAGATTAGCTATGGCCACTCAGATTTTTCGCAGCCTTGACGAAGGCCGGTTCGATTCACGCAGCGTGATCACGGTAGGAACTTTTGACGGTCTACATCGCGGCCATCAAGCGATCGTTGACGAGTTGAAAAGAGAAGCGCAGGCGCGGCAAGGCAGCGCGACCGTCGTTACTTTCGATCCGCACCCGCAAGTGGTGTTGCAGCGTCCGGACAAGCCGCCGGTGCAAATTCTCACGACCACTGAAGAAAAAATTGCGCTGCTGCAGCGCGAACAGGTTGACCGGATCTTTGTCATTCCTTTCACGTTGGAATTTTCTCGCACGCCCTCGGATATTTTTGTGCGCGATATTCTGCTGCGCCGCGTCGGCTTGCAAGCGATGGTGATCGGCCACGATCACGGTTTCGGCAAAAATCGCGAAGGCGATTTTGCCACCCTGCAACGACTGGGCACGGAGCTCGGCTTTGCCGTTCGCGAAGCGCCGCCCTTCGAGATGAACGGTGTGACGCTCAGCAGCACGAAAATTCGCGAAGCGCTGTTAAACGGCGAGATCGAAAAAGCGTCCCAATATCTTGGCCGTCCGTACACCTGGCGCGGCACGGTTGAGCCCGGCGAAGAACGCGGCCGAACCCTCGGATTTCCGACGGCGAATTTGCGGCCAAGCGATGAGAAAAAATTGGTTCCGGCGAACGGTGTTTATGCGGTTTGGGTCGAGATTGAAAATTTTCACCAGCGCCGGACTGCCGAAGAGAAAAAATATCCCGGCATGATGAACATCGGTTTGCGCCCGACGTTTGAAAAGACGACGCGCACCGTCGAAGCGCATCTGCTCGATTTCTCGGGTGATTTGTACGGCGCGACGCTGAACGTCCATTTTGTCGCGCGACTGCGCAGCGAGCAGAAATTCGATTCGCCGCAGGCGCTGATGGCGCAGTTGCAGCGGGATAAAGATGCGGCTTATCATTTTTTATTAAAGTGTTAAAGTGAGGTCGAGCTTGTACAGCAGGATTTGTCAAAATTTAAAGATTCATCGTGTAAAATTCCCACTTCGCTCAACACAACTTTTCAAAGTCTCTAATAGTCTGAAAGAATTTAGAACAAATATCGAAAAACAACCTCAATCATTTGGAGTCAGATTATGCCTTTAACCTCTGCTGAAAAAGCCGACTGGGCGAAAAAATACGGCGCCAGCGAAAAAGACACCGGCAAAGCCGAAGTGCAAATCGCTTTGTTGACGGCGCGGATCAACGGCCTCACCGGCCACTTTGAGAAAAATCCCAAAGATCACAACTCGCGACGCGGTTTGCTGCAAATGGTCGGTGCCCGCCGCCGCTTGTTGGATTATCTGGCCAAAAAGGATGTCAACCGGTATCGTTCGATCATTGCCGAGTTGAGCATTCGTCGATAAGCTTCAATTAAAACGTAAAATTTAAAACGTAAAAAGTAAGACGTAAAGCAGGTGTAAGATTTATGGAGAGTTGTTTTTACGTCTTACGATTTACGCATTACGATTTACTAACGGAGGAAATTCAAACGTGATTCAGGTGCAAAATCTTACCCGTTTTTATGGACGAACGCCGGCCATTCAGGAGGTCTCTTTTGAAGTTGAAAAAGGAGAAATCCTCGGCTTCCTCGGGCCGAACGCCGCGGGCAAGACGACCACGATGCGGATATTGACCTGCTACCTGCCGGCCACCAGCGGCAGCGCCAAAGTCGCCGGCTTCGACGTGTTCAATCAATCCATGGAAGTTCGCAAGCGCATCGGCTACCTGCCGGAGCAGCCGCCGGTTTACATGGACATGACGGTCAAATCTTATTTGAATTTTGTTGCGAAAATTAAAGGCATGGACAGCCGCGACCGCAAAAATCGCGTCAACGACGTGATGGAAAAAACCGCGATCGTCGACGTGCAGGACAGCGTCATCCGCAAGCTGTCGAAAGGTTACAAGCAGCGCGTCGGTCTGGCGCAGGCGCTGGTGCACAATCCCGACGTGCTCGTGCTCGATGAGCCGACGGTCGGCCTCGATCCGAATCAAATCAAAGAAGTGCGGGGACTCATCAAAAGCCTTGCCGGAAATCATACGATCATTCTCAGCACGCACATTCTGACGGAAGTCGAATTGACGTGTGAGCGCGCCGTCATCATCGATCACGGCAAAGTCATCGCGCAAGATACGATTGCGAACATGACGCAGCGCAAGCGCGGCGCTTCACGGCTGGTTTTGCAGGTGGACGGCCCGACCTCGCAAGTGCGCGATAAACTCGCCGGCGTGCATGGCGTTAAAAAAGTCAATACCGACGGCGCGATGCATTATGATATCGAATGCGATTCCGGCCGTGACGCGCGCCGCGAATTGGCGCAGGCCGTCGTGCAAAACGGCTGGGGCTTGCTCGAGCTCCGCGCGAAAGATTTCACGCTTGAAGAAGTATTTCTCAATTTGACCAAGGAAGATGGAGGCGCAAAATCATGAGAAACTTACTTGCTATCCTCGAACGCGAACTCAAAAGCTATTTTCTCTCGCCGGTGGCGTACGTGGTGCTCGGCTTTTTTCTCGTGGCCACGGGTTTGTTTTATTATAATATCATCAACTGGTTCGACCGCATGAGCATGCAGTCGATGATGATGGCGCAGCAGTATCGCCAGATGCCGCAGCCGATCAACGTCAATATGATGGCGATTCGCCCGCTGTTTCACAACATCGCGATCATCGGCCTGTTTCTCGTGCCCGGCATCACGATGCGGCTGTTCGCGGAAGAAAAACGCCAGGGCACGATGGAGCTGCTCGCCACCTCGCCGTTGAGCAACTGGCAGATTACGCTGGGTAAATTTGCCGCTGCGCTGGTGTTTTATCTCGTCATGCTGCTGGCGACCGGCGTGTTCGTCGGTTTGTTGTTTTTCTTCGGCAATCCGGAAGTGATGCCGATTCTCACCGGTTATCTCGGCTTGTTGCTGGTCGGCGGCTGTTTCATTTCGCTCGGTCTGTTGTTCAGCGCCTTTACGGAAAATCAAATCATCGCTTTCGTCGGCGCTTTCGCCGTGAATTTGGCGATTCTGTCGCTCGGCTGGCTCGCCAATTTCGTCGGCCCCAACCTCGCGGCGTTTTTCTCGAGCCTGTCGCCGATTGAACATTTTGATGATTTTGCCAAGGGCATCGTTGACACCAAACATTTGATTTACTATATCAGCTTTATGTTTGGCGCAATTTTTCTAACCTATGTAACCGTTGAATCCGGTCGATGGAGAGGAGCGCGATGAAGAAATATAGTGCAATGGCCGGCACGCTCGGTTTGATTTTAGCCGCCGCCGGCCTGTTGATTTATTACGTTCAAGCCGTCTGGCAATGGCAGAACATCGTGCCGCTGGCTCTCGGCGGCGCGCTGCTGGTGTTTTATCTCGTGTTTAATTTGAAAGAAGTGCTGGCGTTCATCACCAGTCGCGGCGCGCTGCAAACGGCGAATGCGCTCGTGATGTGCGTGCTCGTGCTCGGTTTGCTCGGCTTCGCGAATTATCTCGCCGGTAAACATACGTGGCGCAAAGACACGACGGCGGCGAAGCAATTCAGCCTTTCCGATCAAACCAAAAAAATTTTGAGCGCGCTGAAAGAAGATCTGCGGATCACCGCGTTTTATCAGGCCGGCGAGCAGGATCGCGTTACGGATCAATTCAAGGAATACGCCTCGGTGACGCCGAAATTCCAATACGAGTTCATCGATCCGGACAAGAAGCCGGATATGGCCAAACGTTTCGGCGTGACGGCTTATAACACGACGGTAATTTCGTATCGCGGGCAGGACGAGAAAATCACGACGGCGACCGAGGAAGATTTGACCAATGCGATCATCAAAGTCACGCGCGATAAAAAGAAGAAAATTTATTTCACCACCAACCACGGCGAAAAAGCGCTTGACAGCGACGAACGCCTCGGCATGAGCGCCGCGCAGAAATCCATCAAGGATAAAAATTACGAGATCGGCACGGTTTCGCTCATCGACACCGCCGGTGTGCCGAGCGATTGTTCGGTGTTGGTGATTGCCGGCGCGCAAACGCCGTTCCTGCCGCCGGAAATCGAAAAGGTGAAAACTTATCTCAATAAAGGCGGCGCGGCGTTCTTGTTGTTGGAGCCGGAACCGGCGCCGGCGTTCAGCGAGATTCTCGCGGATTACGGCGTGCAGGCGAACAACGATTTGATCATTGACGCTTCCGGCATCGGCCAGCTTTTCGGCGCGGGGCCGGATATGCCGGTGGTCACGGCTTATTCCAAACATGCGATCACTGAAAAATTTGGCAGTTTCATGACGGCTTATCCGAGCACGCGCTCGTTGACGCTGATGAGCGAAAAACCCGCCGGCGTTACGACGGATGCGTTCGCCAACTCCAGCCCGAACAGTTGGGGCGAAACGAATATGGATGAGCTCAAAAGCGGCCGCGTTAGTCTCAACGTTCCGCCGGATCGGCGCGGGCCGTTGCCGCTTGCGGTGGCTGTCACCAAAAGCGCAGCCGATGGCAGCAGCACGAACGGTTCGAGCAGCAGCCGTCTCGCGGTGTTCGGCGATTCGGATTTTGCCACGAATTATCTGTTCGGTTTTCAAAAGAACGGCGATCTGTTCATGAACGTCGTGAGCTGGCTGGCGGAAGAAGAAGATTTGATCGCGATTCCGCCGAAGAATCCCGAAGACCGGCGCATCAGTCTGGACGCGGCGAGCTCGAAAATTATCATGCTCGTGAGCCTATTTTTGTTGCCGCTGGCGGCGTTCGGAACGGCGATCGCGGTCTATGTAAAAAGAAGATGAGTTTTATAGTCGTGTAACGTGAAACGTGTAACGATCTTGCATCATAATTTTGATTTTAGACCGTTACACGTTCCACGTTACACGAAGCACATAACGATCTTTCCTCAAAATTTTGATTTTAGACCGTTACACGTTTCACGTTACACGGATGATATAGGAGTGGAGATAAGCAAAGATGAATCCCCGTAATACCTTGCTGCTCTTGTTGCTCACGGCAGCAGTCGGCGCGTATGTTTATTTTTATGAAATCAAAGGCGGCGAAGAACGCGAGAAAGAAAAGACGGCCGCCGGGAAATTAATCGATATCAAAAAGGATTCTGTCACGGCGATTACAATTCGACCGGATGGCGTCGAACTAAAGAAAGTCGGCGCGACGTGGGAATTGACGGCGCCGGTGCAATATCAGGCGGACGACGGCACGGTGAGCTCGCTGTTATATTCGCTGGAATCGGCGCAGCGCGATCAGAAAGATATCACCAAGTCGCGCGCTGATTACGCCGGTTTCGGCCTCGAACCGGCGCGGACGGAGCTGATCGTGCGCCATGAGAAAGGCAAGCAAGACACGCTTTATTTTGGCGACGGCAACGTCACCACCACGATGGTTTATGCGCGCGTCAATAGCGATCCCGAAGTGGTGTTGACCAGCAACGGTTTGTCGAACAATGCGAAGAAATCGTTGCTGGATTGGCGCAATAAAGATCTGCTCGTTTTCGACAACAACGCGGCGAATCGCCTGCTGCTGGCCACGCCGAAAAATCGTTTTGAGCTGAAAAAAGAAAACGGCAAATGGCAGATGCTAACGCCGATCAAAGCCTCCGCCGACGAGTCGAAGATTTCCAGCCTTCTCAGCCGCGTGCGCTACGGGCGCATCAACGAATTTACGGCCGAGCAAATGAACGACGCGAAGAATTACGGTCTTGACAAGCCGAGTTATGAGTTTACCGTGTTTTTCGGCGCGAATGATGCACAGAAAGCGCTCAGTTTCGGCAAGAAGGAAGGGGCCAATTATTACGCCCACGATCCGGCTCGGCCGCAGGTGTTCAAAGTTGACACGAGTCTCGTCAAAGATCTCAACGTCAGTTTGATGGATTTGCGGAACAAGAAGCTCGCCGAGTTCGAGAGCTGGAACGCCGATTACGTCGAATTAAATTACGCCGACACATTGAAAATCGTTTGCGAGAAAGACACCTCCGGCAATTGGCAGATCAAAGCGCCGCAAGAGAAGAAGGCCAAAAGCTGGGAAGTCTCGAATATTACCGGCGGCCTCTCGGGCATGGAAGCCACGGCCTTTGTGGATGAAAATGCTGTCGATTTGAAAAAATACGGCCTCGACAAGCCGCGCTTGATTGTGACGATCAAACAAAAGGGCAGCGAAGTCTCGAAAGTTTTAATTGGCAAGGAAAAAGGCGATCGCGTGTTCGCCAAAGCCGCAAACAGTCCGGTCGTGGTGGAAGTCAAGAAGGAGGATGCGGACAAACTTTTTAAGAAAGCAACTGATTTAGCAGAATAAAGCTGGATTGCGGTGACGAGTTTGTCGTTGCCGGTTGCTTTAGGATCTGCGCAAAAGCAACTTTGTGCCGCCCACAAGCGGGGACTACGCAAGGTTGTTTTTGTGCGGACCCTCAAGATAAACAACCGGTGACGAACCTCGACACTCCGGCAGCAAAAACTTTATTTTAATTTTAGGAGTGTTTTTATGCAGTGTATTAAGGAAACCGAGCTAAACGGAAAGAAGTTCAGCATTGAGACCGGGCGTGTTGCGAAACAGGCGCATGGCTCGTGTTGGGTGCGCTTCGGCGACACGGTGGTGATGGCCACGGTGGTCGGCACCAAAGAGCCGGTTGAAGAACCCGATTTCTTTCCGCTCACGGTCGATTATCGCGAAAAAGCGTATGCGGCCGGCAAGATTCCCGGCGGTTATTTCAAGCGCGAAGGGAGGCCCAGTGAAAATGAAGTGTTGGTCAGCCGCCTGATCGATCGTTCGATCCGGCCTTTGTTTGCGGATGAATTTCTCAACGAAGTGCAACTGATGGTGTCGGCATTGGCAGCGGACAAAGAGAACGATCCGGATGTGCACGGCATCACCGGCGCCTCCATGGCGTTGCTGCTGTCGGATATTCCGTGGGCCGGTCCGATTGCCGGCGTCCGCGTCGGGCGGGTCAAGGGCCAATTGATTGCCAACCCGACTCACGCCGAAATCGAGCAAAGCGACATGGACATCGTGCTCGCCGCTTCGGAAGATTCGATCGTGATGGTCGAGGGCGAGGCCCAGGAAATTAGCGAAGCGGAGATGGCGGCGGCGCTGCGCTTCGGACACGAGGTGGCGCGCCAACTGATTCAGGTGCAAAAAGCTGTCGCCGCCGAAATGGCCAAACCCAAACGCGAGGTCGCCGCTGTCCCGATGCCGCCGGGTTTGGAGGCGCGCGTCACCAAGATGGTCACCGATCAAATGCGCCAACTTTTGCAAGAAGGTGAAAAGCAGAAACGCAACGAGGCGCTGAAGCAATTGCGCGACACGACGGTTGAAACCTTACAAACCGAATTTCCGGAAAGCGAAGCCTTCATTGCCGGAATTTTTTATAAAATTGAAAAACAGCTCGTCCGCCAGATGATCCTCAACGATGGCCGCCGGTTGGATGGCCGCCGCCCGCAGGACATTCGCGAGATCACGTGTGAAGTTGGGGTGCTGCCGCGGGTGCACGGCTCGTGCTTGTTCACGCGCGGTCAAACCCAGGCGCTGGCGGTGGCGACACTCGGCACCAAAATCGACGAGCAGAAGATGGACGAGCTCGAAGGCGAATTTTATAAGAGCTACATGCTGCATTATAATTTCCCGCCGTTCAGCGTCGGAGAAATTCGCCCGCTGCGCGGGCCGGGCCGCCGCGAAATCGGCCACGGCAATCTTGCCGAGCGCTCGTTGAAAGCGGTGATTCCCAACGAAGCCGTTTTTCCGTATACCGTTCGCGTCGTGTCCGACATTTTGGAATCCAACGGCTCCTCGTCGATGGCGACGGTTTGCGCCGGCTCGCTGTCGCTGATGGACGCCGGGGTGCCGGTGAAAGATGCGGTGGCCGGCATTGCGATGGGCCTCATCAAAGAAGGCGGCAAAACCGTCGTGCTCACCGATATTCTCGGCGATGAAGATCATCTCGGTGATATGGATTTCAAGGTGGCGGGAACGGCGAAGGGCATCACGGCGTTTCAGATGGACATCAAAATCGAAGGCCTGTCGCAGGAAATTATGGCCGAAGCGTTGGAGCGCGCGCGGGTGGCGCGGCTGCACATTCTCAATCTTATGAATCAAACGTTGCCGAAACCGCGTCCTGAAATTTCGCAATATGCACCGCGCATTGTTTCGATCAAGATTCCGGTTGATAGCATCGGCCTGGTCATCGGCCCGGGCGGCAAGTCGATTCGCGACATTATCGAGCGCACCGGCGCGACGATTGATATCGACGACGACGGCACCGTGACGATGGCCGCGGTCGATCCCGAAGCCGTGAATATGGCGAAGGAGATCATTCAAGGCATGGTGGCGGAGCCGGAAGTCGGCAAGATTTATAAGGGCGTCGTCAAAGGCATCAAGGAATTTGGCGCGTTCGTGGAAATCATGCCGGGCCGGGAAGGCTTGCTGCACATTTCGGAAATCGAGCATCGCCGCCTCAATCGCGTCGAAGACGTGTTGAAGATGGGCGATCAAGTCGAAGTGAAACTGCTCGAGATTGCCGAAGGCGGCAAGCTGAAATTGAGCCGCAAGGTTTTGTTGCCGCCGTCAGGCGCGCCGCCGCGACGGAGCTATTGAATTAACCAAATTAAATTTTTTGAGAGTCGCCCTTTGCCAAACCCCATCGACAACTCGGAGCATCAAAAGACCGTCCTGCCGGGCGGGCTCCGTATCGTTTCCGAATCTATTCCGCATGTCAGATCGATTTCGCTCGGCGTGTGGGTGCAGAACGGCACGCGCGACGAGCGGCCGGAAGAAAACGGTATCTCGCATTTTATCGAACACATGATGTTCAAAGGCACCCAACGCCGCAAAGCCAGCGACATCGCTGAAAGTTTGGAAGCCTACGGGGGGAATTTGAATGCCTTTACCGGCAAGGAGCTGACCTGTTATTACGCGCACGTTTTGGACGAGCATTTGCCGCTTGCCATCGACGTGATCGCCGATATGCTGACCGAATCGGTTTTCAGCGCCGAAGAAATCACCAGGGAAAAATCCGTCGTGATCGAGGAGATCAATTCGGTGGAAGATACCCCGGAAGAACTCGTGCAGGATTTTTTCATGCGCGACCTTTTCCCGGCGCACGCGCTCGGGTTTTCGACGCTCGGCACGCGCGAAATCGTTTCGGCGTTTCAACGCGATCAACTGTTTGATTATATGCGCCGGCATTATTCGCAGAACCGCCTGCTTGTGGCGGCTGCCGGCAATGTCAAACACGACGATCTCGTGGCGCAGGTTGGCGAGCGTTTCGGCATGTTGCCGGCAAATGGCGCGCGTGTCTTGTCCCCGCCGCCGGTGAAATCGATTCCCGGTTCGGTGGCGGAGGACGAGTGCAGCCAAACGCATATCTGTCTGGGCACGCTGGCGCTGCGTTTCGACGACCCGCGCAAATTCGTTCTCCTCGTGCTCAACACCTTGTTGGGCGGCGGCATGAGCTCCCGCCTGTTTCAAACGATTCGCGAGCAGCACGGCCTGGCGTATTCGGTTTTTTCGTTTCACGATTTCATGCTGGATACCGGTTTGTTCGGCGTTTATTTGGGCACCGATCCCGACCGCGCCGAACAAGCCACGGCGTTGTTGCGCCAGGAATTGCAAAAGCTGCGCGACGAGCCGGTGTCGTCCGCCGAGCTGAACCGCACCATCAATCAACTGAAAGGCAATCTCATGCTCGGCCTTGAAAGCACGAGCAGCCGGATGTCGCGTCTGGCGAAAATGGAAATCTATCTCGGCGAGTATGTCACGCTCGACGAGGTGTGCGCCGGCATCGAAAGCGTGACCGCCGGGCAAATCCGGCAGCTCGCGCACGAACTGTTTGCCGACGAGCGAATGACGTCGACGATCATTCGACCGGCAAGTGAGAACGAGGCGTAAAGCGTAATGCGTAAAGCGTAATCGTTACGTTACGTTTCAAAAATATCAAACCTCAGTAGCTCTTCAAGAAAAGAACTTTGCGAGGGAGGATGGAAAATGAAAATCGGCGTTCCCAAAGAGATCAAGGCGAACGAAAATCGCGTTGCGCTGATTCCGGTCGGTGCGGAGTTGCTCGGAGCGCACGGGCACGAGATTCTGGTGGAGAAAGGCGCGGGAATCGGCAGCGGTTTTCAAGATGGCGATTATCGGCTGGCCGGCGCCAAAATCGTCGACAACCCGGCGGAAATTTTCGGCGCGGCGGACATGATTATGAAAGTCAAAGAGCCGCTGCCCTCGGAATACGCCTTGATGCGCGAAGGCCAGATCATCTTCACCTATTTCCATTTTGCGGCCTCGCGCGAATTGACCGAAGCCGTGATCAAATCGCAATGCATCGCCATAGCCTATGAAACCGTGCAAACGCCGGATCGCGCCCTGCCGCTGTTGATCCCGATGAGTGAAGTCGCCGGCCGCATGTCGATTCAAGAGGGCGCGCGTTGTTTGGAAAAATTGTACGGCGGCAAAGGCATTTTGCTGGGCGGCGTCCCCGGCGTCGAGCCGGCGAACGTGGCCATTCTCGGCGGCGGCGTGGTCGGCACCAATGCGGCGAAAATTGCCGCCGGCCTCGGCGCGCGCGTGCAGATTTTCGACATCAGCCTCGAGCGCTTGCGCTACCTCGATGATGTCATGCCGAAAAACGTCACCACCGTCATGTCGAATCCGGCCAACATCCGCAAAGCCATTTCCGAGGCGGATTTGGTAATCGGCGGCGTGTTGATTCCCGGCGCCAAAGCCCCGCGGCTGATCACGCGCGACATGTTGAAGCTGATGCGAAAAGGCTCGGTCATCGTCGATGTCGCCGTCGACCAGGGCGGCTGCGTGGAAACGATTCGCCCGACCACGCACGAGAACCCGACCTTTGAAATCGACGGCGTCGTGCACTACGGCGTGGCCAACATGCCGGGCGCCGTGCCGATGACTTCCACCGTGGCGTTGACCAATGCCACGCTGCCCTACGCGATTCAGATTGCCAACACTGGTTTCCCCAAATGCGTGCAGGACTCAAGCCCCGTCGCGATGGGCGTCAACATCGTGCGCGGCCAGGTGACCTACAAAGGCGTGGCGGATGCGTTTGGTTTGCCGTATGTGCCGTTGGAAGAAGTTCTGTAAAATGGATTGATGGAGTTTTGGAAGAGCAGAACTCCATCAATCCAAATACTCCAGAAATCCATCTCTCCCTTTTTTTATGTTGCCTCCGGTTCTCGCCTATCATCTCGTCGATCGGCGCTTCGACGCCGGCATTGCCTGGACGACGCCAAAACGTTTTGAGAAACAAATCGCCTGGCTGGCCGAAGCCGGCTATCGCGCGCTTTCGCTGTCCGAGTATCTGCAACATCAGTATTCCGCCGGCGAGAAACGCCTCGTCATTACCCTTGACGACGGCTATCGTTCGCTGATGCAATATGCCCTGCCGATTCTCTCGCGGTATCATTTTCGCGCCACGGTTTTTGTCATTGCCGGTTACGTCGGCCGGCCCAACCTGTGGGATGTAAAATTTTTTCTGCCGCGTTTTCAGCATCTCGATTGGAACGAGCTGCGCGCGCTGATGGCCGCCGGTTGGGAAATCGGCAGTCATTCCTTGAACCACGATTACCTGCCCTCTCTGGCGGATGACGAATTACGTCACGATCTTTCCACCTCCAAAAAAATTTTAGAGGACAATTTGCAGACGCCAGTGGCGCACCTTTCGCTGCCGTTCGGCCGCGGCAATGAGCGGGTTTATCGCGCCGCGCACGATGCCGGGTATATTTCGGTCTCTACGCTGGGAAATCCAGAACGTATTTTGCCAAACGACATCAAGATTATCTCCCGCCGCGGCGTATACCTGATCGACTCGATGCGCAGCTTTCGCCAACGCGTGCAAGCGCCGCCGGACTCCAAATGGCAATATTGGCGGCAACGGGCGATCAGCACGTTTTCGATGGGAACGGTCATCGTCAAAAGCGTTAAAAAAATATTTTGAAAAATGTCTTGCTTTTTTTGTGTATTTTGATACCTTAATCAATATGATTCTAGTGATGAAACTTTATCAACGCGGCAGCTCGGGGAGGAGATGCCGCGTATGAAAAAATTATCGACGGAATCTTTGCCTACCAATCTTCGGTCTAGGGGCAGGCATGTAATTAAGGAAAAGCATTTAAAGATTAACCTCGGGAGACAGAATCGTGAGGCGCGAGCTTTTGCTTAAATATGCCTTGTTATCGGCGCAAACGGGTGCGCAAGACAATTCCCCCAATTCCCTGGGCGAAGACGAATTCGCACAAGTGCAATCGCATGTGGCGATTTGTCCATCCTGCAACTTGCGGGTGAAAGCCTATCGCCAATTGTATCTCACCCATCAAAACGTTCCGCCGGAGATCGTTACTCAGGAGTTGTCGTTGCCGGAATGTATTGATGAGGCAAGAAGCCCGGTTGGCTTGGTCCACCGCAAAAGCGGCGCGACATCATTTTCTGCGTATGGCCGTGTCGCCGCCGTTACCATGGTTTTGTTGTTTGCCGTCGTTTTGAGCACGTTGATCGCCGACCGTTTCACCCGGCCAAAATATTATGCGTTGGCCAGCGTGCGCAGCGATCGTTACGATCAGATCATTCTATATCGCGAAAGAAGCTCGCTGTTGCAGGCAATTTTTTTCTTCCGCAGCGGCGACTACGAGCGGGCCATAGCTGCCATCGAGACCACCATCTCAACCAAAGACGGTTACAACATGCGGCCGTATTTGCGTCTCATGCAAGGGCTGGCTCATTTAAAGCTGGCGGAGTCGAGCACGTATGGCTTCTTTCCCCGTTTTGATATGAATCGCGCCGAAGCGGCCGCCATGACTTTTCAAGCGTGCATTGATGAGGCCGCGAGCGTCGAGATGTCGGGCGTGCGTACTTCGGCCTATATTTATCAAGCCAGGGCTTATTTAATGAGCGGAAACCTCGGCTTGGCGCAGCAGGCGCTCCGCGAAGCCATGACCACCGGCGACGAGCTTGCCGAACAGGCCAAGCAAATGCTCGACAAGCTGCAAAAGAGCGAATCAGGAACTTAATATTTTTTCGATGGTGGTTGCGTTGTATCGGCACGAGTTGAGGTGACAGGATTTGAGCGACGCCGATGATTCCCGCCGAAGTTTTATTAGACGGCTACAGCCAGGGCATCTTTCCAATGGCCGATGAGGATGGGGAGATTCGATGGTACGAAGCCGACCCCCGCACGATTCTCGACATTCATCACTATCGTATCCCACGCGATTTGCGGCGCATTTTAAACCGCAACGTCTTTGAAATTCGTTTTGACAGCGATTTCGCGCGGGTGATTCACGCCTGCGCCGATCGCGCCTCGACCTGGATTTCCGAAGAGATCATCGCGTCTTATATCAACCTGCACAAATCAGGATATGCGCACAGCGTTGAAACGTGGTTACGCCCCACGGTTTTACCCGGCGGCAAAAAACAGGAAGCGAAATTAGTGGGAGGATTGTACGGTGTGGCGTTGGGCGCGGCGTTTTTCGGGGAATCGATGTTTTATCGCGCTTCGCACGCCTCGAAAGTAGCGCTGGCGCATCTGGCCGAACGTTTGAAAACGCAAGGCTTCGAGCTGCACGACGCGCAAATGATGAGCCCCACGCTCAAATCATTTGGCGCCAGGCAAATTTCTTGTGAAGAATATTTGAAGCGCCTTCGCCAGGCGTTGATGAAAAGCAGGAAATTTTAAACCCCGACCGGAACGCGATCGGGGTTTTTAATTTTAATGCAATTGCTTGGCCACCGTTTCGTCGCGTTCGATCTTGCCGTCGCGCAGCCGGATAATCCGCAGCGCGTGCTCGGCGATATACTCTTCATGCGTCACCAAAATAATCGTATTGCCCTGGCGATGCAATTCCTCGAAAATCTGCATAATCTCATCGCCGGTGGTGGTGTCCAAATTTCCGGTCGGCTCGTCTGCAAAAATAATGGAAGGATTGTTGATCAAGGCGCGGGCAATCGCCACCCGCTGGCGCTGGCCGCCGGAAAGCTCGTTGGGCTTGTGGTGGAAACGATCGCCGAGACCGACGCGCTGCAAGGCTTCCATCGCCATGGCCCGGCGTTTCGCCGCCGGAATGCCGGCGTAGATCAACGGCAGCTCGACATTGTGCAGGGCGTTGGCGCGCGGTAATAAATTGAACGTTTGAAACACAAAGCCGATCTGGCGATTGCGAATTTCGGCAAGCTGATCGTCGTTCATCTGGCTGACCATCTCGCCATCCAGCGCGTACGAGCCGTCCGTCGGCGTATCCAAACAGCCGAGAATATTCATCAACGTCGACTTGCCGGAGCCGGAGGGCCCCATAATGGCGACGTATTCATTCTTTTGAATGTGCAGATCGACGCGGCGCAGGGCATTGACTTCGATCGTGCCGATTTGATATGTTTTGTCGAGATTGCGAACATCGATAAGCATGATCACCTCTTGTGCATGAAAGCATGGCGCACAGGGCATAGCGGCAACCAACCGCGGGTCAGGCGCTATGTTCTTTGCGCTTTGCGGTTATTGGCCGAGCGTTCCCATCGTCGCGCGCAATTGCGCATGGGCGATTTTGCTGTCATACTTTGCGCGCACCAGCGTCGATTTGGCGCGCGTCACGTTCACTTGCGCGTTGATAATGTCGAGCAACGTTCCCGCGCCCACCCTATAACGCTCTTGCGCTAGGCGCAAATCTTCTTGCGCCGAAGCCAGATTATCTTTATTGATCGCCGTGATTTCTTTCCAGGCTTCAAGACTCAACAAAGCCTGCTCGGCTTCCAGGCGCAAATTGCGCAGACGATTTTGATAGTCTTCTTCGGCAATCCGATAATTGAGGGTCTCGCGTTCGACATTAGCCTGATCGGCAAACCCATTGAACAGGTTGAGGCGCATCGACAACCCCACCGAGCCGAACCAGTTTTTGCCAAAATCGGAGTAAACCCGATCAAACTCATTGTGGGAACGGCTGTACGTGCCGCCGACCGAAAAGCTGGGCAAAAAGGCGGACATGGCGACGCGTCGGCCTATTTGCGCGCGTTTCATTTCATGCTGGACGCTTTGCAATTCCGGATTCTTTTCAACGGCAACCTTGATGACTTCTTCCAAATTATAGTCCCGAAATTGCGGCTCCTCTTCGATATCAACAACACTCAACTCGGCGTCCGCCGGTCTTCCCATCGCGACATTCAGCAGATAGCGGGCATTGGTGACCAGATTTTTTTGCATAATCAGGCTGATGCGATCCTGGCCGTGCTGCGTGCGGGCGCGGAACACGTCGCCCTGCGCCACCGAACCGATTTCGTACATGGTTTCCGTGCGCTTCAATTGCTCTTCGCTGGATTTGGCAGCCTCTTCATCAACCCCCAACAATTGCAGCTCTTTTAAATAACCGAAGTAGCGTTGATGCACCAATAAAATCGTATTTTGCTTGATGGATTGATAGGTTTTGGTGCTGGCGTCTTCGGCAGCGTTGGCCTGACGAATGCGATTCCAACTGGCGCCGAAATCAAACAAAAGCAGAGAAGCGTTGATTTGCGCCGAGTTGGAGTTTGACGAGTAGCCCGGCTGCGTGATGGTGCGGCGCTGATAAAGCACCTGTCCCGTGTTGGGATCGAGGCCCACCGGCACGTCGCCTAAAAGCGTGCGATCACCCTGACGAATTTTTCCTGATTGCAGCGTGGAATTGATGCTCGGCAAAATGCTGGCGCGGGCCGTCATCACGTTCGTGCCGGCGATTTGCGCGCGGCGTTCGGCATTGCGCAACGTCGAATTGTCGTTCAGAGCAATGCCGACGCACTCATCCAGCGTCAGCGGCCGGCCGTTTTGCGCAAACACTGAATTGGCTGCAAAAAGAGCAACCGCGCAAAAGATTAAAAGCGTTTTTACGTGTTTCACCTTTACTGCTCCTTCACTGAAATTAAGTTGCTTCTAACTGAACATCGATTTTATAGCAGCCGCCACGACGGCGAAAATCGCCCATAAGATAAAGACCGTGGTCATCGCTTTGCGTGTCGAAAATTTGTAAGCGGCGGCGATGCCGAAACCCATCACCACAACCCACCAAATCCAAAAAAGGTCGATCTGGCCCAGCAAGTTATGAAAGAACGACGGGTTTTCTTCAGCCGGAAATAAGCTGCCCAAACTCGTCGCGCTTTCCATGACCTGGCGATTCGCCATGATCGGAACGTTGACGAGCGAGCTCAGCACGCTGATCATGCCACTCCAACAAGTGATTGAAAAAAGTGTTGAAAAACGCGTTTCCCCGCCCAAAATCAAATTGCCGACCAGCATCAGCACGCCGGAAATGATGACATAAAATATCGGCGTCGTGACCAGCGGCGCCAGCGGCGCGGTGTAGGTCATCATCGTTTCCATCGTCCCTCGCGCCTGTTCGATTTGCTCGGCGGTCATATTCCGTTTTTCCATGGCCTCGAGCTGGGTTTGCAAGATGGCGTCTTTTAAGAAATAACCGGACAGGGCTCCCGTCAACATCAAAATGATGAGCGGCACAACCCAGGTTGGGCGCGCCGCAATATCCTGCATCGTTGGCTCCGGTGATACAAAAACGCCGATCAGTCGTTCGATCGGACTTTTCGCTTGCGGCATGGCCGCCGCGCCGGCAGATGAATTTGAAAGCTCCATGATTTCCTCCTCTCGCAGTTAATGATTTGAAACAAGTAATTTATAAGACGTATGATTCGATAAAAAGTTGCTCCGCATCTTTAACAAAATTTGGAATTTGGTTTGTCACGCCGTCGCCTTTTTGTCAGCCAAAAAGCCATCTTTAATCGCCAGCAAATACGCCAGCGCCGCATCATGTTCATTGGGAATGTGCCCATCCAAAATCGCGTCTTCAATCGCGGTTTTCAGCTTACCCACCAACGGACCGGGCGTCAGATTACAGACCTGCATAATTTCTTCCCCCCGCACCGGCGATTGAAACGCGCGCATGCGATCTTTTTCTTCCACTTCGTTGAGGCGCTTGACGACGAACTCGAAATTGGCCAAATGGCGCTCGCGGCGTTTGACGTTGCCGGAAGTGATGTCGGCGCGGCAGAGCATCAGCAAATCTTCCAAATCCTCGCCGGCTTGGAAGAGCAAACGGCGATAGGCCGAATCCGTGCATTCTTCTTCAGTGAGGGCGATGGGCCGCAAATGCAAGCGCGTCAATTTCTGCACGTATTTCAGCCAATCATTTGGCAATCGCAGCCGGTTGAAAATCACCGGCAACATGCGCGCCCCGACGTCTTCGTGCCCGTGAAACGACCAGCCTTTGCCTTGGATAAAAGCTTTGGTGCGCGGCTTGGCAATATCATGAAAAACCGCCGACAGCCGCAGCGGCACTTTCTCCGACATCGCCGCGAGATTATCGAGCACCATCAAAGTGTGATTGAAAACGTCTTTGTGAAAATAGCCCTTGTATTCTTCCACGCCTTTGAGCGCGACAAATTCCGGGAAGATGATGGCCAACACGCCCGCGTCATCCAGCAGGCGAAAGCCGATGGAAGGCTTCGGCGCTGCCAGAATTTTGAGAAACTCCTCCGTGATGCGTTCCTGCGAAATAATGCGCAGCCGCTCGCGCATCTCGCGCATGCCGGCAAAAGTTTTTTCTTCAATTTTAAAATCAAGCTGCGTCGCAAAACGAATCGCGCGCATGAGGCGCAACGGATCGTCGCTGAACGTCGTCGCCGGCTCGAGCGGCGTGCGCAGCAGTTTGGCCTGCAAATCTTTTTGGCCGTCAAACGGATCGACGAGTGTGCCGAAATTTTTCGCGTTCAATCCAAACGCCATCGCGTTAATCGTAAAATCACGCCGCGATAAATCGCTCGGCAAATCCGCGGGCTCCACCTGCGGCTTGCGCGAATCGCCGCGATAACTCTCTTTGCGCGCGCCGACGAACTCGAGCTGCATCTCGTCCCACTTCAGCATCGCCGTGCCGAAATTGCGATACACCGCCGGCTTGGGCAAATGCAAATGCTTCGCCAGCAGTTCGGCGAACTTGATGCCATCGCCCTGGCCGGACAGGCCGACGATGACAAAATCCATCTCGCTGCGATTGCGCTGCAGAAAAAAATCGCGCACAAAGCCGCCGACCACGTAGATTTCAAATTTATGCTGATCGGCCAGCGCGCCAATGGTTGTCAAAATTTTATTGTCCTGAAGGGTCATTCCTCTTGTTTTATATCGAAAGTCAGATTGGGGCCGTCCAAGGTAATAAAGAAAAGGTTGAGCACGTTGCGGCCAAGCAAGACGTCTTCGCGTTCGGTGGCAATACAGTCTATCCAATCAACCTCAATCCCATCAAACTTGAGGTCAACACGGAAAGTTGTGCAAAGACGGTAAGAGCCATCATAACCGCGCGCCAGAGTATTGCCGTGCGATGGCAAATCCAGTAGTTTGACCAATTTTTCGGGAATTACGGTTGTACTAGCGCCGATGTCGAGCTTCGCTCGCAGAGAAACGCTTTGCGCGTGAATACCTGCGAGAAAAACTTGCACATCCAGCCTGGGAGCCGGAGGAAAGAATGTCTGGTCATAAAACCACATAACTAAAATTCCTCCGGTGAAGGGAACTCATCAGTTCTTTGCGTTTTCGAAACCTTGGTCAAAAGGAAAGCCACGTGGCCGACTTTTTTAAATGTTCGTCGCGCCAGTTCGCGGTCGTCTGCATGGTGTCCTAAAAGCTTGCCCCTGTAGATGGCGACATACTCATTTTCGTAACGCTGCAACAACTTAGGCAACATTTTCCTGTAGGCTCGAAACTCCTCTTCCAGCGGGTCTTTGAGAAGTTCCCGGCCATCCAGCGTTTTTGTAGAGGCATTTTTAACCATTTTTTATCCTCCATTGGGGCAAAATGAGTTCCGGAGAAGGGAATTACATGGTCTCCAGCCCATGGCAAGAAACCTTAAGCCAATTTAAAACATTTTCAAAATTTTCAAAGCGAAAATATTCCCGCGCTTTCTCCTCACACCACTTCGCCAAATCGCGCTTGGCGAAAATAATGTCCGCTTCCTGCGCGCCGCAGCGGTCGGAATAGCCATCACCAATATAGACGATTTTCTCGCCGGTTTTGGCGAGACGGCGAACGTGATGGCCTTTGCAATTGGCACATTGGCCGCAGCTATAATCGAAATATGGAAAACTCACTGCGATTCGATTTGGCGGTACGAATTCGAGATGATTGGCAAAGACAGGCAAATCAAGTCCGTGGCGCAGCAAAATGCGGTGAATATAATAATCAAGCCCATCGCTGAGCACAATCAAAGGCCAATTCTGCTGCCGGCAAAATGCAGCGAATTCGAGAAAGCCGGAAGCAAGCGGCTGGGCCTCACAAAAATCGTTGAGTTGTTTTTGATTCACCCGCATGGTTAAGGCGGCCACTTCATAATATCCGCGCGAAGAAATCTCGCCGCGTATCCACCGTTGCACGGCTTTCTCGCATTCCGGCCAGTTGCCGAATTTTTTAATGAGCGCGTCGCCCGCGTCGTTTTGCGCGAGGGTGCCGTCGAAGTCGGTGAAGATGAGCATTCTATAAAAATTCCGCAAGTTGATCTTTGGCTGAGCTCATTTCCAGTTTTTTCAGCATCAACTCCACAAAAATCTTCGCATCGTTAGGAGGGAGAATCAGAGTGGTTAAAAGCTTCTCCAACGTCAAATCCAGAAATTGAACGCTATTCTTACATTTCCGCAAGCGATCGACAAACTCTTCAATACGGAAATGCGTATCCGGATTTTCCAAACCGCGAACACCAGGTTGGCCGAGTCCGCTGAGCGCCTCAAAGCAGTGCTGCAACCACAGCCTATGCTGAATTTCCGCCGGAATGACCTCAATCGGAGATTTTGCGCCTACAGGCCGGGACAAATCGCCGCCATGTTCTTTGAGACATTCCACCATCTCAGGCCAACCCTCGGTTGTTACCGCAAAGTGGCTTTCATAAGTTTTGAATTGTTCGACGACCAGGTGTGACGCAATCTTTCCGGCGATTTCATACCAAGGCTCGGCCGGACGCGGGATTTCATCAATATAGAGAATTCTTTCATCATCGTCTTCGTCATCATTAAAGCTCATAAGCTCCGTCAAAGCTTCTTTATGCGCTTTGGCCAGCGCCAAATCATGTTCCTTTCGAATGACGGCCTCCCATTGCAAGAAGTATCCACTTTCCATTTCAAAAATGAAATCCTGCAGCAGGCCCTCGAGATCTCCGTGATTATTCAAATTTCTGTGCTCGAAGAAATCGCTTGTTGGCGCCTCAGGATCAGAGAAAAACTCCGGCGGGATGAAATGCAGTGATTGCTTTTGCGCTTGCTGTTTTGACTTGGCCATGTCTCTCTCCTTAATCTCTTCAATGAGCTCGCCAGCATGTTGCTGTGATTATAGCATCATTAACTATTTTCCCGTCTGTGCATTCCCAAGAATTTTGCCAATTCATCACTTGGCTCAAATATAATTGCGTGACCAACCGGTATATTGCGCGGATATACTTTCCATGCAACATGTTGACAGGCGAATTTATCTTGACGCGTAGAGATTTCTTGAAATAAACGAAAAACATTTTTTTGACTTGGCTAAACAATTGGCAAGCCTTTTTGATTTGGGAACTCTGTTGGATTTTGTTCGAACTGTAGCCATAAAATATTTCCGTGACTTTTGCCTCAAAAGATAATGACAAAATCTTTTATCAACAAGGAAAAAATAAAATCGCCCACCGGCTAGTAAACCAAGTGGGCGATTTTTTCACATCTATTCCACATTGAAAATTTCAAATTTTCAATGTAAGGTTTTTGTCAATCCTTCTCGGTTTCTTCCAAAACCGCCTGAGCTGCGGCTAATCTCGCGATCGGCACGCGGAACGGCGAGCAACTCACGTAGTTCTGGCCAATTTTGTGGCAAAACTTCACCGTCGCAGGATCGCCGCCGTGCTCGCCGCAGATGCCGACCTTCAGTTTGGGTCGAGTGGCGCGACCGCGCTCGACCGCCCATTCCATGAGTTTGCCGACGCCATCCTGATCGAGCGTGTCGAAGGGATCGTCTTCGAGAATCTCGTGCTCGACGTAGTATGGCAGGAAACGGCCCGCGTCATCGCGCGAGAGGCCGAACGTGGTTTGCGTCAAATCGTTGGTGCCGAAACTGAAGAACTCGGCCTCCTTTGCGATTTGATCCGCCACCACCGCGGCGCGCGGCAGTTCGATCATCGTGCCGACGAGATAATCGACCTTCATGCCTTTTTCTGAAAAAACTTTCGCGGCGGTTTCGCGCACAACTTTGGCTTGCAACTTCAGTTCATTAATATGGCCGACGAGCGGAATCATGATTTCGGGCAGCACTTCTTTGCCAGACTTTGCGACTTCGCAAGCGGCTTCGAGGATGGCGCGCGCTTGCATCTCGGTGATTTCCGGATAAACCACGCCGAGACGGCAGCCGCGATGGCCGAGCATGGGGTTGAACTCGTGCAGCGCTTCGACTTTGGCTTTGATTTTCTCAACCGGCAAACCAATTTTCACAGCGAGATCGGCTTGCTCATGAGCGGTGTGCGGCAGGAATTCGTGCAGCGGCGGATCGAGCGTGCGAATCGTCACCGGAAAGCCGTCCATCACTTCGAAGATGCCGATGAAATCCTGGCGCTGCATCGGCAACAGCTTGTCGAGCGCGCGGCGGCGGCCGGCTTCATCGTCGGCGAGAATCATCTCGCGCACGGCGTCGATGCGATCGCCGCCGAAGAACATGTGCTCGGTGCGACAAAGGCCGATGCCCTCGGCGCCAAAAGCAATCGCATTCGCGGCTTGATCGGGCTGATCGGCATTGGTGCGCACATTCATTTTGCGAATGCTGTCCGCCCAACTCATGATCGTCGAATAAATCCGATATGTCTCCGAATCTTCCGCGTGCATGGTTTTGTCGATGAGCACTTGCAAAATTTCCGACGGCTTAGTTTTGAGTTGACCGGCAATCACTTCACCAGTCGTGCCGTCGATGGAAATCCAATCGCCTTCGCGCAGCGTTTGGCCTTTTGCCGTCATCGTGCGGGCGCGATAATCAATCTCCAACGTGCTGCAACCGGCGACGCAAACTTTGCCCATTTGTCGCGCCACGAGCGCTGCGTGCGACGTCATGCCGCCGCGCGCGGTGAGAATGCCTTCCGCCGCATCCATGCCTTTGATATCTTCCGGCGAGGTTTCGATGCGCACGAGAATCACTTTCTCGCCGTTCTTTTTCCAATCAACCGCATCGGGCGCATTGAAGACGATGCGCCCACTCGCCGCGCCGGGGCCGGCGTTCAAGCCCTTCGCCAACACGTGTCCCGCATCAACCGCGGCTTCTTTTTCTTTCGCATCAAAAATCGGGCGCAGCAATTGATTGAGCGCGCTCGGATCGAGACGGCGCAGGCCTTCTTCCTTTTTAATGAGTTTCTCTTTCACCATGTCGTGCGCAATCTTGAACGCCGCAAAACCGGTGCGCTTGCCGTTGCGGGTTTGCAGCATCCACAGCGTGCCGTTTTGCACGGTGAATTCGACGTCTTGCATCTCTTTGTAATGGCGCTCGAGCTTCTGGCGAATCGTCATGAGTTGCTTGTAAACCTCCGGCATGTCCTGTTCCAAGCGCGCGATCGGCTCCGGCGTGCGGATGCCGGCAACGACGTCTTCGCCCTGCGCGTTGATGAGATATTCACCGTAGAAAACATCTTCGCCGGTCGCCGGGTCGCGCGTGAACGCCACGCCGGTGCCGCAATCTTCGCCCATGTTGCCGAACACCATGGCTTGCACGTTGACCGCCGTGCCCCAGTTTTCGGGAATGTCGTAGAGTTTGCGATAGGCGATGGCGCGCTCGTTCATCCACGAGCTAAACACTGCGCCAACTGCGCCCCAGAGTTGTTCCATCGGATCATCAGGAAAGTTGTGGCCGGTGCGGGTTTTGATCGCGGCTTTGAATTCGGCCACCAACTCTTTCAACGCTGCGGCGGAAAGTTCATTGTCGTAATGAACGCCCGCGGCATGTTTTTTCGCTTCAAGAATTTCTTCGAACGGATCGATCTCGTCTTTGTCAACCGGCTTGAGGCCAAGCACGACGTCGCCGTACATTTGCACGAACCGGCGATAGCAATCATAAGCAAAACGCTCGTTGCCGGTTTTCGCGATCAAGCCTTGCACGGCCTCGTCGTTCAAGCCGAGGTTGAGCACGGTGTCCATCATGCCGGGCATCGAGACGCGCGCGCCGGAGCGCACTGAGAGCAACAGCGGGTTCTCGTCATCGCCGAACCTGGCATTCATGATTTTCTCGATATTCTGCAAAGCTTTGGCAACTTCGGCCTGCAACGTTTTGGGGTAGGTGCGGCCGTTGGCATAAAAATACGTGCAAACTTCCGTGGTGATGGTGAAGCCCGCCGGCACCGGCAATCCGAGGCTCGCCATCTCGTGCAAGTTGGCGCCCTTGCCGCCGAGCAGATTTTTCATTTCGGCGCGGCCGTCGGCTTTGCTGCCGCCAAAGGCATAAACATATTTCGTTGATAATTTGCCGTTGCGGGAAAGCGCGTTTTTTCGCGTTCTAACTTTGCCGTTCGGCTTTGCTTTACTCGTGGTTTTGGTTTTGACAACTGCCATCTGTTGTTACTCCTCAAAAAATGTTCCTGCTATTGTTTGTTTTTTTCTCCATTCAAGATCGTATTGTACACCGTCGAATTTGACAAAACTTCCACGGCTTTTTTGATCGCCGTATCATCGTCAAAAGTCACTTCGACCTGCGCGCGGGCGCCGAAAAGCTTGGCGGCAATTTCCCGCTCCAACTCGCGGCGAATGTAGTCTTGGCTTTTGGCGTAATCATCTTCTTTTTCGCCCTTAAGGGCCTGCTCCAACGCGGCAATGCTGTCCTGAATGTCTTTCAGATAACCTTCCTTCTCCGCCGTTTTCTTCAATTCCGCCAATTGCATTTCACTCTGCGAGGTGTAGGTGAATTTTTTGTCGCCGGCAAACTGGCGAAATTCGGCGAGAATATTGTCATCAATCCGGAACTCGCTTTGTTTCAAATTCGGACGCTTGCCGGCATACGCCACGGCAAAATTAAACGTCAACGCTTTATAACGCAGCGCCGATTCGAAGCGATTCAGCTTTTCGCTGGCAACTTCAAGATCAGGTTTGATGCCGCCGCCGCCGTACATGGCGCGCCCATTTTTCGTGCGAAAAATCTGTTCGGGCGTTTTGGCCGTATCCGGCGCTGACGCCGTCTCTGTCAAATCGCCTTCTTCCGCGCTGGCCAAGAGCAGGTTTTCCTCTTCCGGCCGCGGTCGGTCTTTTTGAATGCAGCGGCCGCTGGGCACATAATATTTTGCCGTGGTGATTTTGAGCGCGGCGTCGCGATTGAGCGAAACCACGGTTTGCACCAGGCCCTTGCCGAACGTCGAGGCGCCGATGATCGCGCCGCGATCGAGGTCTTGAATCGCGCCGGCGACGATTTCGGAGGCCGAAGCGCTGTTCTCATTCACCAAAACCACCAGCGGCAGCGCGCCGGCTTGCGGTTCTTTGTCGGAACGATATTCCTTGACGCTGCCTTCAACGCGGCCTTTGGTGGAGACAATCAGATCGCCTTTCTTCACAAAATTTTCGCAGACTTCCACCGCGGCTTCGAGCAAACCGCCGGGATTGTTGCGCAAATCCAAGATCAGGGCTTTCAAACCCTCCGACTTGAGATCGTGAATTGCCTGGCTCATTTCGTGGCCGGCGTTCTTCGAGAAACGCGACAGCTTGATGTAACCAATGCCGTCGCGAATGAAGCCGGAATAGGTCACATCGTGAATCGTGATTTCAGCGCGAATCAAATGAAACTCAATGGGCATGGGCTCGCCTTCGCGCGCCACTGTGATGTCAACCGCCGTGCCGACTTCGCCGCGCAAGCGATTGGCCACCTCGTCCACTTTCATGCCTTTCGTCGAGGCGCCGTTGACTTCGATGATGCGGTCGCCTTCGCGCAGGCCGACTTTTTGCGCCGGGGTGCCGGCAACCGGCTGCTCGACCACCGTCGGCCAGCCGTCGCGCCTGCTGATCACCATTCCGACGCCGCCGTATTTGCCGTGTGTGATGATTTGCAATTGGGCGTTGTCTTCTTTCTCGATCAAAACCGTGTATGGATCGAGCGTGCCCAACATGCCGTTGATGCCGGCTTTCATGAATTTATCAGGATCGACCGGATCGACGTATTTGCGCGAAATTTCCTGGTAGATCAGGCCGAAGACTTCGATGTTCTTGCGGATTTCATGCACGTAATCGGCGCTGACGCTCACGCCCCAATCAACGGCCCAGCCGGCGACGGTGAGCGCCGCGGCGCACAACACGACGAGAAAGGCGGTTCGTTTTTTCAACATGGTTTATCTCCTGGTTGCTTGTTGCTCGTTGCTGGTCGCTGGTCGCTGGTCACCGGAAAACAAGCGACCAGGAACCAGCAACCAGTTTCATATTTTAAAATCAAAACGCTGGCGCAAAGTTGCCTTGACTTCCTGCGAAACGGCGTCAAGACTCTGTGTACCATCTAAGACGACGAAACGCTGAGGTTCGGCTTGGGCGAGCTGCAAATAACCCTGCTGGACGCGTTCGTGAAAATTTCGGTCTTCCCGCTCGAGCCGGTCAAGCGGTTTGCCGCTCTGGCGCTGGCGCGTTTCGGCGACGGCAAGCGGAATGTGCAATAAAAACGTCACATTCGGCAAAAGCTCCCACGTCACGAAACGATTGACGCGGCGCACGAAGTCCAAATCGATCTGCCGGCCAAAGCCCTGAAACGCCGTGGTGGAATCGACAAAGCGGTCGGCGACGATGATTTTTCCGGCGGCCAACAGCGGCTGGATTTTTTCTTTGGTGATTTGCGCCCGCGCCGCGGAGTAGAGCAAAATCTCCGTGCGCTCCGTCATGCCGCTGTGTTTGGCGTCGAGCAAAATATGGCGAATCGCCTCGGCGATCTCAACGCCGCCAGGCTCGCGCAGCAGTTCAACGTCGTAGCCGGCCGATTTCAGCGTTTCCGCCAATCGCCGCGCTTGCTCGGTTTTGCCGGAAAAATCGATGCCTTCGAATGAGATGAAGAGGCCGGACAAACTTTTCATTTTAAAATCTGCACTGGATATTTATGAATAATCTCATCATCATCGACACAACACTCAAATATACTTCATTGTTCAAGTCTTGAATGCTGGCGCGTTTATCATCCGACAGACGTTTGTCCCCGCTGATGTACCAAAGAAAAATATGCGTGTCTAATAAAATCTTCATCGCCCTTCAAATTCGGCTATGATACTTGCCGGCAAAGGTTCATTGAAATCAGCGGGAACAGTAAATTCCCCAGCACAGAGACCAAATGGGCGCAACTTTTTTGAAGTCGAATCAATCGAATGGCGAGTGATCGGCTTCATCTCTGCAACCGGTTTCCCAGCTTCTACAATCACCAGTGTTTCACCGGCTTCTACACGATGCAAATACACCGGCAAATCGCGCTTCATTTCATCAACACTGATTTGAATCATAATTTACCGCCTTATCATTGACCAAGCTCAAATCGTTGCTTCTAAAAATATAGTAAAATACGCGGAATAATCAAACGCTATTTTGATCGCTGCCGTTGCTCGGTTTACCAAAAAATTGATGCCTTCAAAAGAAATGGATGCCAACTCTTTTGGTTGTCTTGCCAAAAGTTTCACCAATGAATGGTATTGCTTCTTCAAAAGTTTTTTTATGAGGTTTAAAAGAGCGCTTTGCTTGTGTTCCTATCAATTTTTCAAATCTTTTTTGAACTTCACCCGATTCATCGGGATCAAAAACCCAAAATCGCTTAAATGGTTTATCGCTCTCAGCACCAAGAGCCTAAGATAGTAAACATCCGCTAACGCTCTTTCATTTATCATGTACAAGGCCGATAGAAAGCTCCTATCCCAAGAAAATAGCATTAATTTAATATTCTTGTATGACAGACGCAAGTTTAATTTTCTAGCCAGCACGATCGGGATTGAGGCGATCAATCCTCCGATCAGCACGATCGCCCATACGCCGCCTATCAGTGCCAGCGAAATCGTGAAATTGTAGGAAGCAAAAGTGAATGAGGGGAAGGACTTAATCAAGCCGCCTCGATTTGATTTGGTCGGAATCAATCACCGCCGAGCCGGTGCCGGAAGATTTTTCATGGTCGATTTTTTTCTTGCTTCTCCGCCTGCAAATCAATAAATTGAAGCGTAATATTCATTTACACGAGAGGGATTGATGGAAAAGCCGTGGCTGGCGCATTACGAAACGCAGGTGCCGAAAACCGTTGCGATACCAGATCAGACCGTCGCCGAGGTATTTGATGCGGCTGTGCATCTCAATCCCCGACATCCGGCATATATTTATTTTGGCCGTGGTTTTACTTACGCCGAAGTGGATCGGATGGCCGGCCATTTGGCGGCTTTTTTAACGCATGTGGGCGTGAAAAAGGGCGACCGCGTCGCCATTATCCTGCCGAATGTGCCGCAATATCCGGCCGTGCATTACGCCGTCATGAAGCTCGGCGCGATTGCGGTGCCGACGAACCCGCTGTACGTCGAACGCGAGCTGGAATATCAGCTCACCGACAGCGGCGCGGAAGTGGCGGTGGCGTTGGATTTGCTTTACCCGCGTGTCGAAGCGGTGCGGCCGCGCACGCGATTGCGCGCGGTGATTTACACGCGCGTGTCCGATTATATGCCGCGACATTTGCGCTGGCTTTATCCGCTCAAGGCCAAGCGCGAAGGCAAATGGGTGACGATGCCGCCGCAAGCGGACACTTATCAGTTCATTGATATCATGCAGCGCGCGGCCAAAGGCGAATTTTCCGCAGCGCCTCAGGTCAAGCTCAAGCCGGACGACGTGGCGATTTTTCTTTATACCGGCGGCACCACCGGCGTTTCCAAAGGCGCGGTGCTGACGCATCGCAATCTGGTGGCGAACATGGCGCAGTTGCGCGCGTGGAATCACGGCTTGCAGGAAGGCAAAGAGGTGATCATGGCGGCGCTGCCGTTTTTTCACAGCTACGGCATGACGACCTGCATGCACATGGGCGTCTATATTCGCAGCACCGTGGTGATGGTGCCGCGTTTCGATCTCAAAATGATTTTGTCGGCAATCGCCAGGCACAAAGTTTCCTGTTTTCCCGGCGTGCCGACGATGTACGTGGCGATCAACACCAATCCGGACACGCCAAAATTCAATCTGCGGAATATTCGCGTATGCAACAGCGGCGGCGCGCCGCTGCCGCTGGAAGTCGCGCGCCAATTCGAGCAGATCACCGGCGGGCGGTTGGTTGAAGGCTACGGCCTTTCCGAAACCTCGCCGGTCACGCATTCGAATCCGATCTTCGGCCAGCGGCGTGAAGGCTCGATTGGCTTGCCCCTGCCCAACACCGAGGCGAAGATCGTTCATCCCGACACGCGCCGACCGCTGCCTGTCGGTGAAATCGGCGAGCTGGCGGTTCGCGGCCCGCAGGTGATGTTGGGTTACTGGCAAATGGAGGAGGAAACCAAAGCCGTTCTGCGCGACGGCTGGTTGTACACGGGCGACATGGCGAAGATGGATGCGGACGGCTATTTTTACATTGTCGACCGCAAAAAAGACATGATCATCGCCGGCGGCTTCAATATCTACCCGCGCGAAATCGAAGAGGTTCTGTACACACATCCGAAAGTCAAGGAAGCGGCGGTGATCGGGGTGCAGGATTCTTATCGGGGCGAAACGGTCAAAGCGTTCATCGTTTTGCGGGAGGGAGAGACGGCGGCTGAGGAGGAGTTCATCGATTTTTGCAAACAGGAAATGGCGCGGTACAAAGTCCCCAAGCAGGTCGAGTTCCGCCAGGAGCTGCCGAAGAGTTTGATCGGCAAGGTGCTGCGCCGGGTGTTGATGGAAGAAGAAAAAGCCAAGACACACGCATAAGCTGTCGTTCACCTCTGAAGAGAAAACCGGCAACTGATGAACGAAACATTTTTCCATGCCGAGGCCGTGGAGACGCCGTTGCCCGGCGTCAAAATCCGCTTTGAAAAATCGTTTGCGTCATCCGGCCAAAACGGTTCCAACGGAGATCCGCTGCTGATCTTCGAGGAATTTTTCAATCGGCATCTTGCCAAAGGGTATTTGCACTTCGATCTCGATCTGGGTGAGATTCTCTTTCCCACCGACCGCTTGATCGCCCTGCTCATCGCCTTGACGGTTCGCGCCCGCCGCCGGCAAGGCGAGGTCAAACTCATCAATGTTTTGCCGACGGCGCGCAACAATTTTTCCACCTTCAGCGCGTTGAATTTTTTGGCGATCGAGCACGACGCGGCGCCGGTGCGCCAGCCTCTGGCGGATACAATGCCGCCTTCCGGGCGGAAATCAGGGCCCCGTGGAGTTTATGCCAACGCCAAATCATCTTCGCCGCTTGAAACCAAAAGCGCGACACCGGCGAAACCTCCGCCGGTCATGGCTCATGCCGCCGCGCCGCCGCAAAAAACCTTGACCTTTATCGAGAACCACGCCGGGGGATTGGCGAACATTGCCGAGCCGCCGCTGGTCGAAGAATTGGCCAAACAGCTCGAGGCGCCGCCGCTTGATGACGCGGAAAAAAGATTTGAGCTTTGCGTCGAAAGCCGCACCGACAACTTGTACCGGCTTTGCGATTTCGTCACCGCCCACGCCTTTACCGCCGGCTTGAGCGAGAAGGAAATTTCCAAAATGAAAATTGCGGTCTACGAAGCCTGCCTGAACGTCATCGAGCACGCCTATCATTCCCGCCCGGACGAGTGGATCGATCTGCGCGTGCGTTATTCGCCGGATCGCTTCATGATCATCATTCAGGACAACGGCTTGAGCTTCGAGATGAAACCGCCCAAAGATTACGACGTACACGAAGTCATCGACGAGCGCCGCAGCGGCGGGTTCGGTTTGCACATCATCCGCCGCGCCATGGACAGCGTCGAATATCTGCCCGACACCGTCAATGGCAATCGTCTGGTTATGATCAAAAGATTGAAGTAAAAGGACTCATGCCCGAAAATTCATCATTAAAAGAAAACGCCGTGAATATCACCACTGAACAAACGCAAGCACAAACCGAACCGGAAGCCAAATCGCCGCTGCTGGAAAAAGTTCGCACCGTGCGGCATCGTCTGCCCTGGGCGGTGCGTTTGCCGCTCGCTCTTCTGTTTTTGGCCATCGGCATTCTCGGCGGTTTTATCCCCATTTTTCAAGGCTGGATCTTTGTCCTGGCGGCCTTCTGGCTGCTCTTTCCGGATCACGCCGAACAACTCATCAAAAAAATCAAAGCCAGGTTTGCAAAACCGAAAAAGAAATCATAAAAAAACTTACAGGCAAAGCGCTAACAAAATAATATCGAGCAGCACGTACTTCCATGTCAACACCCCGGTCTCGATGGATTGCCGCCTTTTTATTTGCGGCAGGAGGCATGATGGCCGGCCTCTTGCTGGCGGCTTATTTTAAATTTTCTCCCGATATTTCTGCCTCGTCGTTGCCCCCGTCCGGCGCGGCTGAACCGACAAATCTCGACCCTCATTTCAAATTACCGCCGCCTTCAAGCCAGTCCAGGGACAGCGAATTAACCTTAACGGAACTCAAACGCGCCGGCATCGCTTTTTCGCAGGTTGCGGAAAAAGTCGTGCCGGTCGTCGTCAGCATCGCCACCCACAAAATCATTCCGGCGGCGGAATCGGAGCGTTCCACCGAGCCAATTGGCCGGGGGAATTTTTTTGACAGCCGCAACCCCGACGGGCGCAGCCTGCGTTTTTACCCGCCGCAAACACTTCGCCAACAAGGCTCAGGCTCCGGCATCATTCTTTCGCCGGACGGCTACATTCTCACCAATCTTCACGTCATTCAGCACGCGGTGAAAATCACCGTTACGCTGCACGACGATCGCGCGTTTCCCGGAAAAATTTCCGGCGTCGATCCGCTGACCGAAGTCGCCGTGGTCAAAATCGACGCGCGCGATCTGCCCACGGCGGTTTTGGGAAATTCCGATGGCCTCGTCATCGGCCAGTGGGTTCTTGCCGTCGGCAATCCGCTGAATTTGCGCTCGACGGTGACCGCCGGCATCATCAGCGCCGAGGGCCGGGATATCGACGTCATTCGCGGCAACTACGGCGTCGAAAATTTTATTCAAACCGATGCCGCGATCAACCCCGGCAACAGCGGCGGCGCGCTGGTCAATCTCGATGGGCAGGTGATCGGCCTCAACACGGCGATTGCCACGGAAACCGGCTATGCGATGGGTTTGGGATTCGCGATTCCGATCAATCTCGCGCGCAAAATTGCGGTGGATTTGATTCGTCACGGCAAAGTGGCGCGCGGTTATCTCGGCCTGGCTTTGCAGGAGATCACCGAATTGCAAGCCCGCGCCTTAAAACTCGGAATGCCTTCCGGCGTTTTGGTGGATGAGGTTTACGCCGGCAGTCCCGGCCAAATTGGCGGGCTGTTGCCGTTGGATGTGATTCTTTCGATCGATGGAATCGCCGTGCAGCGCGTCAATCAACTGCAAGCCTTCATTGCCGGCAAAAGCCCCGGCGCCGCCGTCAATCTGCGTTTGATTCGCAACGAGAAAGAAATGGAAAAGAAAATCATTCTCGGCGAGCTGCCGGTCGATCAAATGAAAATCAGCGCCGGCGCCGCTCAATTCGACCGGTCGCGTTTCAAAAATTTTGGCATCGAAGTCGAATTGATCGCCGCCGCCGATGCCGCCGCTTTGGATTATAAAGGAGAAGGCGGCATTTTCGTCACCCGCGTGGAAAAATTCAGCCCGGCGGAAGAGAGCGGCTTGCGCGCCGATGATATTATTTCGGCTATTGACCGCAAAGCCGTGCGCAACAAAAACGATTTCTACCTGGCGCTGCAAAAGCTCAAACCCGGCGACGTCGCCATTTTCACCGTCATTCGCCGCGGCGGGCAATATCACATTTTTATCGAAGCGCCATAAGTTTCTTGTTGCCGATTCCCAAATGCCCTTTGCCCCCGACGGGCGTAGCCTTGCAATTTGCCCCTTGCCTCTTGACTTTTCAACAGAATTTACGCATATTCCGCAACAGACTCCCTTCTGTTTTTTTGAATTTCTTCATCTGGCTGCTGGTGCATTTTGTGGCTGAATTCGTTCACTTCCAGGAAACGATGCGAATAAACGTCAATCATCTCGAGAAAACCAATCATGACTCGCGCGAACTTTTTCCGTCCACACCTGCAATTCCTGCCGAGGGATTTCATCGAGCGCATTTTAGACGAAGCGTTCGATATTTTAGCAACTGCCGGCATCCAATTCGAGAATCCCGCGGTGTTGAAAATTTTCGCCGAACACGGCCTGCGAGTCGATGAAGAAAAAAAATTGGTTTATTTCTCGCGCGACGCCGTCGAGAAGGCGCTCCAAACCGCACCGAAAACATTTTCTCTTTTTGAGGTGAACGGCGAACGCGCGCGCACGGTCGGCGGCGACGAAGTCACGTACGATCCCGGCTCGGCGGCGCTAAAAGTGCTCGACGCCAAAACCGGCAAAATGCGGCACGCCCTCAGTGAAGATTACGCGCAGCTCTCGCGTCTCGTCGAACATCTCGACCACGTCAAAGCGCACAGCACGGCGCTGGTGCCTTCGGACGTGCCGGTTGAGATATCCGATTCCTATCGGCTTTATTTGGCGCTCACCCATTGCCCCAAGCCGTTGATCACCGGCATTTTTCAAATCAGCAGCCAGCAGCCGATGCTGGAAATGCTTCGCATCGTGCGCGGCGGCAGCCAGGCGCTGCGCGACAAGCCGTTGGCGATTTTCGACTGTTGCCCCTCCTCGCCGCTGCGCTGGAGCGATCTCACCAGCCATAGCCTCATCGAGTGCGCCAAAGCCGGCGTACCTGCCGAGATCGTGACGGTTCCACTTGCCGGCGCTACCAGTCCGATTACGCTTTCGGGTTCGGTGGTGCAGCACGCCGTCGAAACACTAGCCGGACTCACGCTTGCGCAAATGGTCAATCCCGGCGCGCCGGTGGTGTTTGGCGGCGCCGCGAGCATCATGGACATGAAAACCGCCACCACGCCGTTCGGCAGCATTGAATCGACCATGCTTACACTGGCCTACGTTGACGTCGCCAAGTATCTCGGCTTGCCGACGCACGCTTATCTTGGCCTCTCCGATTCCAAAACGCTCGATCTGCAGGCCGGCTACGAAACGTATCAGGGCATTCTTTTCGCCGCGCTGGCCGGCATCAATATTGTTTCTGGCGTCGGAATTCTCGATTACATTGCCTGCCATAGTTTCGAGAAGCTGGTGATCGACAACGAGCTTTGCGGCATGGCGTATCGCATGATGCAAGGTTTGGCGGAGCGCGACCGGCCGATGGCCAAAACCATCATCGCCGAATCGCGGGAACTGGGTTATTTTCTCGAGCATCCGACGACGAAGCAGTATTTCCGCGACGAACAATTCTTTCCGACCCAAGTCGTTGATCGCACCTCCATGCAAATGGTCGATGCCGAAGAGCCGCCGGCGCGCGATTGGGAGCGCGCCGCAAAAACTGTCGAAACGTTGCTCGCCCAACC
>Ga0073934_10002241_pt1 | contig 41366 bp, 50 predicted proteins | sample LarsenN4metaG_FD_76834 | JGI IMG/M metagenome (GOLD analysis project Ga0073934, IMG submission 76834) | Hot spring sediment bacterial and archeal communities from British Columbia, Canada, to study Microbial Dark Matter (Phase II) - Larsen... ...
CTAATGAGCCTCCCAGGATCCGGTGACGATGCGACGCCGGCGCCCGGCGGCGGGGAGCCCCGGGAGCGCCGTATGGCGAGCCGTGTCGCCGTGCCATCCTCGGCGCGACCGGGGATCCCGCCGTCGGGCGCCGGCGCCGATCGGTTCCGCGGGACTCATCGGCCCGCGGTCGCCGTGCCGTGGCCGGCGCCCGCGCGCCGGTACTCCTCGCGCGGCGGCGCGAAGATGTCGAGGACGACGCAGCGGCGGTCGAGCGTCCGCCCGCCGTGCGGCACGTTCGGCGGCGTCTGCCAGAAGTCGCCGGCCCTGACGTGGTGCTCGACGCCGTCCTGGATCCTGATCCACTCGCCCTCCAGGCACACGCCCCACTGCTCGTTCGGGTGCGAATGCACCGGCGAGACCGCGCCCGGCTCGAGCGTGACCACGGAGAGCATGGCGTTCTCGCCCGGGAAGATGCGGGCGACGACGCCCGGCGCCAGCTCGCGGAGGATGCCGCCCTCGCGGAGGTTGTGGAAGCAGCTCGCGTCGCTCATCGGAGATCGCCTCCTGTTGAAAGCGCCCGCGGGACGCGCTTAGACTGGTGGCCCAGTCCGCGTCACGGAGGCGCCGTGCGTTTCTTCGTCGCGATGTTCTCACACGAGACGAACACCTTCAGCACCCTCCGCACGGGCCGGCCGCAGTTCGAGGCGCACGACCTCCGCTACGGCGGCGAGATCCTCGAGGTGTACCGCGGCACCGGGACCTGCCTCGGCGGAATGGTCGACGCGGCCACCGCGCGCGGCGTGGCGCTCCTGCCGTCGGTCGCGGCGTCGGCGTCGCCGGCGGGGCCGGTGACCAAGGACGTCTACGAGGAGGTCACGGAGCGGATCGTCGCCGACGTGCGCCGCGCCGGCCGCCTCGACGGCGTGCTCCTCGACCTCCACGGCGCGATGGTCCCGGAGGGCGCGGAGGACGGCGAGGGCCCGCTGCTCGCCGCCGTGCGCGACGTCGTCGGTCCCGGCGTCCCGATCGGCGTCACCCTCGACTTCCACGCCAACGTCAGCGACGAGATGGTCGCGCGCGCCACCCTCCTGCACGGCTACAAGACCTATCCGCACGTCGACATGGCCGAGCGCGGGCGCGAGGCGGCCGAGCGCCTGCTGGAGGTCGCCGCGGGGCGGCTGCGGCCGACCGTGGCGTTCCGCCGCCCGCCGCTGCTGCCCCCGATCGCCGGCCAGCTCACCGCGCGCGGTCCCATGCGCCGGCTCCACGACCTGGCCGCGCGGATGGAGCGGGAGCCCGGCGTCGCGACGATCTCGATCTTCGCCGGCTTCCCGCTCGCCGACATCCGCGACGCCGGCCTCAGCGTCTACGTCGCGACGCACGACGACCAGGCCCTCGCCGACCGCCTGGCCGACGAGCTGGTCGCGACCGCGTGGGAGCACCGGCGGGAGTTCCTCCACACGGCCGTCCCGGTCCGCGAGGCGGTGGCGCGCGCCCTCGCCGCCGACGGCCGCCCCGTGGTCCTCGCCGACATCGCGGACAACGTCGGCGGCGGCGCCTCCGGCGACGGGACGGAGGTCCTCCGGGAGCTGCTGCGCGCCGGCGCGCGCGAGGCGACCGTCGCCTGCATCTGGGACCCGGCCGCCGCCGCGGAGTGCGCGCGGGCCGGCGCCGGCGCCACCGTGACGCTCGACGTCGGCGGCAAGGTCGACGACCGCCACGGCGCGCCGCTCCGCCTCACCGGGCGCGTCCGCGCCGTCACCGACGGCCGCTTCGTGTTCCGGGGCCCCATGAACCGGGGGCTCGAGGGGCGGCTCGGCACGACCGCCGTGCTCGAGGTCGAGGGCGTCAAGGTCATCCTGATCTCGCTCCGCCGCCAGACGCTCGACCCGGAGATCGTCCGCGCGGCCGGCATCGACCCCCTGGGCGAGAAGATCCTCGCGGTCAAGTCCACCGTCCACTACCGCGCCGCGTTCGAGCCGATCGCCCACGCGATCATCGAGGTCGACGGGCCGGGGCTGTCGTCCTCGAACCTCGCCCGGTTCGCCTTCAGCCGCGTGCGGCGGCCGATCTTCCCCCTCGACGACCTGTGAGCCGCGCCGCCGCGGCTCGAGGAGAGCGACGATGGCCTCATCTGCCTTCGGTGCCGGCGACTTCCAGGTGTTCGACACGAAGGGCTTCCGGCCGCGGATGGAGCAGATCAGGACGCGCGTGCGCCCCAAGCTCGAGGCGCTGGGCCACAGCCTCGCCCCCGCGATCCAGAAGACCACCGGCGAGGAGACCTTCGCCCACGTCGCCAGGCACGCGCGGCGCACGGTGAACCCGCCGTCGGACACGTGGGTCGCCTTCGCCGGCGACCGGCGCGGCTACAAGAAGCACCCGCACTTCAAGGTCGCCGTCTCCCGCAACTGCGTCCGCTTCCTCTTCGAGATCGGGCCGGAGCACGCCGACAAGAAGCGCTGGGCCGCGGCGTGGAAGAGAAACGCCCCCCGGCTCGCCCCGGTCCTCCGGCGGGTGCGCGGGCTCGCCTGGTTCAAGAACGAGCACGACGAGGAGGCGGCGGCCCCGCTGAGCGATCTGACCCCCGAGGCGCTCGGCGACCTCGCCGACGAGCTGACGCGGACGCGCGACGGCCAGCTCGTCATCGGCCGCGCCGTCGCGGCGAGCGAGGCCGCCCGCTGGACCGAGGCGCAGTACCGGACGGCGGCGCTCGAGACGTTCCGGGCGCTGGCCCCGCTCTACCGCCTGCGGTGACCGTCCCCCGGTGACCAGCGCCGTCATCTTCGACATGGACGGCGTGCTCGTCGACTCCGGCGCCCACCACCGCGCCTCGTGGCGCGCGCTGCTGGAGGAGCTGGGCGTCCCGGAGCCGCCGGAGTTCTGGCGGCGCACGATCGGCCGACCGGCCGCCGAGGCCGTCGGCCCGCTGCTCGACCGCGTGCTCGGCGCCGACGAGGCCCACGAGCTGGGCCGGCGCAAGCACGCCCACTACGCGCGGCTGTCGGGCCAGGGCGTCCCGGCCGTCGCCGGCGTGACGGAGTTCGTCGCGACGCTCGTCCGCCACGGCGTGCCGCGCGCCGTCGCCACGTCGGCCCGGCGCGCCGACGTCACCGCGATCCTCTCGCGCCTGCGCCTCCTCGAGCACTTCCCCGTCGTCGTGGCCGCCGAGGACGTCCGTCGCGGCAAGCCGGACCCCGAGGTCTACCACCGGGCCGCCGGGGGCCTCGGCGTGGCGCCCGGGCGCTGCCTCGTCTTCGAGGACGCGCCGGTCGGCGTCCAGGCGGCCCGCGCCGCCGGCATGCGGGTGATCGGCGTGACGACGGCGCACGCCGGCGACGAGCTGCTCGCGGCCGGCGCCGAGCGCGTCATCGATCACTTCGAGGGCTGCACGTGGCCGATGTGAGCGCGCCCGTCTTCTGGCAGGACCTCTACGAGAGCCGCGGCGACGGCTGGGAGCTCGGCGGCGCCAGCCCCGTGCTGCGCGACGTCCTGGACACGATGCCGCCGCCCCCCGGCCGCGTCGCGGTGCCCGGCTGCGGGCGCGGCCACGACGCGCGGCTCCTCGCCTCCCGCGGCTACCCGGCGGTCGGCTTCGACTTCGCGCCGGCCGCCGTCGCCGAGGCGCGCCGGCTCGCCGCCGCGGAGGGCGTGCCCGCGACGTTCGAGCAGCGCGATATCTTCTCGCTGGGCGGCGCCTACCGGCACGTCTTCGACGGGGTCTGGGAGTACACGTGCTTCTGCGCCATCGACCCCCGGCGGCGCGACGAGTACGTCACGACGGTCGCGACGATCCTCAGGCCCGGCGGCTGGTTCCTCGCCTGCTTCTACCCGGTCCGCCGCCACGGGCCGCCCGGCCCCCCGTTCCCCGTCGACCGCGACGAGGTCCGCCGGCTGCTCGAGCCCCGGTTCGCCGTCCAGCGCGCGTTCGTGCCGTCCCGGTCGGTGCAGCGCCGGACCGGCCGGGAGTGGCTCGTCCACGCGGTCCGGACGTCGGCCCCGGCGGCCCTCCGGTAGCCCCCGCCCGCTGCCGCCGGGCGCCCCGGACGCCCGTGGACCTCCGCCGGGGCGCGTGATAACGTTACGGCCACTCTCAGCCCCCAGGAGGTACGCCGCATGAAACCGCTCCGCGTCGTCCTGGCGCTCGTCCTCGTGGGCGCCATCGCCTTCACCACCGTCCCGCTGCGGTCGGCCGACGCCCAGGGCCAGACGATCAAGATCGGCGTCCTCTACGACCACACGGGCCCGTTCTCCGCCGCCGGCTCGCTGAACTGCTGGCGCGGGGCGAAGATGATCATCGACTACGTCAACGAGCGCGGCGGCGTGCTCGGCAAGTACAAGATCGTCCAGGTCGACGGCGACAGCCAGTCGAAGACCGAGGCCGCGATCAACGAGGCCGAGCGGCTGCTGAACGTCGAGAAGGTCGACATCCTCGCCGGCATCTACTCGTCGGCCCACGCGGTGCCGCTCGCCGAGAAGGTGGACCGCCAGAAGAAGTTCCTGTGGATCACCACGGCCATCGCCGACGCCGTCGTGAAGGACCGCAACCTCCAGTACGTGTTCCGTCCCCAGGCCAACAGCGGGCTCTTCGGCGAGGCCTCCGTGCAGTACGTCGCCGCCAACGCCCAGGCCAAGCTGAAGAAGGCCCCCAAGGACGTCCGGGCCGCCATCATCTACGAGGACGGCCCGTACGGCACGGGCGTGGCGTCCTCCAACGAGTCCGAGGCGAAGAAGCAGGGGCTCCAGGTGGTGCTCAAGGAGGGCTACTCCGCCCAGGCGCCGGACCTCTCCTCGCTCGTCACCAAGCTGCGCGCGTCGCGGCCGGACGTCATCTTCCACACGGGCTACAACCCCGACATCGCCCTGTTCCTGCGCCAGGCGAAGGAGCAGGGGCTGCGGACGCGCATCTACGTGGGCCACGGCGCCGGTCACAGCCAGCTCGCGAAGCTGAAGGAGGCGCTGGGCAACGACGTGGAGGGCTTCCACACCGTCGACCCGCCCGCCTCGCAGCTCATCGACCCCAAGAGGCTGAAGCCGGGCGTCGCCGAGCTGACCCAGGAGATGGTGAAGCGCTACAAGACGTTCGAGCCCGCCATCCCGGCCAACAACATCGCCCCGCACGTCTCGATGGGCTTCAACAACATGTGGGTCCTGCTCAACGACGTCCTGCCGCGCGCCATCCAGAAGCACGGCGGCTTCTCGGCCGACGCCCTCGCGAAGGCCGCCCGCGAGACCGACATCCCCGAGGGCGGCACGATGCAGGGCTACGGGGTGAAGTTCAACCCGCCCGGCCACCCGATGGCCGGCCAGAACGCGCGCGCGATCGCGGCCGTGTTCCAGGTCGTCGACGGCGAGTTCAAGCACGTCTACCCGCCGGTCGTGGCCAGCATGGCGAACCCGCCCGTGCTGCTGCCGGCCAGCTCGCCGTTCGCTTCGCGTTAGAGGGGGGCTTCGCCCCCCTCTGATGTCTCCCCCCAGGAGATCGCGCCGGCAACGCCGGCGCTCGAAGCGGCGGATGCAGATGCGGAGCCGTCTCTGTCCGCACGGAGGTGGGGCGCTGCGCTCGATGCCGCTCGCGGGGCCGCGCCGCCGCGCGCCCGGACCATCGCCATGCTGACGGTCATCAACCTGACCAAGCGGTTCGGCGGGTTCACCGCGCTCGCGGACGTCTCCTTCGAGGTGAAGGAGGGCGAGATCCTGGGGCTGATCGGGCCCAACGGCTCCGGCAAGACCACGTGCTTCAACTGCATCTCGGGGACGCTCACGCCGACGGCGGGATCCATCAGGTTCCGGGGCGAGGAGCTGGCCGGCCTCACGCCCGACGCCGTCTGCCACCGGGGGATCGCGCGGACCTTCCAGATCCCGCGGCCGTTCCGCAAGCTGTCGATCCTCGAGAACGTCGCGGTCGCCGCCCACTTCGGCTCCCGCCGCCGGGTCGGCGAGGACGAGGCCCGGCAGCGCGCGCGGCAGGTGCTCTCGCTCGTCGGCCTGCCGGCGGCGGACGACGCCTCGCCCGCCCTGCTCGGCGCCGGCGGGCTGAAGAAGCTGGAGCTGGCGCGCGCGCTCGCCACGTCGCCGACGCTGCTGCTCGCCGACGAGAGCCTCGGCGGCCTCGATCCCGCGGAGATGTCGAGCGCGGCCGACATGCTGCGCCGCGTGCGCGGCGAGCTCGGCATCACGATCGTCTGGGTGGAGCACATCATGGCGACGCTGATGCGCGTGGTGGACCGGGTGGTCGTGCTGGACCACGGCGAGAAGATCGCCGAGGGCACGCCGCTCGAGGTCGCGGAGGACCCGCGGGTCATCGAGGCGTACCTCGGCGAGCGGATCGTGCTGTCGTGACCGGCGGCGGCTCCCGCGACGGGGCGATGCTGGAGCTGACCGGCGTGACCGCCGGCTACGGGCAGTTCACCGCGCTCTGGGACGTGAGCGTGCGCGTGGCGCGGGGCGAGGCCGTCGCCGTCGTCGGCCCCAACGGCGCCGGCAAGACGACGCTGCTCCGCGTGATCTCGGGCGTCATCGCCCCCCGGAGCGGCGACCTCGTCTTCGAGGGCCGCCCGGTCGGCGGGCAGCCGGCCCACGAGATCGTCGCCCGCGGGATCGCCCACGTGCCGGAGGGCCGCCGGCTCTTCCCCGCCCTCACCGTCGCCGACAACCTCAAGATGGGCGCGTTCCTGCCGGCCGCCCGCCGCCGGTACCGCGAGAGCCTCGAGCGCGTGCACGCGCTCTTCCCGGTGCTCAAGGAGCGCCACCGCCAGCGCGCGGGCAGCCTCTCGGGCGGCGAGCAGCAGATGCTCGCCATCGGCCGCGCGCTGATGTCGCGGCCGAAGCTGATCCTCTTCGACGAGCCGTCGATGGGGCTCGCGCCCGTGATGGTGCTCCGCCTGTTCGACCTGATCCGCCGGGTGCGGGAGGAGGGCTACACGATCCTGGTCGTCGAGCAGAACGTCCGCCAGGTGCTGAAGCTCGTGGACCGCGCCTACCTCCTCGAGGTCGGGCGCATCAAGATGGAAGGCCGCGCCGACGAGCTGAGCGAGCAGGACTTCGTCAGGAAGGCGTACGTGGGCCTGTGATCGACCCCATCTTCCTCGCGGAGGCGGCCGTCAACGGCCTGCTGCTGGGCGGCGTGCTCGCGCTGCTGGCGCTCGGGCTGAACCTGATCTTCGGCGTGCTCGACATCGTGTGGATCGCCTACGTCGACCTCGTGATGCTCTGCATGTACCTCGTCTACTTCCTCGTGATGGCGTACGGCTGGCCGGTCTGGCTCGCCGGCCTGGTCGGGCTCGCGTTCGGCGCCCTCCTCGGCGTCGGGGTCCACTGGCTCATCATCACGCCGATCCTGAACAGCCCGCCCGTCAACCAGCTCCTCGCCACCGGCGGGCTGCTGTTCTTCATCCAGTCGTTCGCGACCTTCCTGTGGACGACCGACCACCGCTCGGTGCGGCTGGCGCTGCCGACCGTCGAGGTGGCCGGGATGTTCCTGTCGTTCGCGCGGCTCCTGGCCTTCGCGCTGGCGATCCTCGCCATGCTCGGCCTCTACCTGTTCCTCACGCGCACCTTCATCGGGACGGCGATCCGCGCCGTGGCCCAGGATCGCGGGGCGATGGCGCTCATGGGCGCCAGCCCGCAGCGGATCTACACGGTGACCTCCGCGGTCGGCGGCGCCATGGCCGGCGTGGCCGCCGTGCTGCTCAGCATCCAGTACTCGGTCCACCCGCACTTCGGCGCCGCCTTCGGGCCCATCACCTTCATGATCTGCGTGCTCGGCGGGCTGGGGAACATGGTGGGCGCGTTCGTGGCGTCGTTCATCATGAGCGAGATCATCTCGATCGGGGGCGTGATCTGGTCCACGGAGATGGGCTACGTGATCGCCTTCGCGCTCTTCATCGTGATGATGTTCGTCCGGCCCGGCGGCCTGCTGGCGCGGCGGGAGCGCTGATGGGCCGCGCCGCCGCCCTCGCCGCGCTGGCGCTGCTCGCCGCCGGCCCCTTCCTGCCGATGGGCGGGACGAGGGACTACATCGTCCACGTCGTGATCCAGATCTTCATCTGGTCGTTCATCGGCCAGGCGTGGTCGCTCATGGGGCGCTTCGGCCTCGTCTCGCTCGGCCACGGCGCCTTCCTCGGCGTCGGCGCCTACGCGACCACCCTGCTGTGGAACTTCTACGGGCTCACGCCGTGGGTCGGCGTGCTCCTGGCCGTCGCCGCCGCCGTCGTGCTGGCCTTCGTCGTCGCCTACCCGTGCTCGCGGTTCGGGATCGTCGGCCACTACTTCGGCCTCGTCACCCTGGCCGTCGGCGAGGTGATCCGGCTGCTGATCATCGCCGAGCGCGACTGGACGGGCGGCTCGCTCGGCGTGACGCTCAAGGCCCCCGACGAGGCGGCGAGCCTCGTCGCCGCGCAGTTCGCCGACAAGCGGGTGTTCTACTACGCCTCCCTCGCGATCTGGCTCGGCGGGCTCTGGGTCTGGCGGCGGCTCGACCGCTCGATGGCGCGCTCGGCCATGGAGGCGATCGGCGAGGACGAGACGGCGGCGGCCTCCGTGGGGATCCACGTGACCCGGTTCAAGATCGGGATCACGGCGCTCTCGGCCGCGCTCACGGCCGTCGGCGGCGTGCTCTACGCCCAGTACATCACGTACGTGAACCCCGAGACGCTGGCCGGCATCGGCGTGTCGCTGCGGATCGTCTTCGCGGTGGTGCTGGGCGGGATGTACTCGCTCCTCGGCCCGACGGTCGGCACCGCGATCACGATCGCGCTCGCCGAGTACCTCAGGGTCGTGTTCGGCCTGAAGTTCATCGGCATGGCGGAGACGATCTACGGCCTGCTGCTGGTGCTCTTCATCATCTTCCTGCCCGCCGGCATCTGGGGCAGCCTGCGCGACCTCGCGCGGCGCCGGCGGGCGGCGGCCGCGCCGGCCGCGGCGTGACCCCGCCCCCGGAGACCCCGCGAGCGAGGTGACGCGATGGCGCGCTGGGCGACGTTCCCGGAGCAGGAGCCGCCGAAGGCGGCGCGCGACCTGGCCGAGCAGGTGGAGCGCGACGGCGGGCACGTGCTCGCGCTCTACCGGGAGCCGGTGGGCGGCCACTGGCAGATCTTCTGCCTGCTGCCCCTCGGCAAGGTCCAGGCGAGCCCGTTCCAGCGCGACCTGTCGCCCACCCACGTCAAGCGCCTCACCGAGGCCGTGAAGAAGCTCGACCGGTTCCTCGACCCCGTGGTGGCGCTGTCGCCGCGGCCCGGCGTGTACTACACGCCGAACGGCAACCACCGCCGCGTGGCGCTGGAGAAGCTGAAGGCCGACTACGTCCCGGCGATCCTGGTCGTCGAGCCCGAGGTCGGCTACCAGATCCTCCCGATGAACACCGAGAAGGCCCACAACCTCAAGGAGAAGTCGCTCGAGGTGATCCGCATGTACCGCGGCCTCGCCGGGGAGGACCCCTCCGCCACCGAGGAGAGCCTGGCCTTCCAGTTCGAGTCGGCGCACTTCATCACGCTCGGGCTGCTCTACGAGCGGAACAGGCGCTTCGCCGGCGGGGCGTTCGCCCCGATCCTCCGCCGGGTCGACAAGTTCCTGAAGCTGACGCTGCGCAAGGGGCTCGAGGTGCGCGAGGAGCGCGCCGGGCTCGTCCGCGAGGCCGACGAGGCCCTCGGCGCCGTCGTGGCGAAGATCAGGAAGCGCGGCATCAACCACCCGTACGTGAAGAACTACGTGCTCGCGCGCACCACGCCGCTGACCCGCGCGCGCAAGACGCTGCCCTCCTTCGAGCAGACCTTCCGCAAGCTGAAGGACAACCTCGAGGACTTCGACGTCTCCAGGGTCCGCTACGAGGACGTGCAGCGCTCGGCGATCATGGCGGCGCCGGCGGCGGAATGACGGGCCGCGTGGCGATCGTCACGGGCGGCGCCGGTGCGCTCGGGCAGGCCGTGACGCTCCGCCTGCTCGCCGCCGGCGCCGCCGTCGGCGTCCCCTGGATCGTGGACGCCGAGCGCGCGCGCCTGGAGGCGGCCGTGCCCGCGGCCCACCGCGGCCGGCTGCTCCTCGAGCGCGCCGACGTCACCGACGACGCGGCGATGGCGGCCTTCGCGGGCGCCGTCCGCGCGCGGCACGGCCGCCTCGACGTGCTGGTCGCGCTCGTCGGCGGGTTCGCGGGCGGCGCCCTGGTCGACACCGACCGCGCCACGTGGGACCGCATGCTCGCGCTGAACCTGACCAGCGCGTTCACGGCCGCCCGCGCCGTCGTGCCCCACATGGTCGCGGCCGGCCACGGGCGCGTCGTGACGATCGGCTCGCGCGCCGTCGTCCCGCCGGCCGCCGGGTTCATCGCCTACACGGCCGCGAAGGCCGGCGTCATCGCGATGACGCGGGCGCTGGCGATGGAGCTCCGCGGCACCGGCGTGACGGCCAACTGCGTGCTGCCGAGCACGATGGACACGCCGGCCAACCGGGCCGCGATGCCGGGCGCCGACCGGAAGGGCTGGGTCCCCGTCGAGGCGGTGGCCGACGCGATCGCGTTCCTTGTGCGCGACGAGTCCGGCCACGTCAACGGCACGCTGATGGAGGTGTGACGTGTACCCCCACCAGGCCGAGCGGCTGGGAGGCGCGCTCGAGCGCGCCGGCGTCGAGGCGCTCGTCGCCACCAGCCCCGCCAACGTCTTCTACGTGACCGGCTTCCGCAGCGCCCTGCCGGCGGGCGACCCCGATCGCCCCGTGCTGGCCGTCTTCTCGCCGCGCGGCACCGCGCTCGTCCTGCCGTCGGCCGAGGCGCCGGCCGCCGCCGTCGACGGGGCGGCCGCCGACCACGTGCGCTGCTACGGCTCGCTCTTCCTCGACGAGCCCGCGCGGCTCACCGACCTCGCGCGCCGCGCGGTCGAGTGGGTGCGCCAGACCGCGGCGGGGCCGGAGGACGCCCTCTCCGCGGCGCTCGAGGCGCTCGGCGTCACGGGCCGCGTCGGGGTCGACGAGGGCGGTCTCGCCCCCGCCCGCTGGCGCGAGGTCGCACGCCGGCTCGGCGGTCGCGCCGTCGAGGCCGCGGGCGCCTTCGCCCGCGCCCGCCAGGTGAAGGGCCCGTGGGAGATCGAGTGCCTGGAGCGGGCGCTGAACGTCCTCGAGGAGGCGGCGAACGAGGTGATCCAGGCGCTCAAGCCCGGACTCACCGAGCGCGAGGCCCTGGCGGCGCTCCGCGACGCCGTGACGCGCCGGGGAGGCCAGCCGCGCGGCGCCGCCGTCCTCTTCGGCGAGCGCTCGGCGCTCCCCGCCGCCGCTCCCGCGGATCACGCGCTGAGACCGGGCGACATCGTCCGGCTCGACGCGGCCTGCGAGCACCGGGGCCACCACGCCCGCCTCGCCCGCACGGCGGTCATGGGCGAGCCCGACGACGCCCAGCAGCGCGCGCACGACGCCGTCCAGGGGGCCGTGGAGGCGGCGCTCGAGGCCATCGCGCCCGGGGTCGCCGCCCGCGTGCCGTGCGAGCGGGCCGTCGCGGCGATGCGCGAGGCCGGCGTGGCCGGCTACCGGGCCGAGGAGATCGGCCACGGGATCGGCCTCGAGCCCCACGAGCCGCCGGTGCTCGCCGCCGGCTCGGCGGAGCCGCTCGAGACCGCGATGGTGCTCCACGTCGACGTGCCCTACTACCGCCCGGGCTGGGGCGGCGCCCGGATCAGGGAGACCGTCCTGGTCACGGCCCGGAGCCATCGGACCATGAACCGGTCGGTCAGGGGGCTGGTCCTGCTCGATTAGACCTGCCCCGTAAACACCCCTCGCCCCGGGCCCGTCTTACCTCCAGGAAGCGCCGAGCGAGGGGGAAATCCGCGATGACGAAGGCCGCCCGGGGCCGCCGCCTGTAGACTTCGAGACGTGGAGATCCCGGATGAAGAGCTGTGCCGTCGCGTCGCCGAGCGTGACGAGGCCGCCTTCGATCTCCTGGTCTCCCGCTACCAGGAACGGGCCTGGCGCCTGGCGTGGTCGATGCTCCGCGACGCCGAGGACGCGCGCGACGTGTCGCAGGAGGTCTTCGTCAGGATCTACCAGTCGGCGTCGAGCTTCGCCGGCCGGTCGCGGTTCTCGACGTGGTTCTACCGCGTCATGGTCAACCTGTGCCTGGAGCATCGCCGCCGCCACTGGTGGCAGCGGCTGCTGGCCGCCGCGGCCGACGGCGACCGGGACGAGAGCGCGATCGATCGCCTTCCCGCGCCGGCGGCCGACCCCGCGGAGGCGATCGACAAGGAGCAGGCCATGAAGCAGCTGTGGGCGGCCGTCGACGCGCTGGCGCCCCGCCAGCGGGCGGCCGTGCTCCTGTACGCGCAGGAGGAGCTGCCGGCGAGCGAGATCGCCGCGGCGCTGGGGTGCTCGGAGGCCACCGTGCGGGTGCACCTGCACCGCGCGCTGGCCGCGCTGCGCCGCGCCCTGAGGAAGGACTGATCGATGACGGGACCGACGGAGCATCCGCGAACGGACCTCGTCCCCTACCTCCGGGGGGACCTCGGCGGCGCCGACGCCGCGCGGGTCGAGGCGCACCTCGCCGGCTGCGAGGAGTGCCGGCGAGAGCGCGACGCGTTCGCCGAGGTCGTGCTCGACCTGCGCCGCTCCGCGCCCGAACCGCCGCCGGTGGCGTGGGGACGCTGGCGCGCCGAGCTTCGCGGACGGCTCGAGAGGCCGCGCCGGGCGTGGTGGCGCCGGCCGGTGCCGGCCGCGCTCTCGCTGTCGGCCGCGGCCGCGCTCGCCGCCCTCGCCTGGCTCGTGAACGACCCGGCCCCGCCCCGGGTGGACGTCGCCGCCATCCAGGTCGTGGAGCAGATCGAGTTCCTCGAGGACCTCGAGGTCATCGGCCAGCTCGACCAGCTGGCGCCGGACCAGGAAGGCTAGCCGCGTGCGCGTCCTCGCCGGCGCCGCCGCGCTCACCGTCGTCCTCGTGACGGCCGTCGCGACGTCGTTCGCCCAGACGCCGGCGACCCCGGGCGAGCCCGGCGAGCGCAAGCGCCTCCACCGCCTGTCGCCGGAGCAGCGGCACCGCATCCTCAGCGACTTCCAGCGCTGGGAGCAGCTCGACGACGAGCGCCGTCGCGAGCTGGCCCCGGCGTACGAGCGCTTCCAGCGGCTGCCGCCCGAGCGCCGCGCCCGCATCATGGAGCGCATGCGGCAGCTCGAGCGCCTCACGCCGGAGCAGCGCGAGCGGCTCACGCGGAACTGGGAGCGCTGGCAGCGGATGACGCCCGAGGAGCGCCAGCAGGCGCGCGAGCGCTGGAGGCGCATGACCCCGGAGGAGCGCCAGGAGGCGCGCGAGCGCTGGCGCCGGATGACGACCGGCGACCGCCACGAGGAGCGTGGGGACCGGCTGACCGCGCCGGGCCATCGCTGACGGCGCCCGGGGTCGCGGCCGGCGGCGCCGGGGCCCGCCGCGTGGATTCGCAGGGCGCAGCGTGGATTCGCGGGGGCCGCCTCCGGTAAGCTCGCCCCATGCCCACGCTCTATCTCGAGGACTTCAAGCCCGGCCAGACGTTCACGTTCCCCGGCAGCCACACCTTCACCCGCGAGGAGATCCTCGCCTTCGCCCGGCAGTACGATCCCCAGCCGTTCCACCTCGACGAGGAGGCCGGCAAGCGCTCGATCTACGGCGGCCTGATCGCGAGCGGCTGGCAGACGGTCGGCGTCACGTTCCGTCTCGCCGTCGAGGGCCTCATCGGCAACGTGGCGAGCATGGGATCGCCCGGGGTCGACGAGGTCCGCTGGCTGAAGCCGGTGCGCCCCGGGGACACGATCACCGCCAGCATGGAGGTGCTCGAGCTCCGCCCCTCCCGGAGCAAGCCCGACCGCGGCCTCGTCCGCGTCCGCTACGCCGCGACCAACCAGCGGGGCGAGACGGTGCTGACGATGGTCGGGATGGGCCTCTTCGCGCGCCGGCCGGGCGGGGGCGGCGCTACGCCTTGAGACGGATGACGCTGTGGGCGCCGATGGGCCGGTGGAAGCCCTTCAGGCTCAGCTCCCCCACCCGCTCGGCCTCGACGAGGTCCTCGACGGCGCCCATCACCCGCTGCGAGACCAGGATCTGCCCGGGCTTCGCCTCGCCGCAGAGCCGCGCCGCCAGGTTGGTCACCGTGCCGATCGCGCCGTAGTCCCAGCGGCCCTCGAACCCGATCGCCCCGATGGTCGCGTAGCCCTGGGCGATGCCGACGCCGACGCCCAGGTCGAAGCCGCGCTTGCGCCACGCGGCCGTCAGGTCGGCCACGCGGTCGCGCATGGCCACGGCCATCCTGACCGCGCGGGCCGGGGCGTCGGGCACGGGGACGGGGTCGTTGAAGAACACCATCAGCCCGTCGCCGGTGAAGCGCTCGAGCGTGCCCTCGTGCTCGAGGATGAGCCGTCCCATCTCGGCGTGGTACTCGCGCAGGACGGTCATGACCTCCTCGGGCTCCGCGGTCTCGGCGAAGGCCGTGAAGCCGCGGAGATCGAGGAACACGACGGAGATCTCCCGCCGGTGGGTCCTGAGCGGGTCCTCGGCGCCGCCCGACACGATGAGCTCGGCGAGGTGCGGGGAGAAGAAGCGCTTGAGCCGCCCGAGCCGCTCGAGCTGGGCCACCTGCTCGGCCACGCGGCGCTCGAGCGTCCGGTTCAGCTCGACCAGCTCGTCGTGCAGCGCCTTGATGCGCAGGAGCGAGCGCACCCGCGCCAGCAGCTCCGGCTGGTTGATGGGCTTGGTGAGGAAGTCGTCGGCGCCCGCCTCGATGCCCTTGACGCGCTCCTGCGCGGGATCGAGCGCGGTGACCATGACGACCGGCACCATCGCCGTCGCCGGGTTGGCGCGGATGCGGCGGCATACCTCGTAGCCGCTCATCTCCGGCATCACGACGTCCAGCAGCACGAGGTCGGGCCGCTCGGTCTCCAGCCGCGCCAGCGCCTCGAGCCCGGAGGCGGCCGTCACCACGCGGTAGCCCCGGGCGACCAGCAGGTCGCCGAGGAGCTTCACGTTCATCGGCGTGTCGTCGACGACGAGGAGCTTGGGAGCGTCACTCATCCGGTTTCGGCGCCCGGCACCCCGGGGGTCTCACCGACGATCCAGCGTCGCGCGGACGACGTCGAGGAACTCGGTGACGCGGATGGGCTTCGTCTGGTAGCCGTCGAAGCCCGCCGCCATGATCTTCTGGCGGTCGTGGGTCATGGCCGACGCGGTGACGGCGATGACGGGGATCTCCCGCGTCGCGGGATCGGCGCGCAGGCGGCCGAGCGCGGCGATGCCGTCGATGCCGGGGAGCTGGATGTCCATGAGGATCAGCGCCGGCCGGCGCTCCTGCGCGAGCCGCACCCCGTCCTCTCCCGTCTCCGCCTCCAGGGTCTCGTAGCCCTTGAAGCGGAGGACGTCCCGCACCAGCTTCCGGTTCTTGTCGTTGTCCTCGACGATGAGGATCAGCTCGTTGGCCATGGCCCCACCGGCAGGGTGACGGTGAAGGTCGATCCCTTGCCCAGCTCGCTCTGCACGTGGAGCGTGCCGTGGTGCAGCTCCACGAAGCGCCGCGCGAGCGTGAGCCCGAGTCCCGTGCCCTCGCGCTTGCGGGCGTAGTCGGTGCCGACCTGGCGGAACTCCTCGAAGATCGCCTCCTGGTCCTCGGGCGCGATGCCGATGCCGGTGTCGCTCACGGCCACCTCGACGACGCCGTCGGCCAGCCCCGCGCGGATGTCGATGCGGCCGCCCTCCGGCGTGAACTTGACGGCGTTGGACAGCAGGTTCAGCACCACCTGCTTGAACTTGCGCTCGTCGGCGGTGATCTCCCCCACCTGCGGGTCGACGTTGAGGCTCACCATGATGCCGTGCCGGGCGGCGCGCTCCTTGACGAGCGTCAGCGCGTTCTCCAGCGCGAGCGGCACGCTGAACCGCGTCAGCTCGAGGTCCATCCGCCCCGCCTCGATCTTCGACAGGTCGAGGATGTCGTTGATCAGCGACAGCAGGTGGCGCCCCGACGAGACGATATCTTGAAGATACTCCTCCTGCTTGGCGTTCAGGTCGCCGAACATCCGCTCGAGCAGGACCTCGGAGAAGCCGATCACCGCGTTCAGCGGCGTGCGCAGCTCGTGCGACATGTTCGCGAGGAACTCGGACTTGTGCTGGTTGGCGACCTGGAGCTCGCGGGTCCTGTCCTGGAGCTCGCGGAACAGGCGCACGTTCTCGATGGCGATGACCGCCTGGTCGGCGAAGGTCTGGAGCAGCGCGATCTGCTTGTCGGTGAACGGCTGGGTATCGTGCCGGTGGACGGTGAGCGCCCCGATCACGGTGCTGCCCTTCAGCATGGGCACGGCCAGCACGGCCCGCATGCCCTCGCGCCGGATGAAGTCCGGCGGCGAGAAGCGCGGGTCGTTCTCCACGTCGGCGGTGTGCAGCGGCGCGCGCGCCTCCGCCACGAGCCCCAGCGGCGTCCGGGTGCCGGCCGGGACGCCGCCGCGCTGGCGGAGGCTCTCCACGAAGCCCGGCGTGCCGCCGACGCCGATCGCGACCTGGAACCGGCCGTCCTCCAGGAGGAAGACGCCGCCGAAGTCGGCCCGAGCGAGGGCGAAGGCGTTGTCCAGCACCGCGCGGAACACGGGCTCGACGTTCGTGGGCGACTCGCTGATCACCCGCAGGATGTTCGCCGTCGCGGTCTGCTGCTCGAGCGCTTCGGTCACGTCCCGGTTGCGCTCCTCGAGCGCCCGGAACAGGCGGACGTTCTCGATCGCGATGACGGCCTGGTCCGCGAACGTCTCCATGAGCGCGATCTGCGACGGCGTGAAGCCGCCGCGCTGCTCGCTGGTGATCCCGATGGCGCCGATGGCGACCCCCGCCCGCCGGATCGGCACGATCAGCAGGCTGCCCTCGCCCGTGCGCGACGCCAGCTCGCGATGCTCGGGCGTCACCCGCGGGTCGGACGTCATGTCGGCGACGTGGAAGACGCGGTTGTCGCGGATGGCGTGGCCCACGAGCGGCGCCCGGTCGAGCGGCAGCGGGAACAGCCTGGCGAACGCCTCGTCGCTGTTGTGGCCGCCCACCCGGTGGACCAGGTCGCCGTCGAGGCGGAACACCGAGCTGCGGTTCGCCCGGCAGAGCGTCACCGCCGCCGCGGCGATGGCGTCGAACACGGGGCCGAGATCGGTCTGCGAGCCCGCGATGACGCGCAGGATGTCGGCCGTCGCCGTCTGCCGCTCCAGCGCCTCGCGCAGCTCGGCCGTGCGCGCCTCGACCTTCTGCTCGAGGCCGGCGTACGACTCCTGCAGGCGCGCGGTCATGCGGTTGAACTCGCCCGCCAGCGACTCGATCTCGTCGCCCGTCCGGAGATCGAGCCGGTGCGCCAGGTCGCCGGCGCCGATCCGCGCCGCGCCCGCCTGGAGCGCCTGGATCGGGCGCACCATCCGGCGCGCCACCACGAGGCTCGCGAGCACGGCCAAGCCGACGCCCAGGAGCGCCAGCACCGCCGTGCGGATCACCGAGGCGCGGACGGGCTGGAACGCCTCGACCAGCGGCTGCTCGACCAGCACCCGCCAGCCGAGCGGGGAGATGGCGGCGTGCGCGGCGAGCACGTTCCGGCCCTGCTGGTCCTCGGCGATCACGCTCTCGGCGCCGGCGACGGCGGGTCCGCGCGCCGCCTGCACCTGCCGGAGGCCCGAGAAGTCGCTCTTCTTGAGGACCAGGCTGATGTCGGGATGGGCGATGAGCTGGCCCGCGGAGTCGACCACGTAGGCGTAGCCGGCCTGGCCGATCTTGATCTGCGAGACGACGTCCCAGATGAACTTGAGGTTCACCTCGGCGACCGTCACGCCGGCGCCGCTCGGCATCGCCACGGTCATGTACGGCTCGGACTCCTTCCGGAAGTACACGGGGCTGAACCACGTCCGCCCGGAGCGCGCCTCGCGGAACTTCGGCTCCGCCGAGTAGTCGGCGCCGCCGCCGATGACGTCCATCGCCACGCGCGACACGCGGAGCTGCTCGCGGCCGTTGGAGTCGAGCTGGCTCAGCTCGGTGATCGGCGGGACCTGGCGGAGCAGGCGGAAGTAGTCGATGCGGCGCTGCTCGATGGCGGCGGCGCCGGTGACCAGCTGGGGATGGGTGGTCCAGCCGAGCTGGCGCTCGATCTCGCGGACGAACTGCTCGATGCGCGCCGCCGCCGCCAGCGCCTTCTCGCGCTGGAGGGCCGCCAGGGCCGCCTTCGCCTCCTGGTAGGAGAGGTAGATCTCCACGGCGCCGCTCGCCAGCAGGGCGCCGCTGACGAGGGCGGCGAAGAGCACCGCGTACTTCCTGAAGAGCCGCCCGCGCGGCTTCACTCGATCACCCGGTCCGCGCGCACAGCACCGGCGCCGGCATCTCGACGCCGAGCGCGCGCGCCACCCGACGGTTCACCACCAGCTCCAGGCGCGTCGGCCGCTCCACGGGCAGCTCGCCGGCGTTGTCGCCGCGAAGGATCCGGTCGACCAGGCGGGCCGCCTGGCGCGCCACGTCGCCGTCGGCGGCGCCGTAGGCCTGACCCCGACGGTGTCCGCGGCTCCGCGGGCGGCCTCGAGCCCCTGGCGCGGCGACGCGTCGTCGGGATCGTGGACGGCGAGCACCGGAAGGATCTCGCGCAGCAGCCCGAGGCGCTTGGCCGTCAGCTCCGGGTACTCGACCGTCATCCCGGTCGTGTGGCCCCCGGGGCGGGCGAGGCTCGCCACGAGGCCGGCGACGATCGGGTCGCCCGGCGTGAGGAACACGATCGGCGTGGAGGGCGCGGCGGCGCGGGCCGCCCGCGCCACGACGGACCCGACGGCGAACACCACGGCGGCGCCTTCCCGGACGACACGCTCGGCCGTCTCGCGGATGACGCGGGCATCACCCCGGGGCACGCGGGCCTCCACGATGCCGGTGCCCGCGCGATGGTCGTCGAGTCCCTGCCTGAGGCCCCGGGCGATCTCATCGAACCGCGGTTCGTCGGCGCCGATCAGGGCGACCCGCGCGGTCCCGGCGAACCCCCTCGGGGCGGCCGGCGCCGAGGCCGTGACGAGCAGGAAGGCCCGCCGGTCGATCACGCTGCGAGTATGGCACGAAGGGCGGGCCGGGAAGGCGGCCGCGCTCGGACCCCTCACGTGGCCAGCAGACGCTCGATCGACTTCGCCAGGCAGCGCTTGATCTCGGCCAGGCAGTCCCGGAAGGCGCCGTCGCCCTGGCCGGCGGGGTCGCCGATGTCGCCATCCTCGCCCGCCAGCTCCCGGAGGGTCACGACGGGACGGCCGCGGGCCTCCGCCAGCGAGGCGAGCGCCCGCTTCTGCTCCGCAGTCATGGTGACGATGAGGTCGGCCTCGGCGATGAGCTCGGGGTGGGCCTTGAGGTCGGTGGACGTCCGGTCGCGCTCCGCCAGGTGGATGCCCTCGTCCCGCAGCGCCAGCCGCGCGTCGTGCGACGGCAGCATGCCGTCGCGCGCCCACGGCGCGATCCCGCCCGACCGGACGACGAGGCGGCCGGCGCCGCCGCGCTCCCGGAGCATCCGCTCGAGCAGCGCCTGGGCCATCACGCTCCGGGCGGTGTTCGCCTGGCAGACGATGAGGACGCGGCGCGCCACGGTCGTCACTCGTCGCGCCCCGCGGTGTCGGGGAGGGCGCGGTAGTACGATCGCCCGGCGCCCACCCACTCCTGGAGCATCGCCCGGAACTCGGGGCCGAACGGATCGCGGCCGCGCATCGGCATCGTGCCGCGCCGGATCGTGAAGTCGTGCGGGGCCAGCTCGCCGCCGCGGGCGAAGTGACGCTCGGCCGCCGCCTGGCGCCCCCGCTCCCACAGCCACCGGCCGAGCGCGAACTCCGCGCGCGCCTGCTGGTCGGCCTCGGTCGGCAGCGCCTGGAGCTCCCTGGCGGAGCCCCGCGGCAGCGCCGGCGCCTCGCCGTGCACCCAGGCGCGGAGCGCGGCGAGGTGACGCTCGGCGCGCAGCCCCGTGATGTGCGCGAACGTGTCCGTCCCGAAGGCGACGTCGTTCGGGCGCACGATGCGCCCCCGCTCGTCGATCCACACGGCGGTCGGCACGTTGACGACGTTGTAGAGGTCCGCGACCACGTGGGCGGCGTCGACCAGCGCCGGGTGGGTCGGTCTCGCCTTCTCGATCCACGGGCGCGCGTCGTCGGCGCTCCGGTCGAGCGCGACGGTGACGACGGTGAAGCCGCGGTCGCCCAGTTCCTCGTGGAGCGCCTGCCACACGGGCAGGTCGAGACGGCAGCCTCACCAGGAGGCCCAGGCGAGGAGCAGCACCTTGCTGCCCCGGTGCGCGGAGAGCGTGTGGAGCCGCCCCGAGAGATCGGGCAGCGTGAAGTCGGGGGCCGCCAGCGAGGCGAGCGCGCGCCGGCGCTCGGCGGCCGGCACGCCGAGCCAGGCCGCGCGCTCCCCGGCGTCGACCGCGAGCGGGCGGCCGAGGACGCTCGCCAGCGCCGCGAGGTCGACGCCGTCGGGGCCCTCCAGCTCGACGCCGTGGGGCACCACCAGGCACGACGCGTCGTCGCACAGCGTCCCCTGCTCGACCCGCCAGCCGAGGGCCTCGCGGAGGCGCCGCGGGTCGACGCTCACGCGTCCGTCCGCGCTCACGCGCGCGGTCAGCTCGACGGCGCGGCCGTCGTCGAGCAGCGTGAAGGAGCCGGCGGAGGCCACGCTCACCTCCGCGGGGCGCCGAGGTCGCGGTTGAACGCGAGGTCGGCGGCCTGGTCGCGCAGCACGGTCGGCGACATGACGATCTCCTCGATCACGGTGCGCTGCGGCAGCGTCACGCACAGCATGATGGCCTCCGCCACGTCCTCGGGCCTCATCATGGTCGCGCGGGCCGCCGCGTCGGGCGGCAGCGGCCGCTTGTCGAGGATCGGCGTGTCGACCTCGGCGGGCATGATCGTGGTCGCGCGGATGCCCTGATTGCGGTAGACGGCGTGGACGTGGCCCATCAGGTTGCGGACGCCCGCCTTGGCGGCGCCGTAGGCCGCGCCGCTGATGAGCCCGGGGCGCAGCGCGGCGACCGACGACACGGTGACGATCGTGCCGCCGCCGCGCGCGAGCATGCTCTCGATCGCGACCTGGGTGATCGCGTAGACGCCGGTCAGGTTCACGCCGAGCACCGCGTCCCACTCGGCGCGCGGCAGCCAGCGGATGTTGCGGACGCGGCTCGAGTGGCCGGCGTTGTTGATCAGGACGTCGATCCCGCCCCGGGTCTCGATCGTCCAGCGCGCGAGCCCCGCCGCCTGGTCGGGATCCGCCAGGTCCGCGGTGCGGGCGACGGCGCGGCCGCCCTCGCCCGTGATCTCGGCGACCGCCTCGTCCAGCGGCGCCTGCCGGCGCCCGGCGACGACGACCACGGCGCCCTCCCGGGCCAGCATCCGCGCGGTCACCCGGCCGATGCCGGTGCCGCCCCCCGTCACGATCGCGATCCTGTCCTTGAGTCTCATGGCCCCTCTCGGCTCGTCACGTCGCGGCTCCCTCCGAGACTACCGCCACGCCCACACGGGCTGCTCGAAGCCGTCCACCCGCGTCGGCCGGCCGTGGACGACGACCTCCTTCGCCTGGTACACGACCGCGGCCGTCGGCGCGTGGACCAGCGTCGAGAGGATCGGCAGCTGGATCACGGGCCGGTCGCTCTCCGGGATCGCCACCAGCCGCGGCACGCCCGGCGCGTCGAGGTCATCGAGCGGCACGCGGTGGACGCTCGCCACCTCCGCGGCGCTGGGCGCGAGCGCCACGTCGCCGCCCGCCCACACGACCACGGGCGTGATCACGTAGCCCGACCGCGTGGGATAGTCGTCGAGCAGGCCGAGCACGTCGTCGCCGCCGCGACGCAGCCCGACCTCCTCCTCCAGCTCGCGCAGCGCCGCGGCCACCGGGCTCTCGCCCTGGTCGATCCGGCCGCCCGGCAGCGCCCACTGCCTGGTGTGCGACCGGAGCGTGGCCGCGCGCTTCGTCAGGAGCACGCAGGCGCGCCCGTGCTCGTCGGCGAGCAGCACGACGGCGACCGCGGCGGGCCGGCGACCGTCCGTCGCCGCGGCGGCCCGGCGCTCGAACGCCGCGAGGTGCGCGGCGGCCCGCGCCCGCAGCGCGGCGTCGTGCAGGAGGCTCACGGCCCGGGGCCCCGACGCTCCCTAGCCGACGCCCTCGGCCAGCACGATGCGGCCCCTCGACGCCTTCATGCGCAGCGCCTTGGGGCCCCGGTACTCCTCGGAGTCGTACCAGCGCCGCGCCTGCGCGACGCCGGGGAACTCGAGGACGACCAGCCGCGGCGGCCGCCAGTCGCCCTCGACGGGATGGACGGCGCCGCCGCGGACGAGGAACCGCCCGCCGTACTTCTCGACGGTCGGCGCCACCTGGCGGCGGTAGTCCTCGAACGCGGCCGGGTCCGTCACCTCGATCTCGGCGATCACGTACGCCGCCATCACGCGATCCTCCGGAAGATCACGTGGCGGCGGTTCGTCGTGTACGGCCGGACGTCCCGCGGCCAGCGCCCCTGCTCCACGGCCTTGGCCCACGCGTCGCTGGTCAGCACCTCGGGGCTGTCAAGCTCGTAGAGCGCGTGGTACCGCGGCTCCTCGTCGAAGACGATCGTCTTGCGCTCGCCCCCGATGACCATGGTCACCGGCTCGGCGCGGAAGCGCGCGACCGACACGACGCCCGGGACGGTCAGCAGCGCGGGCACGTGCTCGCGGTCGTAGACCTCGTTGAAGAGCGCCTCCTTGTCGGGAGCGACGTCCATGGCGGCGCTGAACAGGAAGCGTGACGTGATCGGCATGACACGACTCCTTTCGGTCGGCTCGTCAGTAGAGCTGGGTCTCGTAGCCGTGCTGCAGCCGGCGCTCCATCTGCTCCAGCGTCATGCCGTCCGGACGCGCGTGGTCCAGCAGCATGCGCGCGGCGGAGGCGAGCGTCGCGAGGTCCGGCCAGGTCTCCGGCTGCCAGAGGCCCGAGCGCCTGAAGGCCTTGGCGCAGTGGAGGAACACCTCCTCCACCTCGACGCCGATGGCCAGCCGCGGCGTCCTGTCGCCGACCGCCATCCGGGCGAGCAGCCCGGCATCGCGGACGATCGAGGCCCGGCCGTTCACGCGCAGCGTCTCGCCGCGCCCCGGCACGAGGAAGATGATGCCGACGTGCGGGTTGGCGAGGATGTTGCGCATGCCGTCGAGGCGCCGGTTGCCCGGGCGGTCCGGGATCGCCAGGTGATGGTCGTCGAGGACGAGCACGAAGCCGGGCGGATCGCCCTTGGGCGAGACGTCGCAGCGGCCGGCGGCGTCCGACGTGCCCAGCAGCAGGAACGGCGAGCGGGCGATGAGGTCGCGACAGTGCCGGTCCAGCCGGTCGACCTGCTTCCTGAGGGCGACCTCGCCGGGCGGCTCGCCGGCGATCGCCCGCAGCTCGTCGACCGTGGTGACGACGTCGCGAAAGACTCCCATGCCCGTCCTCCTCGGATGCGCGGGGCGCGGCGCCCCGCGCGTCATCACGTGGCCAGCTCGGGGCGGCACACCGCCCGGAAGTTGCACCAGCGGCAGATCCGCAGCTCCTCGGTGCGCTCGAAGTCGGCGAGGACGGCGCGGTTGGTCGCGGGGTCGGCGAGGTACGCCTGCATGGCGCGGATGGAGAGCCGGAGCTGCTCCCTGACGTCCTCCAGTCGCTCGTCGTCCCACCGGTGCGACGTGACGAGCCGCTCGCGGAGGTTGACCTCGTAGAGGTCGACCAGCTCGGGCTTGACGCCCAGCACCTCGCGCGCGTAGAGCGCGTAGCAGCCGAGCTGGAAGGCCGCGCCCTCGCCGTTGCCGCCGCCCGTCTTCCAGTCGACGAGGCCGAGGCGGCCGTCGGGCGTCCAGTAGCCGAAGTCCGGCGCGGCCCAGACCTGGGTGCCCTCGAGCTCGAAGACCTTCGACCAGTGCTCGATCGACCAGTGCTCCGGCGCCGTGCGGCGGATCTCGGCGAGCAGCGGCAGGCGGAAGAAGTTGCGCAGGCAGGTCCGGACGTTCTCGGTGAGCGCCAGCCATGCCTCGCGCTTGACCTGCACGCCGTACTCGTGCTCGAACAGCGCCGGGGTCTTCGGGTTGTCGCGGTAGCGGCCGTCCCGCGACGAGCGCCACTCGCCCCGCATCCGCTCGACGACGTCGGCGACGAACGCCTCCACCGGGACGGCTCGGCCGTCCCGCAGCACCCGGAGAGCCAGCTCGATCGCGTCGTGCACGATGCGGCCGGCCCACTGCTGGCGCGAGGCGAGCTGCTTGAGGACGTACAGGCGGCGGACGTCCTCGGGCGCCCCGGCGTCCCAGCCGCCCCAGGCGCCGTAGTAGTGGTAGTAGTACTTCCGCCGGCATTCCTGGAAGGTCGCGTCGCGGCTCCGCGACCACGAGAACACGTTGGCCAGATCGCTCACTGGGTCACCGGCGGCGGGGCCATCGAGGGGCATTCTACGGCTTGTGACAGCCCGCCCGCTGTGGTAAGTTTCGCGCGCTTTCTCCGCACTCTAGCCCCGGAGGACACGCCGATGCCGTTCGTGAACATCCGACTCTACGAAGGTCACGGCAAGGAGCGGAAGGACGAGATCGCCCGGCGCATCACCGAGACCCTCACGGACGTCTGCAAGGTCCCGAAGGAGGCCGTCTGGGTGGTCTTCGAGGACGTGCCGCCGGCCGACTGGTACGCGGCGGGCACCCCGGGCCAGCCGGTCAGGAAGTGACCCCGGCGTACACGTTCGAGCGCCTGGGCACCGGCTTCCTCTTCACCGAGGGGCCGGTGTGGCACCCGACGGGCCGGTTCCTGCTCTTCAGCGACATGCCCGGCGACCACCTGCGCCGCTGGTCGGCGACGGACGGCGTGACGACGTTCCGCAAGCCGTGCAACATGTCGAACGGCAACACCTACGACCGCGAGGGCCGCCTGCTGACGTGCGAGCACGCCTCCAGCCGCGTCACCCGCACCGAGCGCGACGGCGCCGTGGTCCCGATCGCCACGCACTTCGAGGGCAAGCAGCTCAACAGCCCGAACGACATCGTCTGTCGCAGCGACGGCGCGATCTTCTTCACCGACCCGCCGTACGGGCGGGCGAAGTTCTACGGCATGGAGCGGCCCCAGGAGCTGCCGTTCCAGGGCGTCTTCCGCGTGGGGCCGGACCCGGCGAGCCCCGTCCTGCTCGTCGACGACTTCGACCGTCCCAACGGCCTCTGCTTCTCGCTCGACGAGCGCCGCCTCTTCGTCAACGACACGGCGCGCAAGCACATCCGCGTCTTCGACGTCTCGCCGACCGGGGCGCTGAGCGGCGGCCGCGTGTGGGCCGAGACGAAGGGTGACCGGCCGGGCGCGCCCGACGGCATGAAGCTCGACTCCGCCGGCAACGTCTACTGCTGCGGGCCCGGCGGCATCCACGTCTTCGGCCCCGACGGCAGCCTGATGGAGGTGATCGAGGTCCCCGAGTACGCCGCGAACTTCGCGTGGGGCGACGACGACTACCGGTCGCTCTTCATCACCGCGTCCACGTCGCTCTACCGCATCCGGACCCGCGTTCCGGGCAACCCCGTCTTCTGAAGGAGAGTCCCATGCAACGACGCACGTTCGCGCTCGCGGTCTCGGGCCTGGCGGCTGCGGCGCTGATCGCGCCACTGCCGGGCGCCGCCCAGAAGCCGATCAAGGTCGGCTTCCCCATGATCATGTCCGGTCCCGGCGCCCTCTTCGGCGAGCCGGCCTCCAGGGGCGCCCAGATGTTCGTCGACGAGACCAACGCCAGGGGCGGCGTGCTGGGCCGGAAGATCGAGCTGCTGGTGCGGGACACGAAGGGCAACGCCGACGAGGCGGTGCGGGTCTCCCGCGACCTGATCCTCCGCGACAACGTCGACTTCCTGGTGGGCACGCTGACGTCCGCCGAGGGGCCGGCGGTGTCCGTGGTGGCGAAGGAGAACAAGATCGTCTTCATCGCCCCCATCCCCAAGACCGACCAGCTCACCGCCCCCGACAAGCTCCACCCGTACGTCTTCCGCGTCGCCTCCACGACGACCATCGAGGGGCGGACGGCCGCCGAGCTGATGTCCAAGTGGAACGTCAGGCGCATCGCCACGATCAGCCCGGACTACGCTTACGGGCAGGACGTGACCAAGGCGTTCGTCGACTACCTCAAGAAGCTGAAGCCCGACGTGGAGATCGTCGACCAGCAGTGGCCCAAGCTCGGGGAGGCCGACTACACGCCGTTCATCAACGCCCAGATGGCGAAGAAGCCCGACGCGGTCTTCTCGTCGCTCTGGGGCGGCCACTTCGTGACGTTCGCCAAGCAGGCGAAGCCCCTCGGCTACTTCGAGGCCATCAAGTACAACTTCTTCGGCGCCGGCGAGGCCGCCTCGCCCGAGACGGCCAAGACCATGGGCAACGACTACCCCTTCGGCATCTGGGGGAACTCGTACGACGCCTTCTACTGGACGGAGGGCCCGCCCGCCCACCGGGACTACGTCAAGCGCCTGAGCGCGTACCTGAAGGACGAGCACCCGTCGTCGTGGGCGATCCAGGGCTACATCGGCATGCAGGCGCTCGTCGAGGCGATCAAGAAGGCGAACAGCACCGACTCCGACAAGGTGGCGAAGGCGCTGCTGGGTCTCGCGATCGACACGCCGCACGGCAAGCTCACGATCCGCGAGAAGGATCACCAGGCCAACCGCGCGCAGATCTACGGCAAGACCGTGAAGGATCCCAAGCTCGGCTTCGCCGTGATGCGCCCCGCGGTCTACATCGATCCCGCGAAGTTCATGGATTGATACCACATCGGGGGGGGCGAGACGCCCCCCCCGATTCCCCCCCGGCTCGCGTGACGCCCGACATGAGTTCCGGACCCGCCCGGCCCCCGGCCCGCGTGACGCCCGACATGAGTTCCGGACCCGCCCGGCCCCCGGCTCGCGTGACGCCCGACATGAGTTCCGGACCCGCCCGGCTCCCGGCCCGCGTGACGCCCGCCCCCCGCTCCCGACCTGTCACCGCCTGACCGGCGTGGCGCGCGACCCGCATGCCTGATCCCTCGTTCCTCTTCGCGCAGTCGCTGAGCGGCCTCACGGCCGCCATGTTCCTGTTCCTGATCGCCTCGGGGCTGTCGCTGATCTTCGGCGTGCTGCGCGTGCTCAACTTCGCCCACGGGTCCTTCTACATGCTGGGGGCCTACCTCGCCTACCAGATGGTGCAGTGGGTGGGGACGGGTCCCGGGCGCTTCTGGTGGGCCGTGCTGGGCGCCGCCGTCGCCGTCGCCGTGCTCGGCGGCCTCGTCGAGCGGCTGCTGCTGCGGAACCTCTACGGCAAGGACGAGCTCTACCAGCTGCTGTTCACGTACGCGCTGGTGCTGATCCTCTCGGACGCGGCGAAGATCTCGTGGGGAACGGGGCAGCTCTCGGTGTCCCGCCCGGCGTCGCTCACGGGCTCGGTGCGGATCTTCGACACGATCGTCCCGCACTACAACCTCTTCATCATCCTGCTGGGCCCGACGATCGCCGTGGCGTTCTGGGTCCTGCTCTACCGGACGCGCGCCGGACGGCTCATCCGCGCGGCCGCCCTCGACCGCGAGATGCTGGGCGCCCTGGGCATCGACGTGAGCCGGCTCTACACGGGCGTCTTCGTGCTGGGCTCCTTCCTCGCCGGCCTCGGCGGGGCGCTCATCACGCCGGTGAAGACGATCGTCCCCGGCATGGACGTCGAGATCATCGTCGAGGCGTTCATCGTCGTGGTGATCGGCGGGCTCGGATCGTTCTGGGGGACGTTCCTGGGCGCGATCGTCTACGGCCAGGTGCTCTCCTTCGGCATCCTCGTGATCCCGCGCTTCTCGATCTTCTCGGTCTTCGCCCTCATGGCGGTGGTCCTGATCCTCCGGCCGTGGGGCCTGCTCGGGCGGCCGCTCAAGTGACGCCGGCGCGCCGGATCCCGTGGCCGCTGCTGGTGGCGCTCGCCGCCATGCTGGTGCCCGCCGCGGGCTCGCGCTTCTGGACGTTCGTGGCCACCGACGTGGCGATCCTCGCGCTCTTCGCGGTGAGCCTGAACCTCCTGCTCGGCTACACCGGGCTCGTCTCGTTCGGGCACGCCGCGTACTTCGCCATCGGCGCCTACACGTGCGGGCTGCTGATGAAGAAGGCCGCGGTGCCGTTCGTCGTCGCGTGGCCGGCGGCCGGGGTGCTGGCGGCCCTCTTCGCGCTCGTCTTCGGCTTCTTCTGCGTCCGCCTGACCAAGATCTACTTCGCGATGCTGACGCTCGCGTTCGCGCAGATCGTGTGGGCCATCTGCTTCAAGTGGAACGACGTGACGGGCGGCGAGCAGGGCATGCCGGAGATCCCCTACCCCGACCTCGGCTGGATGGGGGCCCTGCCGTACTTCGGGCGGTTCCGGACGAGCGACCACTTCTACGTCCTGGTGGTCGCGCTCGTCGCGGCCTGCCTGCTCGTCCTCCGCCGCATCGTCGACTCGCCGTTCGGCCGCATCCTCACCACGATCCGAGAGAACCCCGAGCGCGCGGCGTTCATCGGCGTCAACGTGCGGCGGTTCGAGCTGGCGGCCTTCGTGATCGCCGGCGCCTTCGCGGGGCTCAGCGGCGCGCTCTTCGGCATCTTCAACCGCGGCGTCTTCCCCGACTTCGCGTACTGGCCGAAGTCGTCGGAGGCGCTCATCATGACGCTCCTGGGCGGCATGGGCCACTTCTGGGGCCCCGCCGTCGGCGCCCTCGTGCTCCTCGTCCTCAACCAGCAGATCACGTCGTACACCGAGTACTGGCCCCTCGTCCTCGGCACGATCCTGATCGTGCTGCTCTTCGTCTTCCCCGGCGGCATCGTCGGCGCCCTCGCCGACGCCGCGCACCGCCTCCGCCGGACCTGGCGATGACGCGCCCGGACCGCGGCGACGCGTCGGACCGCGGGCCCGGAGGCCCCGGGAGCGCCGTCCGTCGAGCCGGGCGCACCCCGGCGGAGCGCGGGACCCGGCCGACGATCGACGCCCGCGCCCGGCGGCGGGAGCCGCGGTCGCGCCGAGGATGGCACGGCGACACGGTGCGCCATGCGGCGCTCCCGGGATTCCCGCCCGCCGGGCGCCGACGTCGCGCCGTCGAAGCGTTCCGCGAGATTCACTAGGAGATGCTCGAGGTCACCGACCTCCGCAAGGCGTTCGACGGGTTCCAGGCCGTCGCCGGCGTCAGCGTGCGCCTGGACCCCGGGGAGATCGCGGCGATCATCGGCCCGAACGGCGCCGGCAAGACGACGTTCTTCAACCTGGTGACGGGCCACCTCCGCCCCGACGCCGGCCGCGTCGTCTTCAAGGGCCGGGACATCACGGGGCTCGCGCCGCACGACGTGTGCCGGCTCGGGCTCGGGCGCTCGTTCCAGCGCACCAACATCTTCCCCCGCCTCACCGTGTTCCAGAACGTCCAGGCGGCGTTCATCTCCCACCGCGGCCGCGGCGGCGACCTGTGGACGCGCGTGGACCGGCTCTACCGCGACGAGACCCACGCCGTGCTCGACTCCATCGGGCTCCTCGACCGGGCGGGCGAGGTCAGCGGCTTCCTCTCGCACGGCGCCCAGAAGCAGCTCGAGCTGGCGATCGCGCTGGCGAGCGAGCCCGAGCTGCTGCTGCTCGACGAGCCGACGGCCGGGATGTCGGCCACGGAGACGCGCGAGACGATCGCGCTCATCAGCCGCATCGCGGCCGAGCGTGGCCTGACGCTCCTGTTCACCGAGCATGACATGGAGGTCGTCTTCTCCATCGCCCGGCGGATCACCGTCCTCCACCAGGGGCGGGTGATCGCCGAGGGGACGCCGGCCGAGGTCCGCGCCGACCCCGACGTGCGCCGGGTGTACCTGGGGGAGCGGCAGTGAGCGAGCCCGCCGTCCTCGACGTCGAGCAGATCCACACGGCGTACGGGCTGTCGCGCGTGCTCTTCGGCGTGTCGCTGCGGGTGGCGGCGGGCGAGTGCGTCTGCCTGCTCGGCCGGAACGGCGTCGGCAAGACGACGACGATGCGCTCGATCATGGGGCTCACGCCGCCGCGCTCCGGCCGGATCACGTGGAAGGGCCGCGACATCACCGGCTGGCCGCCCCACCGCGTGGCCCGCGCGGGCCTCGGCTTCGTGCCCGAGGACCGCCGGATCTTCGCCGAGCTGACCGTCTGGGAGAACCTCGACGTCGCCAGCCGCGACCGCCGCCGCGGCGCCGCGGGCGGCGGGGAGCCGTGGACCGTGGAGCGCGTCTACGACCTCTTCCCCAAGCTGCGCGAGCTGGCCGGCCGCCAGGGCGGCTTCCTCTCGGGCGGCGAGCAGCAGATGCTCACGATCGCCCGCACGCTCATGGGCAACCCCGAGCTGCTGCTGCTCGACGAGCCGTCGGAGGGCCTGGCGCCGCTGGTCGTCGACCACCTGGGCGAGCAGATCGCGCGGCTCAAGCGGGAGGGGCTCACGATCCTGCTCGCCGAGCAGAACGTCGAGTTCTCGCTCGCCCTCGCCGACCGGGTCTACGTGCTCGAGAAGGGCGCCATCCGCTTCAGCGGCCCGGCCGCCCGGCTCCGGGAGGACGAGGCGCTCCGCCACGAGCTGCTGGCGCTCTGACCCCCGGCCGCCCGGCGCCCGCCGGGGTCGGGCGCCCGGGCGCGCCGCGGTGTGTTGCGCGCCGGGGGGCCGACCTGCTAGCGTGAGGGCGCGATGGCGACGTCGTTCATCGTCGTGTGTCCCTGCTGCGAGGGCAAGCTCACCATCGACGCCGAGCTGCGCGCGGTCGTCGCCCACGAGGCGCCGCCGCCCAGGCGCAGCGTGGCCGACCTCGGCACGGCGCTGGGCGCGCTGAGCGCGAAGGCGGCCGAGCGCGAGGAGCGCTTCAAGCAGCAGATGCAGGCCGAGGCCCAGAAGGGCAAGCTGCTCGACCGGAAGTTCCAGGAGGGCCTCAAGAAGGCGAAGGACTCTCCGGAGGCGCCGCGGAGGCCGTTCGACTTCGAGTAGGATGGCCGACCCGCTGCTCGGCGACCTCCTGCGTCGGGTCAGCCGCAGCTTCTACCTGTCGCTCGCGATCCTGCCCGCCGGCCTCCGCGCTCCCATCGGCCTCGCCTACCTCCTGGCGCGCGCCGCGGACACCGTCGCCGACACCCGCCTGATCCCGCGCCACGCCCGGCTCGAGCACCTGGAGACGCTCCGCCGCGCCTTCGCCGGCGAGCCCGCCGACACGCGCGCGGTCGCGCGCGCCGCGCTGCCGCTCCAGCGGGACGCGTCGGAGCGGCGCCTGCTCGAGGCCCTCGAGGAGGCCGTCGGCCGGCTCGGCGCGCTGCCCGCGGCAGACCTCGCGCGCGTCCGCGCCGTCCTCGACACGCTGACGTCCGGCATGGTCTTCGACCTCTCGCGCTTTCCGGGCGAGGACGCGGCGAGCCTGGCCGCGCTGGACACCCTCGAGGAGCTGGACCGCTACGTCTACCTCGTCGCCGGCTGTGTCGGGGACTTCTGGACGTCGCTCCACGTGGCCCACCGCCCACGCCTGGCCGGCTTCCGGCCCGGCGCGCGCGCCGTGAGGTTCGGCAAGGCGCTGCAGATGACGAACGTGCTGCGCGACGTGCCGGCCGATCTCCGGAGCGGCCGCTGCTACCTGCCGGCGGACGAGCTGCGCGCGCTCGGGCTGGCGCCCGCGGACCTCCTCGACCCGGCGCGCTCGCCGCGCGCCCGCCCGCTGCTCGACCGGCTGCGCGCGCTCGCGCTCGACCACTACGACGCCGCGTGGGAGTACACGCTCGCGATCCCGCGGGCGGAGTGGCGGATGCGCCTGGCGTGCGCGTGGCCGCTGATGATCGGGCTCGAGACGCTGGCCTCGCTCGCCGCGCACGGCGACCCCATCGCCGCGCCGGCGCCGCTGAAGATCACGCGCGGCCGCGTCCGCGCGATCCTCGCCCGCTCGCTCCCGCTCGTCTGGTCGAACCGCGCGCTCGCCGCCGAGGCCCGGCGCCTGCGCGCCGCCGCGGCCGCGTGACCGAAATTCTCTCTTGCGCGGGGATGCACCGATGTGCAGGGTAGGGCAGCGCGGTTCACCATCCGACGTGAGGAGGACGCGATGGAACGACCCTCCGGAGACTCGCAGTCGTCCTGGATGCCGACCTCGGCGCCCCCGATGCCGGCGCCGCCCCGCCCGGCCGGCATGACGCCGCCGGCCGCCCCTGCCGCCCCGGCGGCACGTCCGGCGGCCCCGAAGCCGGCTGCGCCGAAGGCGGCGAAGCCCGCCGCGAAGGCCAGGCCGAAGGCGAAGGCCCGCCCCAAGCGCAAGGCGAAGGCCAGGGCGAAGCCGAAGGCGGTGGCGAAGGCGAAGCCCCGCCGCCGCGGCGCCGGGTCGAAGAAGGCCCGCGGGCGGAAGCGCTAGGCGGCGGTCACTCGACGACGCGGAGCTTCAGGAGGGCCGAGGGATCGACCCGGGCGCCCCCCACCAGCGCGCCGAAGTGCAGGTGTGGCCCGGTGGCGCGCCCCGTCGCTCCCACTGTCGCGATCGGCTGGCCTCGACCGACCATCTCGCCCTGGGACACCTTCACCTCGTCGAGGTGGAAGTAGAGGGTGTAGACGCCGAGGCCGTGGTCGAGCACGACGAGCCGGCCAGGAAAGAAGAAGTCGGCGACCAGGACGACCCGGCCGTCGTTGGCGGCCACCACCGGCGTCCCGGCGGGCGCCGCGTAGTCGACGCCCGTGTGGGGCGCCCTGGGCTGGCCGTTGATGATCCGCCGGGCGCCGAACCCGGCTCCGGGCTCGGTCCCCGCCACGGGCCGCACGAAGGTCCCCCTCCACAGCCGCTCCGCCGTCACCATCCGGTAGAGCGTCCGGAGCCGCTCGCCCTCGGCCTCGGCGCGCTTCTCGGTCTCGGGATCGAGGTCCACCATCGAGGGCGGCAGGGTCAGCCGCTGCACGTGGAAGTCCCGGCGGAGGACCGCGATCTTCCCGGTCGCCGTCCGGGGCTCACGGCCCGGCTCGAGCACCGCGACCCGCCACGTCTTCGTCCCGGGCTGGACGTCGACGTCGAAGCCCACGACCGCCGCGTGGCCGTCGCCGTAGGGGAAGAACCTCGCCGGCCGGCCGGAGACCGAGCCCTCGACGACCGCGCCGTCCGGGACTCCCCCGACGGTGAGCCAGGCGACGTCGCCGGCGCGGGGCCGCTGGGGCTTCCAGGTGACGCGCAGGCCGGCGTCGCCGGCGACTGCGGGCAGGACGGGGAGCGCGAGGGAGAGGAGCGCGGCGGCGACGGCGAGCGCCGGCGCCGTCACTCCGGGCGCTGCTGCCGCAGGAACTGCTCGATCTCCTCGACCAGCTCGGAGGCGGGCGGCAGCTCGCCCGGTGGCGTGGCCGTCGCGTCCTCCTCCTCCGGCTCTCTCGCCTCGAGCTTGGCGACGTAGCCGGCGATCTTGGCGTTCTGGGAGACGACCTCCGAGAGGTTCTGGTCGAACTGGCGCCCGGCCTCCTCGAGGTCGCCGAGGTCGGCCGTCGCGCCCAGCAGCGTGAGCACGCGCCGGACCAGCGCCAGCGACGCCTTCGGGTTCTCGATGCCGGAGATGTAGTGCGGCACGTTGGCCCAGAGGCTCGCGGTCCTGAGACCGCGGTCGCGGCACGCCGTGTTGAGCACGCCGACGATCCCCGTCGGCCCCTCGTAGCGGGTGGGGCGGATGCCCAGCAGCGCGGCCAGCTCGGGATCCGAGGCGCCCCCGACCAGGCGGACGGGTCTCGTGTGGGCGACCTCGGCGAGGAGCGCGCCCAGCGTGAGGACCAGCGTGGCCTCGCAGACCCGCGCCAGCGACAGCACCGCCTCGCAGTACGTCCGCCACCTGAGGTGTGGCTCCGGCGCGACGCCGACGATGATGTCGCGGGACAGCTCCGTCGACTGGGAGATCGAGAACTCGGTGACCGGCCAGACGATCTCCCGCTCGGTGTCCGAGCCGACCTTGAAGCGGACGTAGGGCCGGGTCAGGCCGAAGTGGTAGAACTCTTCCGGGTCGATCTCCGCGAACTTCTCGGCGTGGAACGAGGCAGCGAGGTAGCGGGCGGCCGTCGTGGCGGCCTCCGCGGCGTCGTTCCACCCGGTGAACGCCATGATGATGATGGGCCGGCGGAAGCTGCCGGGCATGGCGTGGATCTTCAGGGGGTCCATGGCGGGCTCCTTCAAGCTCACCGTGAGTCTATCACGTCGCCTCCGGCAAGGTTGACCACCCTCCCCTCTCTGAGTAGCATGTTGGCGCATTTTTCAGCGAGGAGGGGCCAATGCGAGTCGACGTTCTCCGCGCGTTGCTGCTCGGCGGCGCGCTCGTCGCGGTCACCGGGTGCGCGACGAGCGAGGAGTGGGCGGAGTGGAAGGCGCATCCCAGCCACTTCGCGTCGGGGTCTCATCTCGGCTTCTCCGTGCGCAACCGCGAGGGCACCGCGCCCAGGGTGACCCGACAGGACGTCGCGCTCGCCCGCGAGGAGGCGTGGTGGGGTCGGCCCATCACGGTTTCCCAGGAACAGATCCTTGAGCGCTAGGGGCGGCGCCGCCCTGACGCGCGGAGCCGTTCTGTCACACCCCGCGGCACTCGACGCCCGGCGTCAGCGCCGCAACCCCCGGCCGTTCCAGCGCTCCCGGCCTCTGGCACCCTCCCTGCACCCGCGGGCGGCCATGCGCACACACACGGGACGCTCCCTGAAAGTCGTCACGCTGCTGCTGGTCGCATCGCTCGTGGCCGCGCCTCTGGCGTGGGCGAACGCTCCCGAGGACCGCATCCTGCCGGCCGACCAGTACACGTCGGACAAGGCGAAGCAGCTGGCGGCCCGGCACGCACGCGCGCTGCGCGACCTGAACAGGATGGTCTACCACTGCCTGCCGTGGCTCGAGGTCCAGAAGAGCTCGATCGGGTTCTTCCGGCCGAAGGGCGCCACGCAGGACGACCGGTACCTGTCGATGCGCGTCTACATCGAGCAGGACCCGTCGGCGAAGTTCGCCGCGATGAAGGTCGAGGAGCGGGCGGGAGCCATGTTCTCGCGGTACGTGGGCCCGCTGCTCCGCCGGATGGCCGCGAGCCAGCCGCTGCTCGCCGACCCAGCGCTCGACGGCTTCACGGTCATCCTCGAGTGGCGGAAGCAGTCGGCGCGGGGCGAGCGGCCGGTCCACGAGACGATCGCGGTCTTCCTCAAGAAGGCGACGGTCGTCGAGTACCTCGCCGGCCGGGCGCCGATCGGCCACCTCGCCGAGTGGGCGAAGGTCATGGCCTGGGACGGCGAGACCGCGCTCGGTCAGCTCCGGCTCACCGCCTGGGACGACGACTTCGTGACGACCCACAAGGTCGCCAACTACGAGGCCGACAAGAGCGTCAGCTGCCGCTGAGTCGGCCGTCGCGCCAGCGCCGTAGGGCCTCCCGCACCCCGCGGAAGGCGATGCGGCGCAGCGGCAGGCGGTCCCGCGGGAACCATCGAGCCTCCGCCACGTCGTCGGCGGCGCTCAACGGCCCGGCCGCGGGGGTCACCCGGTAGACGAGCGTCAGCACCGGGAACCCCCGCGGCCCGTAGACGTCGTGGGCGGTCGTCAGCAGCCGCAGGGTCCTCACCCGCATCCCCAGCTCCTCCCGCAGCTCCCTGACGAGCCCCTCCTCCGCCGTCTCTCCGGCCTCGAGGAATCCTCCCGGCAGGTCCCACGTCCCCGCGTACGGCGCCCGCGCTCTCAGCGTCAGCAGCACCCGGTCGCCGCGGGCGACCAGCGCGACGGCCGCGGGCACCGGGTTGCCGTAGAACGTCCAGCCGCAGGCGGGACAGCGGAGGCGGCGCCGGCCGTCCTCGACGGCGGAGCGGAGGCGTGCGCCGCAGCGCAGGCAGAACCTGGCGACCGCCACCTCTCAGCAGCGCGCGCCGCGAGCGAGCGCGGCGCGCACCCGCTCAGCGACGGCGGCGATGGCGCGGGCGGCCTCCGAGCGCGGCTCGGTCGCGACGAACGGGTCGCCGCGGTCGCAGGCGAGCGCGAGGCTCCGGTCGAACGGGACCGCGCCGAGGAAGGGGACGCCGGCCTCCGCGGCGAGCCTCGAGGCATCGGGGCCGGGAAAGAGCCCGGCCATGTTCTCCACGAGGCCGAGGACGGCGGCGCCCGCCTCGCGGGCGGCGGTGATCGAGCGGCGGACGACGAGCTGGGAGACGTCGGACGGGATCGTGACGACGACGGTGCCCGCCAGCGCCGGGAGAAGCGAGGCCACGGTCGCGAGCCGGTCGGTCCCCGGCGGCAGGTCCAGCAGGAGCAGGTCCAGCGATCCCCAGCGGGTGTCGGCGAGGAACTCCCGGATCGCCTGGGCCTCCATCGACCCCCGCCATGTGTGGGCCTCGGCCTGCGTGGGGGCCTGCCAGCGAAGCGGCGAGTCATCGGACTCGAGCAGCAGGTCCATCGACATGACCTTCACGCCGAGCGGCGACAGCGGGGGCTCGACAGCGTCGCCGGCGACGATCAGCCGCCGCCCCCTGACGCCGAGCATCTTGGCCATCGTGGGCCCGTTGAGGTCGGCGTCGAGCACGCCGACGCTGGCGCCGCCGGCGGCGAAGGCGCAGGCGAGGCCGGCCGTCACCGTCGACTTGCCGACGCCGCCCTTCCCCGAGACCACCGCGACGACGCTCCCGACGTCGGCCAGCCGGCGCCGGAGCCGCTCGTGCAGGGCGGCCACCTGCGCGGCGACGTTCGAGCCGCCGTCGCCCGCGATGTCCCCGTAGCGCTTCACGGGAGCCCGCTCCGCGACGCCGGGGCGCCGGCGGGCGCGCGCTCCGGCTGGACCGGCTCGTCGGGGCGCCAGGCGGCGGCGAGGACGAACGCCAGGGCGGTCAGCGTGACCGCGAGGAAGACGACCGCGCCGGCCTGGAACGTCAGGACGCCGCCCCAGGGCGCGGGGACGGTCGCGCCGTCGCCCCTGAGCGCCACCTGTCCGACCTTCCACGCCCGCACGGCCAGCAGCAAGGCGACGAGCCACGCGAGCGTGCGCCGCGACACCCAGCCTCCGGCCCACGACCACGGCCGCCACAGCAGCAGCGGGATCGCGACGAGCGGGATCAGCCCGAGGAGACCCCAGGTGAGCATCGCGCGGAACGTGTCGCCGCCGCTCCTCGCCCCGGCCACGCCGACGCCCTGGGAGACCAGGTAGAGGCCGCCGAGCCAGTAGACGATGCCGTAGGCCAGGTAGGCCCGGGCGGCGGCGCGGAAGCGTTCGGTCGCGGTGCTCACGGCTTCACGCCTGCGGGCGGAACCGGGCGCCCCACTGCGACCTCACGTCGGTCAGCGTCGCCGGCGTGACGACGCCGATGCCCCGGCCTCGCGCGTACGCCTCGACCGCCTTGACCACCATGCCGCGGGCGAACGAGGGGATCGCGTTCAGCCGCTCGCGCGCCGCGTCCTCCCAGACCAGCTCGAAGTCGACGGGGAGGCCGAACGTCATCGACGGCGGCAGGTCGATCACCCGGCCGCCGTGCGCGCCCGGCTGGTACGCGCAGGCCGGGTCCTCCGCGAGGTAGTCCCCGTACGTCGCGTAGGCGCGGCACCGGCAGCCCCCGCAGATCTTCGAGAACTCGCAGGCGCCGCAGCGCCCGCCGAGCCTGGGCTCGCGCAGGTCGCCGAAGACCTCGGCGCCGCGCCAGATCTCGGGGAACGACCGCGCCCGGAGGCTGCCGGCCGAGACCGGCATGTAGGGGCACGGCGTGACGTCGCCTTCGGGCGTGATCCGGCAGTAGTACTTGCCGGCCGGGCACGAGCCGTGGGCGTAGTTCCGCAGGAGCGGCGACGACGGGTCGAGCTGCCAGACGATCCGGCGGAAGTGCGGCGCGCACTTCGCCCGGATCAGGAGACCGTCCGCCCGCCCCACCGGCGCCGACCACGGGTCCTCGAAGCCCCCGCCGGCGGCGGCCGGCCCTCGCCCGAGGAGCCGCTGGACGAACGACGGCGGGCCCCCGCCCGTGCGCTGGGCCCGCGCGAGCCAGGTGAGGATCCGCTCGTACGCGGCGGCGTCGATGTCGGTGAGGTCCCGGCCGCGGCCGGTGCGCACCAGGAAGAAGAGGTTCAGCACCCGGGCGCCCAGCTCCTTCGCCAGGTCCACCATCGCCGGCACCTCGCCCACGTTCCAGTCGGTGACCGACATGTGGAGCGAGAAGTCGAGCCCCTCGTCGGCGAGCACCTTCGTGGCGCGGACGGCGCCGTTCCAGGAGCCGGGCAGTCGCCGGAAGGCGTCGTGCCGCGCGGGATCCGTCGAGTCGAGGCTGATGGAGGCCCCGAGCACGCCGTGGTCGCGCATGAGCCGGGCCTCCCGCTCGCGGAGCAGCACGCCGTTCGTGCCGAGCACCGTCGTGAAGCGCTTCTCGGCCGCGTACGCCGCGACGTCCCAGATGTCGCGGCGGAGCAGCGGCTCGCCGCCGGTCAGGATCAGGAAGACGTTCGGGTTCACCTCGGCGATGCCGTCGATGACGCGGCGGCACTCGTCGGTCGTGAGCTCGCCGCCGGCGTCGGCGCCGCGGTGGGCCGACATGTAGCAGTGGGCGCACTCGAGGTTGCACCGCTGCGTGAGGTTCCACGAGACGGAGTACGCCGTGTAGGGAGACGCCGCCGGGCTCGTGGAGATGGCCTCAGTCATCGACAAACCGCCGGGGGCCGTCGCGGCCCCCTCCGATCGATCTATCGCGGCTTCTTGTTGGAGATGTACCCCGCGATGACCTCGTTCATCGTCTGGCGCGCGTTGCCGATGCCCTCCTCGCACACGGCCAGGTCGATGAGCGAGACGCCGCGGGCCGCGGCCACGCGCTCGATCTCCTCGCGCGTCATGTCCCGCATGAAGCCCGCCGGGACCCGGTCGAGGCGCGCCACCGCCTCGTCGGTCCACGCGAAGGCCGCCCCGGCGTCCGCGGGCGCCGGGGGCTGGGCGGGCTCGAACTTCGTCCGCGCCAGCAGCGTGTCCCAGCCGGCGCCGAGCTTGTCGCGGCCCACCGTCTCCTCGATCATCGGCAGCGCGAGCGCGCACGTGATCACCGGGATCTTCTTCGAGCGCGCGAACTTCTCCACCCGCGCCTTGGCCCGCCGCCGCAGGTAGGCGTCGGTCACCTCGCGGAGCGCGTCGCGGGCGTCGGCCGACCACCTGACGGCCACGCCGGGAAGCGCCTCCTCCTCCTCGATGCCGCCCTCCTGGCGCGCGACGGCCTCGACGACCTCCCGCGAGATCGCCTGGAACTTCCCGGCGGGCGCCGAGCACACCGGGCAGGTGACGACGGGGTTCGGCCCCTTGACCGTATAGCCGCACACGGAGCAGATGGCCGTCACCGGCTGCTGCTCGGCGCGCAGCGTCGCCACCGCGACGTCCTCGGCGAGGATCTGCATCCGCTCGGCGAGGCGGGTCGGCATGAAGATCGCCATCGCCTCGTCGATGACCTTGTTGGTGATGACGGTGTGGCCCTGCTCGATGGCGTAGCGCAGCAGCGCCGTCCGCGCGACGCCCTTCACCTGGGGCGGCACGCGCTCCATCCGCGCCTCGGCCTCCTCCGTCCAGGAGATGATCTCCTCCGCCTTCACGTCGAGCGGCGGGTAGAAGCGACCGCCGGTCAGCAGCACGTTGCAGGGCGCCAGGCGCAGCAGGTTCTCGGTGTTGGAGCCGAGGTCGACCTCGTCCTCCTCGGAGTGGACCCCGATGCGGCCGAGGATCAGGAGCCAGGGCTGCTCCTTGCGGGCGAACGTCAGGATCTTCTCGAAGCACTTGCCGTCCAGCAGCGTGATGGCCAGGTCCACGCCGCGCTCGGCGGCGAGCTTGCGCCCGATCTCGAGGTGCGACTGGTAGATCTTCGCCAGGCCGGTGTCGATGATCTCCTCGTGGAGCTGCTCCTGCTCCTTGAAGCGGAAGATCTTCGACGCCTTCTCGCTCAGCACGCCGACGATGCCGTTGAACATCGCGTAGTGCAGGTAGGGATCGTAGACGGCCACGGCGTGCAGCGGCCGGCCGAGGGCCTTCGCCATCGCGATGCCGATCTCGAGGCCCCGGTACGACTGCGGCGAGCCGTCGAGCCCCACCACGATCGCGCCCTGCTGGTCCCGGAGGGGGTCGTGGTTGCGGACGATCAGCGTGTCGGTCGACACGCGGCGGACGAAGCGCTCGGTGACCGAGCCGAGCTGGCTGTCCTTGACGGCGCCCATGCCGAGCGCCCCCATGATGACCAGGTCGTAGTCGGACGCCCGCGCGTCCTCGACGAGGGCCTTGTAGTGCTTGCCATCCATCATCTTGCGCTCGAACGCGAGGCCGGCCGCCTCGGCCTTGCGGGCCATCACGTCGAGGTAGGAGTCGGAGATGAGCTGGAGGCCCATGGCGATCAGCGAGTCGTGGATCTTCCGCTGGCGCTCGAGCTCGTGCTCGTCCTTGTACTCCTCGGGGAGGGTGTACTCCATCTGCTTGAACCGGTAGTCGTGCAGCCGCGCGGCGTACACGTGACAGCCCGTCAGCCTCGCCCCGAACGCCTTGCCCAGCTCGACCGCCAGGTCGATGGCGCGGTTCGAGTGATCCGAGTTGTCGACCGGAACGTAGATGTGCCTGTACATTGCCCCTCCCCCTTTACCTCAGCTCGAACTCGACGCTCGCGGTCCCGCGCGGAGCGATCGTGACATCCTTCGTGACGGTCTTCGGGTCGTCGTGGACCGGGCGGCCGTCCTTGTCGACGCCCTTCGGCCGGAACCCCTCGTGCCACATGGTGACGCGGTACGTCCCCGGCGGCACGCCGTCGATCCGGAAGGCGCCGCGGTCGTCGGTCACCGCGACGTACGGGCTGTCGTGGACGACGATCCACGCCGACATGTGCGGATGGGCGTCGCAGAGCACGCGCACGACGCCCGGCTTGCCGAGCCGCTTGGTGATGTCGATGACCTGGTCCTTCGTCGGCAGCGCCAGGTTGAACACGGTCGGCTTGCCCATGAAGCCGTGGGTGTTGTGCAGGATCGAGTCGGAGTTCTTCACGCGGACCTTGCCGCCGGCCATCGTCGCCGACACGTGGCCCACGAAGACGCACCGCGCGTTGTCGAGCAGGACCTCGCCGTCGGGCTTCTTGCCCCGCGTGACGCCCTCGATCATCACCACGCTGCCGCGCACGCCGCCGTCCGGGCCGACCACGAGCGCCTCGTTGGGCTTGCGGTCGCCGCACACGTCGCGGTTCTTGTTCACGGGGATCGGCGGGAGCTGGGGCGGCGTCCCGACGAAGACGACGCGGCCCGTGAGCGTGCCGCCGTCCTTGACCTCGACGACCTCGTAGGCGGCCGCCACCCGGTGGGGCGCCGCCAGCACCGCGAGCCCCGCGAGCGCGGCGGCCGCCAGGGCGCGGAGGCGGCGGCCCCTCACGGCTCCGGATTGACGAAGTACTCGAGCGCCAGCCACAGGCTGCGGCTGTAGCGGAAGAACCACAGCGGGAACACGAGCAGGGACGGCACCCAGATGGCGAACTGCGCCGCCGTCGAGA